>WNGE01003087.1_pt2 | contig 19825 bp, 27 predicted proteins | sample 5400651 | NCBI WGS metagenome assembly WNGE01 (sample SAMN13153370, study PRJNA577476) | soil metagenome | isolation source: 60 cm soil or saprolite under grassland replicate 2 | place: USA:California | collected 2016-06-15
GCCAAGCCGGAAGCGACTGGTCCGGCTACGCGGCCGAACTAGCACGAACCCGGCATCGCCAACCCTGACGAATACCTCCAGCTTCCAGGCCCCACGCTTGACCTATTCAGCATGGTTGGTAAACCGCTCATTACCAGTTCTGACGACGGAATCTCCGACATTGGCCGGGCCGCCCGGCTCGGCCACAAGCTCCCGGGCATGGCCGACGTCTACGAGCACCTCACACCCGAGATGAAACGCCGCACCTTGGAAGCCCTACAGGCTCGCTGGGAAGCGTCGGTCGCACTGCTGGACCACACCGAGCGCGCGCAGCTCCTCGCCATCGTCCCGCACAGGCTCCGGGAAGCCATCACAGAAAGTGACGAAGGCCGGGGCAACTCGGAGACGCACGGTAGCGCTCAGCTAGGGATGATCTCCCAAATATCTCCCAAAATGACATGAAGCCCCACCAGTTCGGTGGGGTTACAAGCCTCTGACCTGCGCAAATGATGGTGGGCGATACTGGTATCGAACCAGTGACCTCTACCGTGTCAAGGTGTCGAGCTGTCGATAATAATGACGAATCTTGCTACCCGAACTGCACATTCATGTGTGGATTTGCCCCGACTTTCCCTCTACTCACCTACATATCCCCACAATCTGTGGGGCCAGCGTGGGGCGGGCCTGTGGGGCCTTCGCGTCGGGCCTGCCATCCGCAAGATGTCCATGTCAGCCCAGCACTTGTGATGCTCACACCTCCCTCCCTCCCCAGGAGATTCCGGCAAAACTCCGCTGACTTGGGGTAAGGCTACGTCGTTGGTCCGGGCGTACCCCAAATTTCCTTGATCGTTACCCCAGGCCCCGCTGTGCATTATCATGCGGCCGCGGGTCAAGGAGTTGCGGCGCGCCAGGCGTGCCTATGGCGAAACTGCTCCGAGCACTGGCAGACTCCTGAGCGACAGAAATATTGCGGGTTTTTTGTCGCTCAAGATCTCGGTCTCCCCCTGTTGACCTTGACCACGAGCAGTCAACAGGAAGGCCCCCGCCATGTCAGACGATCGTCCCCGCCCGCACCCTTCGCGTGCGCTCCGCGAAAACATCTTCTCCCGCTCAGGTGGCCGCTGCGAGCACCAAGGCTGCGGCAGACCCATCACCCTGGAAACCTTCCATTTGGCGCATGTGCGCTCGCGTGCCCACGGTGGCCCACTGCACGAGTCCAACGTTGAGGCCTGGTGCCAGCGCTGCAACCTGACGTGGGGCGCGCGTGATGCCGGAGACTCACGACTCGCTCCGCGCGAATGGCAACTGGACGCGCTGGAACGGGCGCTCGACGCCGTCACGCGGGGCGGGACGGCCACAGTGTCGGCCGCACCAGGAGCCGGCAAGACCGTGTTCGCCGGGGTGGTATTTGAGGCCCTGCGGGAACTTGGCGTGGTTGACCGGATGGTTGCGCTCGTCCCACGCAAGGGCCTAGTCAAACAGTGGGCTCAGAAACTCATCGCTCAACGCCACATAGAGCTGAAACCACATTCCGCGATTGAACGTCGTGGCCAGCACGGGGTGGTGGTTACTTACCAGTCGCTGGGCAACCCGGATGCTCTTGACACGCATCTGAGGGAGGCCGAGCGATCCCGGACACTGCTCGTCTTGGACGAAGTTCACCACGTTGGCGAGCGCCCTGGCGGGGTGCAGCCAGCCTGGTCCCGGAACGTCGGGCGGCTGGCAGGCAACGTCGCGGCCCACGACCTTAATGTGGCTGGTGTCCTCAACCTCTCGGGAACGCTCTGGCGCTCCGCGCCTGATGAGGCAATCTCGACCGTTCTCTACCGGACCCTGGACGACAACCGGCTCCAGTCGCTTGTCGATTTCGAGGTCACCGTTGAAGAACTCGTCGGCCGGGGCGAACTGCGCCCGATCGACCTCTACCGCCTGGGCGCGCAGGTTCGTCTGTCCGATTACCAGAGCCTGGAAACGGTGGTGGGCGACCTGAGCGACCTGGACGAGCAGCCCGCGCGGGCTGCGATGCGCTCGCTGTCCTCAGTTCGTGAATGGCGGACAGCGTTCGTGTCCTCCGTGCTCAACCGCCTGGAGGCAGCCCGCGAGGCGCTTGACGGATACCATGCCAAGGCGCTGATCGTGGCTCACAGCCAAGACGCCGCCCGCATTCTTCGGGACGAAGTAGATCAGCAGATGCAAGGACGTGGGCTTCGGCCGCTCGCCGAACTCGCCATCAGCGATGAGCAGGACGCTCCGGACGTTCTTGAGGCTTTCCGCAAGCAGAAAAGGTCAGGCGTGCTCTGCACGGTGGATATGGCAGGCGAGGGTTACGACTGCCCAGAGATCGCAGTTATCGGATGGGCGTCCAACAAACTCACGTCTCTATACGTACGGCAGGTTACGGCGCGGGCGATGCGCGTCACGGATCGCGAGCAAGAACTGGATTACGTGATCCCGGCTGCGGTGGTCATCCCGGATATTCCAGAGCTTGTGGATCAGCTTGTCGCCTACCTCGCTCCGTACACGCACGAAGTGCTGGTGCCCAAGCCGGAAGAACTCGCGCGGCAGCGTGGCGAGGAACCGATTCAGAGCGCCATCCCCACCCTGGCCTTCCCCCGGTACGTTCTTGAGGACGCGCGGCCCGATGCTGACGAGACCGTCACGGTCGCATTGGCCGACGGCTCGCGCGAGGACGTGGACGCTGAGACCGCACGAGTCCTCGCTGTGCAGCTTGAACGTTTCAACGTCCACGGCATCTGGGCACCCCGCATCATCGCTGCATCTCGGGCGACGGTTGGTGACCTGCTTGCGTCGAAACCGTTTGAGCGGCCCGGCCGTGATGTGACCGTGCTTGAGCGGCTTGCCACTGGCGCACAAGCGGTAGCGGATGCCGGGGTTACCCGGTCAAGCAGTATTGAAGAACAGGCCGAAATGCTCCAAAAGCAGCTATCTTCCTGGGGTGGCTGGTGGCAGATGAACGGTGACAGCCCGGCATCCCACTTCAACAACGCCGTCAACGAAGCAGCCGGCATACCGAAAGGCGGACGACCGTCAGCAAGCGTTGAGCAACTGATGCGAGCCCGCGATGCCGCCCGCAAGGTCATCACGGCCTACTGTGAACGGACGAACATTAAGCCACCGCGGGGCATGGAGTCACGGTGACCAGCAACAACCCGTTCATAGACGAAGCCGGCGATCAGGTTCTCCGCTTCGTTTCCGCCGCGCGCAACCTCTCTCGCCTTGGCGAACTCACCGATGAGGTTGTCACCATCGCGCAGTCTGGCGCGTGGCGCCGCTACCGCACTGCTACAGGACCGGCTGAGTGGCGCCAGTGCGAACTCGACTACTTCCTCATCGCCTGCGATCTGCGCCATGAGGACATCTCGCGCATCCTCGCTTACACCCGCGAGGGTGCCGCCCTGGCACCTCTGATGGACCGGAATGCCAACAGCGACAAGCGGCGCTCGCTGGACGAAGCGGCTGCCACCTGGCATTCGCCGGGGCAGGAAACTCTGATCGCACGGGCTCAGAGGCTTGGTTGGACGCGCAGCGAGGCGTCCCGGACGTTGCGCGCCGCGCCGCTCCCTCGGCGCGTGCGCGCCCGGCAGGCGCATGGCATAACCATGGACGAGCACGCCCAGCAGAGCCGAGCCCGCCGCCTCACCCCAGAGCGCCGCCGCGAGTTGGACGCGCTGGTGCGCCAGGTGCGCGCGGAACTTGGCGGCGAGCTTGAGCGGCTTTACGTGATCGACCAGCTACGCCAGCCGGACAGGGAACCGCGTGGCAGGCCAGCCGCAACGTGACGGTACAGCGGCGTTATCAAGTGGCCCAGCTGGTCGCGAGTGAACGCAGCGCCAAGGCTCGTTCTTCGATGATCCGCATTCGGGCGGCTCGTTCGCTTGGTTCTGTGTGGGCGACCTGATTCGTCATCTGGCCTGGCCACTTCCGATACAGCAGCCCAGTCTCGGCACTGAAGTAGCCATCCGACACCGCATCGGCGGCCATCAATAGTCCAGTATCCGACGAAGCGGGTAGCGCCATCCAGCCACCCAGAGCCATGACGAGAGCGCGACGTATGCACAATGTTGCAGGATGCACCTGTGCTCTGTAGTCGTGCGATCGCCAATGTGCGAGGACCGATCCTCGCTGCAAACGTCCTTCCGGCGGGTCAAGGTCGAATCCCATTGTCGACCCATCTGGAAGTAGGTCGAGTACGCGAGATGTGGTCCAGCCAACGTCGTCGTTTTGGCAAAGGACAGCGATGTCTCGCGCTAGCGCGCCGGACGCAAGCATGTCATCGGCATCGAGGACCTTAATTAGTTCACCCTCCGCACAGGAGAGGCACATCGTTCGTGTGACGCACTCACCACCGCGTCGACCAGAACGGACGCTAATTCTTGGATCGTTGGGTAGTAGCTGAGTCACCTCGCCTGTTTCGCCGTCCTCCTGCACAACCCACTGCCATGCCCAGTCTTCTGGGAGATCTTGCTTAAGAAGCGACTCCCACGCAGCGTGCAGGAATTCTGGCACTGGCATATAGACAGGCGTGATGACCGAAACAAGCCGTGTCATTTGCTGTCCCAACCATTTAGTTGTGTCGTGTATACGAACTCGGTTCGGTCACCTGGCATTACGACCTCCGATACTTCGACAATTCGGCCGTCAGTGTCCACAGACGTCTTCTGCAGAACGAAAACGGCCACGCCTGGACCGATCCCTAGCTCGTAGGCTTCCTCCTGATTCGGAGGACGCGTGTTGATTCTGTCGATAATTCGATCTACTTCGATGCCAACGGTTGCGAGCTGGTGCAAGGTCCCGCCTGGCCATGGTTCATTGTCGGCATTCAACAGATCGGGGTTGGCCGAAATCATATCGTACACAAGGTACGAATTAATAAGGCTAACGGGAGCGTCTTCGCTTCGGGCACGCGTTCGATAGAAACGGTGAAGAATCTTTGCTCCTGCCGGTACGCCAAGCACATCCCCGATGTGGCCGTCGGCAGGTTCGATCTTGTATTCGGCGTGAAAGTCGAGATGGTCAAACTCAAGGCCGGTGTCTTTCTCGACGGCGCCGGTCTTTCGACGCGCGTCCTCGGAGAGAGATACACGGTCCTTCTCCCACTGATAACGGTCTGGCGTTCGCTGAACCTTGCGTCGGGCAGCTCGGACAAAGGTGCCTTTGCCGTGCAAGGTCTCGACTAGGCCTTCGGCCCGAAGGAGGGCTAGCGCCTCATCTACGGGACCTGGACTAGTCCTATACCGCATGCCGAGTTGGTCGCGTGTGGGGAGCTGATCTCCCGGTCGGTACTCGTTCGCCTGTATGCGTCGGCGCAGGTCATCAGCTATCCGCTCGTACTTCTTGGCCATGGCGTCCTCTCGTCTATCCCCCCCGTACAGGTTAAGTCCTCAAGAGGTCTTGCACTACGCGGGGCTGGAGAGTAGCGTTCGGCTAGTCATCAAGAGGACTTGAGGACGAGAGGACTCGAATTAGTTCTCTATCCCGAAGGAGGCCTGGTGATTACAGGCAACGCAAGGCGTTCGCAGGCGTGGTTTCGCCCCGGGCGCTACGTCCCGGTGTCTTACGTGCACGGGCTTGAAGTTCTGGAGCATCCACGCGGTGGGGTGCGGCTGGGCGATGGCACGCTGCACGGCACCGCGGCAGAGCTGCGCGGGCTGGCGGTGCAGCTGCTGCGCGCGGCGGCCGCGGTGGACTCGCCGGACGCCGCGTGAGCTGCCGCCAGTCCTGACGACGCTGGCGCGGCCCGGGTTGTGATGACGCGGGCCGGGCCAGGGCCGGCAGGCCGGGATAGGCCGAGCTGCCTGTGCTGTTTGGCAACTGAATATGCGCTGGTGACCGTGGCCGCGAGTGCTTGAGCTGACGAACCATGAGGTCCCGGGCCGTCGGCCGCGGTCCCGCAGCGCGATCTGATTCGCAGCGCTTGCGCTGCCTGTCTGCCGCGCGCACATGGCTGTGTGCGTGGCAGGTGGAGAACGCAAGCGACCCATCACAGCGAAGGAGACAGCACGATGCGCCATAACGGGCGGTCGGCCGTGCTCGCCAGCGAGCTGACCCCGAACCTGCTGATGCTGTACCCGGGGGAGCGGCCAGTCGTGGCGTGCCCGGACTGCGGGACGTGGCGGGTGCCCCGCCGCGGCATGCTGCCCGCCCATCGCGGCGGGGACGGCAACCAGGCCGATCCCCGCTGCCCCGGCTCGGGTCAGCGGGTCCGGATCGACCTGACTCCGGCGCAGTGGCGGGCGAACCTGCAGGCGGCCGCACGCGAGGCCGCCTCGCGCCGTGGCACGCGCGTGTACCGCAGGCCGCGGCCTGCGGCGGCGCCGCCGGTGTTCCGCCTCGCCACGGCGCGCTAACCCGCGCCCGTATCTGATCACGCCCCGGCTGGCCTGGTGCCGACCGGGGCTTTGTCATCCCCGGACCCACCACCTCGAAGGAGGCACCTGTCATGACAACACCACCTGAGCGCCGGACGGCTGCAATCGCGATTTTGCGGGCCGTGGCGGACTTGATCGAAACACACGAGGATGTCCCGCTGCCCGGCAGCACCATCAACTTCTACCTGCACGGGGAGCGTGCCGCCGCGACGATGGCGGCCATCGCCTCGGCGCTGCCGTGCCAGTGGCACGCGAGCCTCAGCCGCAGCGGTGAGTACGAGTGGCTGAACCTGTGCAGCGACCCCCAGGGCGGCAGCGTCCTCGGCGGCGCGCGGGTGGAGATCTCCGCCAACGCCGCCGACACCTGCGTTGAAGCGGGGGCCAAGACGGTCACGGTGTGGCAGCCCCGCGAGGCCATCACCGCGCTGCTGGGCGGCCGGCCGGTGGAGGGGGCGCAGTGAGGGCGCTGCTGACCCTGGTCACCGCAGTGGCGGGTGAGCCGGGGGATTGGCGGGACCGGGCGCTGTGCGCCGAGGTCGACCCGGAGATCTTCTTCCCCGACAAAGGGGAGTCCGCGGCCCTGCCAAGCGGGTCTGCATGGCCTGTGAGGTCCGGCCCGAGTGCCTGAACGATGCCCTGCAGCGGCGCGAGGCGCACGGGATCTGGGGCGGGCTGAGCGAACGGGAGCGGCGGGCGCTGGCCCGCCAGCGGAGGGCCGCCGCGTGACCGTCATCGGCACCGTCCGCCCGATCGCCGCCGTGTGCGCGGACGCCGAGCTGACCGGCTGCGGCGTGTGCGGCGCCGGCCCGCACATCCCGTGCGCGTTCGCCTCCGGCCCGGCAGGAAGCGATGGGCCCGGCTATCACATGGCGCGGTTCGCTGCCGCCCGCCGCGCGGGCCTGATCAGCGAGGCTGACATGGCCGCGGTCATCGAGGCCGCCGGGGTGTTCACCGCCGCCACCGTCATCTGGGCGTGTGCCCGGTGAGCCCGCCGCGCGGCCCGTTCGAAACCGAGCGGCAAGCCGCCGAAACACCGGCCGTGCGGGCCGTTTTCGACGGGTTCGCCGCCGCGCCCCGGGTGGGCCAGATGACCCACCTCAACCACCGCATGCTCGACGAGGCGTGTACCGCGGCGGGGGTGGAGCTGGGCGCCTACGACCACCGGATCCTGGTCTGGCTCGCAGGCTGGGAGCCCACCGTCTGCGCCGTGGTCGCCGGGTGGATCACCCGGGCCCGCGACGCCGCCGCAGCCGACATTGCGGTCGTCCGCGACGCGCTCGCCGACGCGATCGAGTTTCAGACCGCGATCGCCGGCGCTTACCGCAGCGGCGCTGACTACCTGTTCGGCGAGCCGGATCCCGAGCACGCCGACCGCGGTGACATCGGCGACGGCCTGGGCGGCGATCACGCCCAGGCGCTGGCCAAGGTCCGCGGCTACCAGCGCCTGGATGCCCGGCTCGCAGCCGCTGAGGAGCAGTCATGAAGATCCGCCTGTGGGGCACCGAGGACGAGTGCCGCGAGGCCGCCGAGCTGCTGGGCGAGATCCTCACGGTGCTGTCAGTCAGCGACCCGCGCCCTGATCGTGGCCATAGCGTGCTGGTGCGCGTATACGTGGAGGCCACGCTAGGGCCGCACTCCTGGCGCGGCGGGTCATGAGCGGGCCGCGGCGCCGGGCGCGGCGGCGCGGCCCAGGTGTGGTGTACCTGCTGCATTTCGATGAGCCGATCGGCGGCCCGGAGCGCTACAAAATGGCCCAGCACTACCTCGGCTGGACCAACGACCTGCTGGCCCGGCTCGCCGAGCACGCCAGCGGCCAGGGCGCGCGGCTGATGGAAGTCGTGCGTGACGCCGGAATCGGCTGGCAGCTGGCCCGCACCTGGCTCGGCGGCCGCCAACGTGAACGCCAGCTCAAACGCCAAGGCGGCGCCTCCCGGCTGTGCCCCCTGTGCGGAGTGACGCCACGAACAGCAGTTTTCGCCGGACTGCCGCGCAACGCCGACGGCGGTCTGTCGCGGTCGCGCACCCCGGACATCGTGCTCGCCGCGGCCGGGGCGATGACCCGGGCGCAGCAGGCCGAGCACACCGCGCTGCGCAAAGGCGTTGTCACCGGCCGTGTTCCCGGCGTGCAGCGGCTGGCCGCCGTGCCCGCCGACGACCCGTGGCACACGCCCAGGCCGACAGTGACCGCGGCCTGAGCCCCTGCCACCGGCAACGTGAAGGAACCGCACGTGAACACCACCAAGATGACCAACCGAATCCCGCGGCCTACGGGCCGTTTAAACGCTCAGGCTTGCCGATCCGGGCCGTTTAAACGCTCCGGCCAGCCGGGCCGGGCCAGCAGCCCAGGCGCGGCTGCGCCTGCCCGGATGACGCGGGAAGCGTGGCTGCTGGCCGCGGTGGAGGCGGTGCGGCCAAAGTTCACCACGACCGGCCTGCCGTTGCCGGGCCGGCTGCATGTGTCGGTCGGCTTCGGCTACGGCGCGCGGGCCGAAAGCAAAGCGGTGCTCGGCCAGTGCTGGGCGCGGCGGGCCAGCGCCGATGGTGTCAACCACATCTTCGTCAGCCCGATCGAGGACGACCCGGCCGCCATGCTGATCACCTTGCTGCACGAGCTGATCCACGCCGCCGACGACTGCGCGTCGGGCCACCGCGGCATGTTCGCCGAAGCCGCGGCCCGGCTGGGATTCCGCCCGCCGATGACCGCCACCCCGCCCAGCCCAGAACTGGCCGCCGAGGTCGCCGCTCTCGCCCAGGCGCTGGGGCGGTTCCCGCACGCCCGGCTCGACCCTGGCGCCCGCGACACTTCGCCGCCTGCGCCGCCGGACGGCGGCGCAACCCCAGACGGCGGGAAGGTGCATTCGGGGCCGGGCAAGCAGGGCACAAGGATGATCCGGCTGACGGCTGCCGGATGCTGCGGTTACACCGTCCGTACCACCCGCAAATGGCTGGAAGTCGGCGACCCGCAGTGCCCACACGGCACCCCCATGACCGCCGATCAGGCCGAATCGGCGCGGGCCGTTTAAACGCCCAACGTACGCGTTTCCCCGCGCTGGCCTATCCCTCGTCGGTCCCGGCCGCCAGATAGGCGGCGGGGATTCCCTCACGCCCAGAAAGGCACGCCCATGGCATTGCTAGCTGACATCGCCGCGCAGCTTCCTCCGCGCGGCACAACCGCCCGCGGCGACGGAACCACCACTGCGACCGCAGAACTGGCTACCGACTTGGTCCGCGCCTTGCAGCAGGCCAGCGGCGAGGCTGGTGGGCTGACCGAGCCGGTCACCGTCGCCGCCGTCGCCGGGCAGCTGGCCGACACGGTGCACGTGATCGCACAGGTCTGCGGCCAGCTCGCCGGCTGGCTGTACCGCGAATACGGCGGCACCGCGATCGGCCTGCCGACCACGGTCGACGCCGTCGTGCGCGACCTGCACACCGCCGCCTGGTCGGCCGGCCGGGCCGGGCGCACCCTGGCCCAGGTCCAGGCCGCCGCGGTCGCCATCCCGCACCCCCCCGGGGCGTTCCGGTGACCGCCGTCATCGTGCGGACCATGGCCGCGCTGGCCGCCCGCTGCCGTTGGCCGCGGAACCGGATCGTGGTGACCCGCCGCGAGCGTAGCGCCCGTGCCGCGATCGGCATGCCCGCCCGCCACCCCGAACACATCACCCGCGAACTGCCCCGCCGCCAGGAGAACTGGCTCGCCGCGCTCTGCGCCGAACTATGGCCCGACGACGAGTACACCGGCATCATCACCGACGTCCTGCGCGACTGTGGCCGGGAGGACCAGCCATGACCCCCGGCCAGCCCACGGCGGGCAGCGCCCGCCCGGCCCGGCCGCGGCCGTCCGGCCCCGGTAACGGCCCCAGCGAGGGCCACCGCCGCGGCCATCTGTGCCGCGTCCCCGGCTGCCGCGTCAAGGTCGGCGCCGACCGGCTGATGTGCCGCCCGCACTGGCGCCAGGTGCCAAAACCGCTGCGTGACCAGATCTGGGCTACCTGGCGATCCGGTGCCGGGCTGGCCACCCCCGCCTACCAGCACGCCGTCGGCGACGCCGTCAGCGCCGTTACGGCCACGACTGCAGGCACCACGGGAGGTACATCATGACCACGTCCGCACTCACCGGCGCCGGGCACGGCCCGGTGCCCCAGCGTGGCGGCATGCCGCGATGGCCGCTGTTTTTGATCGCTGCCCCGGCCGCGGTCGCCGTGTGGTCCGGCTGGGTCGGGCTGGGCGGCCTGTGCGGCTTCGGCGTTATCCATCCGCTGCCCGGCATCGCTGGCACCTTCCGGCTGAACACCGCGATCACCCTTCCCATCGGCGTGGAGTCCTACGGCGCCTACGCGCTCGGCGCCTGGCTGACGCCGGGCACCCCGGCCGCCGCCCGCCAGTTCGCCCGCCGCTCGGCGATCGCCGCGCTCGCGCTCGGCATGGCCGGGCAGATCATCTACCACCTGCTGGCGGCCGCGCACGTGACCCGCGCGCCGTGGCCGATCGTGGCGTTCGTGTCATGCCTGCCCGTGGCAAGCCTGGGGCTCGGCGCGGCGCTGGCGCACCTGCTGCGTACGGACGCCGCGCCCGCCGGCCGTACGGACACCCCGCACGGCGCGAGCGATGCCCCCGGCCAAGCCCGTACCGGCGAGGTGCCGCATTCTGATGGCCGTACGGGCCAGCACGACCGTACGGGCCCCGGCCCGCGCCAGGTGGGCGCGGTGGACCGTGACGCCATCGTCGCCGAGCTGGCCGCCGAGATTCTCGCGGCCGCCGCGGCGGGGGAGAAGTGGCGCCCCGACTACGCGGCCCTGATGGCCCGTACGGGCTTCAAGCGGTCGTGGTGTGAGAAGGCCGTACGCGACGCCCGCACCGCGGTGTTCCGCACCGAGCGCGCCGCCCGTACGGATGGCCCCCGTACGCCGACCCTGCCTGGCGCTGACCCTTCCTCTGACACTTCCGATGCGAGCGCCCCAGCCGGTGTGCCCGCCTGACCCTGACAGGAGAACCAACCCCATGGTCTTGCTTGCAATCTTGACCGGCATCGTGATCGTGTTCGTGTGGCGCAAGCACACGACCTATACCGAGCTGGTCATCTTGTGCGGCTGGGGACTGCTGGCCGCCAACACGCCGATCGGCCGCGTGCCGGGCGCCTGGCTCGCCGCGTTGTCTGCGCAGCTCACCCAGTGGTTCTGAGGCGGTGAGGAGTCGTGAAGATCATCGGCGTGATCGCCGTCGTGCTCATCCTCACCGCCGCGGGCGCCGCGCTGCGCCGCGTGGGTTCCCCGGCCCGCTACCCCGGCCCGGCTCGCTCCCGCCGCCCTGCGGCACGACGCCAGCGCAGGTCGTGGCTGGTGACCGCGGCCAAGGCGGCCGGGGTGAACCTGGCCAGCGACCGCCTGTCCGGCGCCACCGCCGAACTGACCGGGCGGGCGGCCGGGGCGACCGTCCGCGCCGGGCACCGCCGCGCCCGCGGCGGCTGGCAGTGGCTGACCGCGCTCGCCGGGCGCCGCTGGCGCGCCCGCGGCGATGCCGTCCGCCAGCCGCTGTTCTTCACCCGCCGTCGTCCCAGCGGCGCCGAAGACGATGGCGGCAGCCCCGCCGAACCCGGCCCCCCACCGCACAGCACCGGACAACCCCAGCCCGTCGAGACCGAGCCGGGCCCCGCAGATCCGAAGCCAGGCCCTGACGCCACCACCACAACCGCCCCCGCCGGGGCAGGAAGGAAAACCGCCACGATGACAACCCGCTACGCCATCAACCTCGAACCGCCCTCCACCGACGCCGAGTTCCTCGAGTCCTGCGTCGACCTCGGCGACGTGCTGCGGTCCCTCGCCGAGCAGATCAGCGAGTGGGCCGAAGGCCTGTCCGCGCTGCACCTGCCCCAATCGGTGCTGAGTCCGCTGCAAGCCGTCGGCGACGGCATCGAGGAAGCCGCCGACGGTGCCGCCAAGGCCGCAGCCGCGTTCTGCGACGAGTTCGAAGACGCCCGCGACGTCGCCGCCCGCGGCATGCACATCACCGGCCAAGACGCCGCCTAACCCTCCGACCGCGCCGCCTGCCCCGGCTCATCGGCGGGGCAGGCGGCGCTGCGTATCGCGCGTGACACCCAGGAGAAGGGGGGCCGCTAATGCCCGCTCCGACGACCCGGAAGCTAGCTCGCAGGCATTACTGCGAGCACCAAGACAACCCCGCAGCTGGCTTGTCCACCTTCCATACGCGTGGCAACGGCAAACCGCGGACCAAGCGCTGCACTTACTGCGGTGGCCGCCTGGTTGAGGTAACCGGCCTGTGGGGTGTGTTCGAGTGGCGCGGCGACGGCCGGTACCGGCTGGCTGATGCGATCCGCACCTTCACCATCGAATCGAGGGCGGACGCGTGGACCCGAAGCCAGGCCGGCATGGCGACGTACCCAGCTGGCCTGGTGGTCCGCTGGATGCCAGACAGCTTGCTGGACACCACACCGCCGGTTAAGCGCACACCTGAATGCGCAGGCACGGCCCATTACCGGTGCCTGCGGCGCCCCGGCTGTGACCCAGCGCTCGACCACGATGGTTACTGCGCCTGCGAATGCCACGCAGACGCGCAGCTCACGGCTCAGGAGCAGCAATCTGGCACTATGCCGACAGGCACGGGCGCCAACAACCACGCGCCGCCAGCCTCGCACCCCTCAGTGACGGCGGCGAGCGATCACCTCACCCCCGGCGAGGAAACCGCCCTGTACGACACGCTGCGCCGCGGGGCAAGTAAACGCCGCGGTATCACCGCTGACCCATTTGACGGCACCTGGGACGACATCGACGATCTCCTGGGCGATCTCGATTTCGACCGGGCGCACTGGCTGCGCCCCGCACCGTCCTCCAGCGTCCCCAGCCAGCCGCCAGACAGTGATCACGGCACGCCAGGCACCCCTCGCGACACCCAGCACCGCCCGGCCAGCCGCCGGTATCCCATCGAACTGCCGTCACTGGCCACCGATGCCGAGTTCCTCGGCGCCTGCGGCTGTTTGGCCGACACGCTGCTGAAACTGGCACATGACATCGAGGGTTGGGCCGACGTGCTGTCCGGGCTGAGTTTCCCGCGGCCGGTCCTCGCAGCGCTGGCCGACGTGACCGGGTGTATCGCAGCGGCAGCCGTCAACATCCTCCAGGCCGCGCGGGCATTGCGCAGCGAGTACGAGGACGCCCGCGAGGTGGCCGCCCGCGGCATGCGCATCACCGGCAGCGAGGTTACCTGACCGGCCCTCGCCCGCATTCCCAGCCACGCATCAGCCCCGGCACATCCTGGCCGGGGCTCCTCGTTCCCCCTGTGGAAAGGAGCACATAGCGATGGCCCGACGGCGCCACCGGCAATACCGTCATCCGGGTTTCCCCCGTCGGCCCGTCGGCCGCAATGGCCGTGACCAGGGGTGGCCTGTGCCCGGCGGCAGTTACGTCGAGCCAGGGCCGACGGGGGCGCAGCTGGTGTGGCGGGCGGCCCGAGCCTACGGCCGGTGGGTGGCCCGGGCGCCGGAGACCCGCGGCCTGGCCACGGGCCTGGCCGCCTTGTACCCGGCCGCCGACATCGCCCACCTGGCCGGAGCCGATCCGCTGTGGCTGGCCGCGATGGCCCCACCCGCGGCGGTGGCCGCGTGGACCGGCACCTGGAAGGCCCACCACTCCAAGCGATATTCGGCGACCATCACCGCCGCCGCGGCCGGCGTCCCGGCGTGGCTGGCCACCGCCGCCGCCGCCGGCATCACGAGCCTGCCAGTGCTCGCCAGCTACACCAGCGCCGCCGCGCTCACCTGGTCCGCCGTGACATGGTCGGATGTGCTGCGCCACCGCCGCGCGCACAAAGCCCGCCAGGCCAAATGGGAGACCATCGCCGTCGCGGCCGGGCTGGCCAACAGCCGGCTCATCTCCGCCGAGGAGACCCGGACCGGCCAGCGGTTCCGCGTCGACGTGCGCGCCACCGGCAAAACCCCCAGCCAGCTCGCCCGCGGCGACCTGGCCGAACGAATCGCCGGCATCCTGGCCCTGCCCCCCGAGCGGGTCCAGGTTGTCGCGGACCGCTCGCACGGCGGGGTCATCATCGTCACCGTTCAGATGCAAGACCCGTGGGCGGCCCCGGCCACCCACCCCGCCCTCAACCCCGCCTATGCGCCCGTGCCCCGGTCGATCATGGCCGGGCCGCTGGTGCTAGGCACCGACCCCGACACCGGCCACGACATGGAGCTCACCGTCTACGACAAGGGCGGCGCCTGGCACACCTTCATCCTGGCCGCTACCGGCGGCGGCAAGACCACCTTGTACTCCAACATCGCCGAACAGGCCACCGCCCGCAACGACGTGCTGGTCATGGGGATCGACCTGCGCAAAGGCACCATCCCCTTCTTCTGGGGGCCTGCGCTGGATGCCTGCGCCGGGCTCAACCCGGACGGCACCCCCCAATACGACAAGGCGCTGCAGATCGTGGACTGGGGCGCCCGGCTCGTCAGACTCCGGTCGGCCGCCAGCGGCGGCAAAAACCACATCCCCACCCCGGCCGACCCGGCGGTGCTGATCCTGATCGACGAAGGCGACACCCTGCTGGGCCTGGACTCCCCGATCGCCCACAAGGCCAAGCCGCTGGTCCAAGACATCTGGCGCGGCGGCCGGTCCGCCGGGGTCGGCGTCTGCTTCGCCGGCCAGCGCGGCATCGTGCAATACACCGGCAGTAAAGACGTGCACGCCAACGCCGGGAACAAGATCGTGCTGCGGGTCAACCGGTCGTCTGAGATGGGCAACATCCTGCCCGACTGGGAAGCCGACCACATGCCCGACATGCACACCTACGCCGAAGGCGTCATGGGCGTCGCGCTCGTGGTCAACCCCCAAAACCGGCACCGCGCCGGACGGGTCGGCGACCTGTCCGACCTCGACGCCGTCGGCCAGCTCGCCCGCCGCCGCGGGCGGCCCACCGCCGCCCTGCCCGCCGCGATCGCCGCCCAGCTCCCCGGCTACACCGGCCGGCACCACGCCACCGCGGCACCCGCCGGAACCGGGGCCACCGTCCTCACCCTGCCCCAGCCCAGCCGCGGCACCGGGCAGGCCCAGCCCAGCACCACAACCGCAACCCACGCGCGGGGCACCATCGCCCACCTCACCGGCGACCTGGTCACCAACGTGGACACCGCCCTCGCCGGCATGCCAACCCCACCGGCCAGCGCGGTCAACCTGGCCGACCTGACCGCCGCCCGCCATGCCATCAACAACGCCGAAACCAACGACCCCGCCACCAACCGGGGCATTCCCGTCAACCCGCGCATCGCCGACCCCATCCTGGCCTTGCTGGCTGACCGCGGCGACACCGGCGCCCGCCGCGACGAAATCGTCGCCACCCTCGGGCGCTCCACCTCCGGCGTCGCCAAATGGCTGGCCATCATGCGCGACCACGGCCTGATCGTCGTGTACGGAAGCACCAGGGCGGCACGGTACTACCGGCCCGAGCACGACCCCGGCAGCGAAGGCATGGACAGCGAAGACGACGACGTAGCGTAACCAATTTGTCTACACGACTTGTCTACGCGACTTGTCCACACCCTCCCCTATAGAGGTGGAGCGATGGACAAATAGACAAGTCCTGACGCCAGATCCATGAGTAACCCTCCGTAGTTACTCACGCCTGTTCCGCGGGCGCGCGGGACGGAGCCACCGGACGCCACCGCCGGTAGCCCGCCCCGCGCGCCCTCACCATTTCCGGAGGCCCCTATGACGCACCCATGGACCATCCACGCCGCGCTGGCCACGTCCGCCGCCCCTGCGCACCATCCCGGCAGCGGCGCCCTGATCGCCGTGCTCCTCCTGGCCGCCGCCGTCTACGCGGCCGGGTACGCGATCTCGGTCCGGATCCACCCCTACCGGCCGTGCCGGGCCTGCGGAGAATCCGGCAAACACCGCGGCACCATCTTCCGCCGCTCCTTCGCTGGCTGCGGCCGCTGCGGCGGCACCGGCCGCGAGCTGCGCCGTTTCGCCCGCGAACCCTGACCCGCACCCCGCCCAGACGTGAAGGGAGCCCCGATGAGCGTTTCCGCCGCAGTGAGCCGCGTGGCTGAGCGGCGCATGCACGCTGACCAGATCGCCGCCCAAGCCGTGGCCCGCACCCGCCCGGCCACGTGCCCGCCCAGCTTGCCGACACTGGCCGCCGCGATCGCCGCGCACCTGCGGGCGCATTTCCCGCAGGTCTCTAGCGAACACCAGGTGCTCACGCTGGCCGAGGAAACTGGCGAGTTCGCCGACGCCTACCGCCGCTGGGCCGGGCTGGCGCGCCGCACCGGCACCTTCGACGACATGGCCGCCGAGCTGGCCGACGTAGTCATCACCGCCTACGTGGCCGCCGCAGTGCTCGGCATCGACCTCGACGCCGCCTGGCGCGCCAAAACCCGCGTCATCCTCACCCGCGGCTGGCGCACACCCCCACCGGCCGCCTGACCAGCCCAACCCCCCAAACCACCCAGTCCGAGCAAGAAAGGCACGACCCAATCATGGCGATCGGAGACACCACCATCACCATCGTCGGCAACCTGACCGCCGACCCCGAGCTGCGCTACACCGGCACGGGGGTCGCGGTGGCCGCGTTCACCGTCGCCGCCTCCCGGCGCGTCTACAACCAAGACGCCGGCCAGTGGGAGGACGGCGACACCCTGTTCCTGCGCTGCTCCGCGTGGCGGCACCTGGCCGATCACCTCACCGAATCCCTAGAAAAAGGGATGCGGGTGATCGTGACCGGGCGGCTCAAGCAGCGCGACTACGAGACCACCGACGGCCAGAAACGAACCGTGTATGAGGTCGACGTCGATGACGCGGGCCCGTCGCTGCGGTTCGCCACGGCCAAGGTCGTCAAGGCCACCCGCGACAAAGTGCCCCACCCCGCCGACGCCGACCCGTGGGCCCACGACAGCTCGCCCGCAGTCGTTGGTGCTGCGGCCGGTGACCAGCCGCCGTTTTGACCGTCTATCCCGCCCCAGCACGAGACGCCCCGCAGGCGCTGGGTGATCTCGTGCTGGGCGGGTCACTGACCTCAGAAAGGCTCGCAGGTGGACGCAGTTGACAGCAACGACGACACAGTCGGCCAGGCCACCAAGCCGAATATCGCCGGTGGTTTCGGCCTGGCCGACCCCGTACCGGACGAGCCAACGACCGAGCTGGGGTATGCCAGACGGCTGGTCTCCGCGTACGGGGACCGGCTGCGGTACATACCCGCGTGGCGGCGCTGGCTCGTGTGGGACGGACAGCGGTGGGCCCACGATTCCACCGGGCAAGCGGCCCGCTGGATGAAGGCCATCGCCCGGCGGCTGACCTCCGACGCACTGGCGATCGAAAACGACCGCGACCGGCAGGAAGCGATGAAGCTGGCCCGCCGCGGCGAGTCCTCCGCCGGGGTCGCCGGGGCGCTCACGCTGGCCAGCACCGAGGAAGGCATCGTCGTCCGGCCCGATGACCTGGATGCCGACCCGTTCCTGCTGAACTGCCCGAACGGGGTTGTAGACCTGCGCACCGGCGAACTGCTGCCACACGACCCGTCCCTGCTGCTGACCAAGATGACCGCCGCCCCCTTCCGGCCCGGCGCGCCCGGCCCGGCGTTCACCAGGTTCTTGGAACGGGTCCAGCCCGACCCGGCGATGCGCGCCTACCTGGCCCGGCTGCTCGGGCACGCCCTGGAAGGGCGGGTCGTCTCCCACATTCTGCTGATCTTCCACGGCGAAGGCGGCAACGGCAAAAGCACCCTGGTCGATGCGGTGATGGCCGCGCTCGGCGACTACGCGGACGCCGCCGACGCCGGGCTGCTGACCGCCCGCAGCTTCGACGCCCACCCCACCGGCGTGGCCGACCTGTGCGGGCTGCGCCTAGCGGTGCTGCACGAAACCGACGCCGGGCGGCACCTGGCCGAAGGCACCGTCAAACGGCTCACCGGCGGGGACCGGCTCAAAGCCCGCCGCATGCGCGAGGACTTCTGGTCCTTCGACCCGTCCCACATCTTCGTCATGCTCACCAACCACAAACCGATCGTCACCGGCACCGACGAAGGCATCTGGCGCCGCCTGCGCCTGGTCCCCTGGGACGTCGTCATCCCCGGCAACGAACGTGACGAACACCTGCCCGCCAAGCTCGCCGCCGAGCTAAACACCGTCCTCACCTGGCTCGTCGACGGCTACCAGGCCTGGCGCGCGGGCGGGCTCGCCGAGCCCGAGCAAGTCACCACCGCGACCGCCGCCTACCGCAACGACAGCGACGCCCTGCGCCGCTTCATCGACGATCGGTGCCTGACCGGCCCACACTTCACCACCGGCTCCACCGACCTATTCACCGCCTGGTGCAAATGGTGCGCCAACGAAGGCGAAGACCCCGGCACCCAGACCGCGTTCGCCACCACTGTGCAAAACAAAGGCTTCGACAAGGGCAAAGACCGCACCGGGCGGATGCGCTGGCGCGGCATCGGCCTCGCCGCCGACCCGGCGACGGAGGGTTGACGGAGGGTCCGGAGGGTCTATCGCACACACGCGCGCCCGCACGGAAAACAAACCCGCGAACCCTCCGCACCCTCCGTCACCCCGCCAACCCTCCGGCCGCGCCCCAGCTCAACGGCATGACGGAGGGTTTGGAGGGTTGAAAGGTTAACCGCCCATATACGCGCCCCCCGAAGCCGCGAACCCTCCGGGCCCTCCGTCGGGCCCCGCACGCAGGCAAAAGGGACGCTCTCAACGACCCCCGGCACCCCGGGCGCCGGGGGATGCCTCCCGCCCTACCGGCATCTACGCCGGCCGGCTTGATCCGCCCCCTCACCCGCGGCCGGACGTCTGGCCGCCGCAGAGACATCCCCCGCCCCGCGGCGAACAAGGAGGACGCGCATGCCTCAGCACACCTGCCGCCGCTGCGGCCAGCCGCTGCGGCCGATCTACCCAAGGCAGCAAGAGCATCCCCTGTGCTCGCCCACCCCCGACGGCTGGATCCCCCGCACCCCGGCCACCCAGACCGAACTGCCCGGCCTGGGCGGCGGCCTGGCCGTCGCGCTGCGGCTCGCCGCGCTTGGCTGGCGCATCCTCCCGCTATCGGCAGCGTTCAAACGCCCGCTAGCCAACTGCCCGGCCTGCCGTGACCGGCCCGGCGGCGCGCCGCACCCGATCGAGGACTGCCCCTGCCTGGCTGCCGGGCGGTGGTGCCACGGCGTCCGCGCCGCCACCACCGACCCCGATCGCCTCATGGCCTGGTGGCGTGGCGAACCGGCCGCGGTGCCCGGCGTCGCCGCCGGGCCCTCCGGCCTGGTCCTCATCGACATCGACGCCCACAGCGACCCGCTGCCGCCCGATTTGGCCCACTGAGGTGCCCCACCGTTTCCGGACAGGGGATCCAGTAGGATTCTCCCCTGGAAAGGACGGGAACGAGTGCCGGGAAAAGCGAAAAGATACACTCCTGAGTTCAAGGAGCAGGCTGCCAGGAAGGTAGTCGATAACTCCC
>WNGE01003598.1_pt1 | contig 19822 bp, 21 predicted proteins | sample 5400651 | NCBI WGS metagenome assembly WNGE01 (sample SAMN13153370, study PRJNA577476) | soil metagenome | isolation source: 60 cm soil or saprolite under grassland replicate 2 | place: USA:California | collected 2016-06-15
GGGGGCGTGCAGATCCGCCAGGCCGCGGCCACCGCCAGGAAGGCGCTGGTCGACATGGCCGCGAAGCGTCTCGGCGTGGCTCCCGGCGAGCTGGAGGTGACGTACGGCGTCATCCGCGTCAAGTCCGACCCGACGAAGAGCACGTCCTACAGCGAGCTGATCGGGGAGCGCGAGTTCCGGCTCAAGCTGGACAAGACGGCGCCCGTCAAGGACCCGGCGCGCTACGGGATCGTCGGCAAGTCCGCGGCGCGCGTGGACATCCCGGCCAAGGTCACCGGCCAGTTCACCTACATGCAGGACGTCCGCGTGCCGCGGATGCTCCACGGGCGCGTGGTGCGCCCACCCGCCATCGGCGCCACGCTCGTGAGCGTCGACGAAGGGTCGGTCAAGGACGTCAAGGGGCTGAACCGCGTGGTGCGTGTCGGCAACTTCCTCGGCGTCGTGGCCGAGACCGAGTGGGCAGCCGTCAAGGCCGCGCAGAAGCTCAAGGCGACCTGGTCCGCCTGGGAGGGCTTGCCGGAGATGGACAAGCTCTACCAGGTCGTGCGCAGCACGCCGGTGGCCAAGGACGAGGTCACGCTCGACGCCGGCGACCCGAAGTCGGCGCTCGGCGGCGCCGCCAAGACGCTGTCCGCCACCTACGAGTTCGCGATCCACACCCATGGCTCCATCGGCCCCTCGTGCGCCATCGCCGACGTGCGCGACGAACAGGTCACGGTCTGGTCCGCCTCCCAGGCTCCTCACTGGCTGCGACGGGAGCTGGCGGCCATGCTCGGGGTCTCGGACAGCAAGATCCGCGTGATCTACGTGGAGGGCTCGGGCTGCTACGGGCGCAATGGTCACGAGGACGCGGCCGCCGACGCGGTCGTGCTCTCGCGTGCGACCGGCCGGCCGGTACGCGTGCAGTGGATGCGGGCGGACGAGCACGGCTGGGATCCCAAGGGCCCGCCGACGCTGGCGGAGATCCGCGGCGGGCTGGACGCGAGCGGGAAGGTGATCGCCTGGGAATCGCAGTTCTGGATCCCCAAGCTCACGGCCATCACCGATGGCGTGCCGCTGATCGCCGCGACCCTGGCCGCCCTGCCCCACAAGCCAGCCCTCAACCCGGGCAATGTCTTCCAGAACTCCGCGCCCGGTTACACGCTGCCCAATGTCCACGCGGTGTGTCATCGGCTCGAGACGACGCCGTTCCGGCCGTCCTGGATCCGCACCCCGGGGCGAATGCAGAACACGTACGCCAACGAGACGTTCATGGACGAGCTGGCCCATGCCGCCGGCGCCGACCCGATCGAGTTCCGGCTCCGGCACCTGAACGACGCGCGCGGGATCGCGGTCCTCAGGGCGGCGGCCGCCCGCGCCAAGTGGGCCGCGCGCCCCTCGCCGAGGAGGCGCGCGACGGCGGCGTCCGCCGGCGCCGGGCGCGGCGTCTCCTACGTCAAGTACGAGAACGTCCGGACCTACGTGGCGGCGGTCGCCGAGGTCGAGGCGGATCGTCGCAGCGGCGCCGTCCGCGTCAGGCGCGTCGTGGTCGCGCACGACTGCGGGCTCGTCATCAACCCCGACGGTGTCCGGGCCCAGATCGAGGGGAATGTCATCCAGACGGTGAGCCGCACGCTGAAGGAAGAGCTCCGGTGGGACCGCTCGCGCGTGACGAGCGTGGACTGGGCGACCTACCCGATTCTCACGTTTCCGGAAGCGCCGGAGGTCGACATCGAGCTGATCAGCCGGCCGAGCGATCCGGCGTGGGGCGCGGGCGAGCCGGCGGCGGCGGTGATCCCGTCGGCGGTCTCCAACGCGGTGTTCGACGCCATCGGCGTGAGGCTCCGGACGGTGCCCTTCACGCCGGATCGGGTGACGGCGGCGGCGCGACGGCAGGCCTGAAGACGGTGAGGGTCGTGTCGACCGCGAGCCGTCCGTGGGAGACATGAAGGTGCCGCCGCGCGTGCTGGTGACGGGCATGAGCGGGCTCATCGGCGGGGCTCTTCGCCGGCGGCTCGAGGGCCACTACGAGCTCTCCGCGCTGAATCGCCGGTCCGTGGACGGCGTGGCGTGTCATCGGGCCGACATCGCCGATCTCGCCGCCATCGAGCCTGCCTTCCGGGGTATCGACGTGGTGGTGCACCTGGCGGCCGTCGCGCGCGGCGGCGCGCCGTGGGCCGAGGTGCTGGCTCACAACGTCATCGGCACCTACAACGTCTTCGAGGCCTCCCGCCGCGGGGGCGTCGGACGCGTCGTCTACGCGAGCAGCGGCGCCACCGTCAGCAACTGCGAGCGCGATTTCCCGTACAGCGCCCTCGCGGAGGGGCGCTACGACGACCTGAGCTCGTGGCCGACGCTCACCCACGAGACGCCGATCCGGCCCAATGGACTCTACGGGTGCAGCAAGGTCTGGGGGGAGGCCCTGGCGCGGCACTACGCGGACGCGTACGGGATGTCGATGATCTGCCTGCGCATCGGCGCCGTCAACCGGGAGGACCGGCCGACCACGCCGCGGCATTTCTCGGTCTGGTGCAGCCAGCGCGACGTGACGCAGATGGTCGAGCGGGCGATCGCCGCGCCCGCCGACGTCCGCTTCGGCGTGTTCTACGTCGTCTCCGACAACAAGTGGAGCTATCGCGATCTGGAGCACGCGCGCGCCGTGCTGGGCTACGCGCCGCAGGATCGCGCGGAGGATCATCGCGAGTAGCCGATGAAGACCCGGTGCGAGTGGGCGACCCGGAGCGCTCTCGAAGCTCGCTACCACGACACGGAGTGGGGCGTGCCGTCCCGCGACGATCGACATCTCTTCGAGATGCTCGTCCTGGAAGGGGCACAGGCGGGCCTGAGCTGGGACACCATCCTCAAGAAGCGCGACAACTACCGGCGGGCGTTCGCCGGGTTCGATCCGGCCAAGGTCGCCCGGTTCGACCGGCCCCGGCGCGAGCGGTTGCTTCGCGACCCCGGCATCGTGAGGAACCGCTTGAAGATCGAAGCCGCCGTCATCAACGCGAAGATGTTCCTCGCGGTCAAAGAGGAGCATGGGAGCTTCGCCACGTACGTCTGGCAGCTCGTCGATGGCGCGCCTATTCGAAACGCGTGGAGGACGCTCGAGGAGATCCCGGCCGAGACTCCCCGATCACGGCTCCTGAGCAAGGACCTGACCCGGCGTGGATTCAAGTTCGTCGGGCCGACCATCTGTTACGCGTTCATGCAGGCGGTGGGCCTCGTGAACGACCATGTGACCGGATGCTTCAGGTACCGCAAAGTGTAACGTGACGACGACCCGGTTGCGGCCGGCGCGACGAGGCGCCGGCTTCCCCGGACTGCCTGGCCAGAAGTTTTCCACAATTTTGAAGGACGTCGTCGATGTGTACAGTTCCCTGCGCGCCTCCCACCGCGCTACCTCCTCGTTTTCCCTGGCTTGTCCGGCTTGGCCCTGAGCTTGCAACCTTCACGGGCAGGAGGAGGTGGGGTAATGGGTGATGTGGGCCAGATCTGCCGGTGCGGTGCTGAGATGAAGTCACCCTCCGAGGAGCTTCGCTGCATCACGTGCGGTGCGGCCTGCTGCCCGACGTGCGCCTACGCCCCGGAGGCTGCCACGTATTGCACCCGGTGCGCCGAGTCGGTCCTCCACACCGAGACCATCCCGCGTGGCGCCTCGGTCCCGGTCAGCTGGATCTGGGCGGAGTCGCCCGACGCGGCGCGGCCCGATCGCCCGGCATCGGCCGACCAGGGCCACTGGATCATCCTCGTCGCGCGGGATCAACCCGATCTCCTCGCCCACCTGACGCGTGCCTTTGCCAGGGACAACAAGGTCGAGGTCATCATGGATCGCCGGAAGGATTACTCCCGCAATCCGCCCGGGATGGAAGATCGTCTTCGCACCCACGGCGCGGCGGTCATCAAGCGCAGGGCCGGGGACTGAGCGGTCGGCAACGGACGCCCTCAGCGAGGCCGCTGGGGAGCGCCGGGTTTCTCGTCGCTCAGCCGGATCTCCAGCGCTCCGTCGGGCCCCTTCAGCACGACGCGCTCCTCCTCGATCGCGTCGATGGTTTGGCCCGCCACGGTGTCTCCGACGCGATAGGCGGCGATGCCCCTGGTCGTCGGGTCCTCGATATAGGCGATCCAGCCGCGCTCGCCATAGATGACGCCGTAGAGGAGCGGTTTGACGGGGCCGACCGGTCCCGGCGCCGTTTCTCCCGGGGCGGGGGCGCTGGCGGAGGACCCGGAGCCGGGTGCTGGCGTCTGTGCCTGCGCGGCGCCGGCGATCAGGAGGGAGACGAGGACCACGGTCTTCACGGGGAGGCCAACCGAGTTCACCATCGCTCGCCTCCGCTCACCTGGTCTGTGGATGCGCCGGCGTCTGCGCGCATCCGTGGCCGGGCTCTCGCATGGGGAAGCCGCGCTGCTTGCATCCCCTGGACGGAGTATATGCCCCGGCCTCTTCTCCGAACCGCAGCCACGCGCGTCGCGCCATGGAGATCGGAGAGAGGTCGACGGGAGAGGCGCCGCGCGCCCGGGAGGGCGCGCGGCCCTCCCGGTCAGCGCGCTGCCAGAAGAAGGACGGGCACGTCCGATCGGCGAAAGAGCTTGGCGACCACGCCACCCAGCATTCGCCGGAACCAGCCGCGGCGCCGCGCGGTCACGGCGATGAGGTCGGCGCCGAACGCGTCGGCCTCGAGGATGATTTCGCGCGACGGACTGCCGAATCGGACCACCGATTCAACGGGGACGCCTTCGAGCTCGGCCTCGGCCGTCTTCAGGTACTCGCGTCGATCGAACTCGATGCGCTCCATTTCCTGACTCGCATAGGCCACCAGCCGGCCGTCATCGGTGACGCGCTCGCGCGGGATCGGCGCGACGTGGAGCAGGCGTACGGTCGCGCCGTTGCTCCGGGCCATATCCGCGACGAGCGGCAGCACGGATTGGGCCGCGTCGCTCCGGTCGAGCGGCACCAGGATACGCTTGGCCATCACGATCACCTCCTTGCGCTCTTTAGAGGGAGCCGCGTGGGGCATGGATTCTTCCAGAATCCCCGTCGCTCTCCGCGCGATCTCAATCGTGGAGGTGACCCATGATGGCGATTGTTGCGATGCTCTTGACCGGCGCGTTGTTTCTGGGGCCGATCTTCTGGCGGATCTGGCTGGACCGACAGGGCGCGGAGGCCGACGCGATCGGCGCGGACATCCGGGCCGCGGTCAACCACCAACTTCAGGGAGAGTCGCTGCTGGCGGTGCGGGTGACGCCACGGTCCCTCTGGCGTCCCGGGCGAATCGTGCTCTCGGTTCCCTCGGGCTATGAGTGGCTGGTCGAAGCGGCGTGGCCCGCCGTGACACGCGGCGCGCCGCCCGGCTACGAGGTCGTCTTCGGCGCGAGGGATGCGCGGACGGCTCGATCGCCGCACGGAGCCGAGGCTCGCGAGCTGCGCCGCGCGGCCTGACCCGCTGACCCGCCCGTTGCCTCCGCCGCCCTCCCGTCACCTGGTAGTGTCTCAGTTTGCGTAAAACTGAGGCACTACCAGTCACCCAGTCACCTTGGGTCCTTGACCACTCCGGTCGGGCCGACTAAGCTGGCTGGGAGCGTTTCGGACCAACCTCCGTCAGACCGGCGCCGCCGGCGCAACGATCTTCTGCGGAGGGGTGTCGGAGGGGGCCCTCGAGGCCGCCTCCGATCCACGCAGATCACCGCCAACGCGAGGGGAGGCAGACGGTGCGCGACAACACGCTGAAGTCGATCTGGGCCCGAGGAGAGGCGGTCGTCAACGGATGGCTGTCCATCCCCAGCGCCTTCTCCGCGGAAGTGATGGCCCACCAGGGATTCGACTCGCTCACCGTCGACATGCAGCACGGGGTGGTCGATTACCAGGTCGCGGTGACCATGCTCCAGGCGATCTCGACCACGGCCGTGATGCCGCTGGCGCGGGTGCCGTGGAACGACCCGGCGCGGCTGATGAAGATCCTGGATGCCGGTGTCTACGGCGTCATCTGCCCGATGATCAACACGCGGGCCGAGGCGGAGGCCCTGGTCCAGGCGTGCAAGTACCCCCCGCGCGGGTATCGGAGCTGGGGCCCCGTCCGCGCGTCCATCTATGCGGGCGCGGACTACGGGGACCACGCCAACGCCGACATCGTGGTCATGCCGATGATCGAGACCGCTCTGGCCCTGAAGAACCTGGACGAGATCTTGAGCGTGCCCGGCGTGGATGCCATCTATGTCGGCCCCGCCGACCTGAGCCTCGCCCTCGGCTGCAAGCCCCGCCTGGATCAGACCGATCCACCCGTCGTCGACGCGCAGCAGCAGATCGTCGAGGCGTGCAAGCGTCACGGCGTGATCGCCGGCATTCACAACGGGACCGCCGCGTACGCGCTCGAGATGATCGCCGCCGGCTACCAGTTCGTCACTCTCGCCAGCGATAGCCGCTTCCTCGCCGCCAAGGCGGCCGAAGAGGTGACCGCCGTCCGCAAGTCAGCCACCCGGGCCGGCAAGCTCCCGGCCTACTAGCCAGCTTAGCTCAGTGAGCGGGGTCGAGGGGCTCTTCGACGACGCCCTCCGGGCGCGGGCACACGCGCATCTCGCGGTGTTCGAGCGCCGCCCCGTCCCTCTCGACGGCCGCCGGCCGGCGGCGGTGGCGGTGGTCCTCCTGCCGGACGAGCGCGGGCAGGCGTGCTTTCTCATGACACGCCGGGCGAAGACGCTGAGAGCGCACGCGGGCCAGTGGGCGCTGCCCGGCGGCGGGATCGACGCCGGGGAGAGTCCGGAGGCGGCCGTGCGACGCGAGCTCCGGGAAGAGACCGGTCTCGCGCTCGGTCCCGACTCCGTCCTCGGGATGCTGGACGACTACCCGACGCGCTCGGGCTTCATCATCACGCCGGTCATCATGTGGAGCGGCGAGGCGGGCGAGCTGGCGGCCAACCCCGCCGAGGTCGCCGGACTCTACCGGGTGCCGCTCGCCGATCTCGAGAGGCCCGGCGTCCCGCGCCTCGTCACCATCCCGGAGAGCGAGCGGCCCGTGATCCAGCTCCCGCTCCTCGGCTCGCTGATCCACGCGCCCACTGCCGCCGTCGTCTACCAGATGCGTGAGGTGGTCCTCCACGGACGGCCCACCCGGGTGGACCATCTCGAGCAACCGGTCTGGGCTTGGCGCTGACTGACGTGCGTCTCGGATGATATAGTGCCCCGGCGGTCAGTGGGGCTCGCACGAGATCCCGTGGAGGAGACGCGGATGCCGGCGCTCGAAGGTCGGGTGGCGATCGTGACGGGCGGCGGCAGCGGTATCGGCCGCGCGACGGCAAGGATGCTCGCCGAGGAAGGCGCGCAGGTGGTGATCGCGGGTCGCCGGAAGGCGCCGCTGGATGAGGTCGTCGCCGAGGTCGAGAAGGCGGGCGGCCGGTGCGCCGCGCGAGTGGCGGATCTCGGCAAGACCGGCGAGGCCGCCCTGCTGGCGCGGTGGACGCTCGAGCGCTACGGGCGCGTCGATGTCCTCGTGAACAACGCGGGCCACTCGAGCAAGGTCCGGAACATCCGGTACGTCGACGAGCGCGAGTGGGAGAGCGTGGTGGCCGTCAACCTCACCGGTGTCTACAAGCTCACCCAGGCCGTGTTGCCCGGCATGATCGAGCGTGGCGAGGGCACCATCGTCACCGTGTCCTCGCTGGCGGCGCTCCGGCCCGGGCTCATCGGCGGCGCCCCGTACGGAGTGGCCAAGGCGGGCGTGCGAAATCTCATGGGGCACATCCACACGGTGCTCCGCAACAAGGGGATCCGGGCGACCACGATCCTCCCCGCCGAGGTGGACACCCCCATCCTCGACAACCGCCCGCTGGTGCCGGATGCCGAGGCCCGCGCGAGCATGATGCAGGCCGAGGACGTGGCGCGGGCCATCCTGCTCTGCGTCACGCTTCCAGCGCGCACCGTGATCGAGGAGATCGTCATGAGCCCGACGATCCTGCGGGACCAGACCGCCGACATCGACGTGGCGCGCCGGCTGGGCGGGCCCGAGGGCGAGGGCTAGGAAGGAGAACATATGACCGATCAGATGTTCAGCGTCATCGACGGCGGGCGCGTCGTCGCGATGGGCTACCAGGAGGGCGTCGACCTCGCGAAGCGCGCGGAGGCGGGCGGACGCCCGGTCGCGGTCGACCTCGAGGAGCGCGCGGCGTATCTGGGAGTGTCGGCGTCGGAGCGTGCCCGCCCGCTCGCCGCGCTCGAGGCGCCCGACTTCACGCTTCCCGCTCTCGACGGCCGGTTCCACTCGCTGGCGGAGCATCGCGGCAAGAAGGTGTTCCTGGTCGCCTATGCCTCCTGGTGAGGGTGCCGTCTGGACCTGCCGGTCTGGCAGGCTATCCACGCGGAGCTGGGCGCCCAGGGGTTCGTGGTCATCACGGTCGCGCTCGACAAGAGCCCCGATGACGCGCGCCCCTGGATCGAGGCCGCGAAGCCGACGCATCCGTCGCTGATCGATGTCCGGCACGTGGTGGCCGACCTCTACAACATGGTGAACGTCCCCACGGTCGTGTGGATCGACGAGCACGGCCGGATCGTCCGGCCGAACGACGTCGCCTTCGGGACCGACACGTTCCGGCATATCACCGGCATCGAGGCCGCCAAGCACCTGGGGCTGCTGCGCGCGTGGGTACGGGGCGAGGCGCCGGTCCTGCCCGCAGAACAGGTGCGAGCGCTCCAGTCGCTGCCGACCCCGGCCGACCAGCAGGCGCGCGCCGAGTTCGCGCTCGGTCAGTGGCTCGTCGAGCGGGGGCGCGTCGAGGCGGCGGCCCGGCACTTCGTGCGGGCGGGCGAGCTCGCGCCTCACGACTTCACCATCCGGCGCGGCACCATGCCGATCCGCGGCATCGATCCCATGGGGCCCGAGTTCCGCGCGATGCTCCAGGACTGGACGGGGGCCGGGCGGCCGTACTACCGGCCACTGCCCGAATGAGGTCACTCTCACCCAGGGGAGGTCCCGACGACATGGGAATGCTCGACGGCAAGACGGCGCTGGTGACGGGGGCGGGGCGCGGCATCGGCCGCGGCATCGCGATCGCGCTGGCTCGCGCGGGCGCGAAAGTCGTCGTGAACGATCTGGGCGCCAGTCTTTCCGGCGACGGCGTCGAGCGTGGCCCCGCCGACCAGGTCGTGGGCGAGATCACGAAGAGTGGCGGCGTGGCCGCAGCGAACTACGGCTCCGTGACCGACTTCGCCCAGGCGACGGCCATGGTGGAGCAGGCCGTCAAGGCCTGGGGGCGTCTCGACATCCTCGTCCACGTGGCGGGGATCCTGCGTGACCGCATGCTCTTCAACATGACCGAGGCGGAGTGGGACGCGGTGATCGGCGTCCACCTGAAGGGCGCCTTCAACACCAGCCGCGCCGCGTCCGTCGTCATGCGCGAGCAGAGGGACGGGCGCATCGTCAACATGTCGTCGGTGTCGGCCCTGGGCGCGCCCGGCCAGCCGAACTACGCCGCCGCCAAGGCCGGCATTCTCGGGCTGACGTGGTCCACGGCCAACGCCCTTGCCAGGTACGGCGTGACCGCCAACGCCATCATGCCGAGCGGCGCCACGCGGATGACCGACTCCACGCCCCGCGGCCGCGAGGTCTTCGAGCAGACGGGCAAGTGGCCCAGCGAGCTGGGGGTGGGTACCGAGCGCGACCCCGACAATGTCGCGCCGCTGGTGGTCTACCTGGCGAGCGATGCGGCGGCGGGCGTCAACGGCCAGGTCTTCCATGCGTTCGGCTACGGCTACACCCTGCTCGCTCAGCCACAGGCCGTCCGGCGCCTCGAGGCCGATCGTCGCCTGGATCCCGAGGAGCTGGTCGAGCTGTTCCCCAAGACGCTGGGCGCCGATCTCCGGCAGGCCCCGGGCGTCGAGTTCGGCCGGCGCCTCGGGGAGCGCCCGCGCGAGGAGTGGTCCGACCTCGGCGAGGGCCGCCGCTTCTGGCAGTGGCCCCGGGAAGAGCGGTGACCCCACGCGCGGGGTGAAGACCGTCCTGTTCGTCTGCCACGCCAATACCGCCCGGAGCGTCATCGCCCAGGTCTTGCTCGAGAAGATGCTGGCCGAGCGCGGCGCCGGCCACCGCATCCGCATCCGCTCCGGCGGAATCGCCAACTACGCGCGCGACGGCATGCTGCCCTCGCTCGACGCCCGCCTCGTCCTCCGGGAGGACGGCATCGAGCTGGCCGAGGATGGGCTGGTCTCGACGGATCTCAAACGCCATCGCCATCTGATCGCCGAGGCCGACCTCATCCTGACCATGACGGCGGCGCAGAAGGAGGCGGTCGGCGCCTTCTCCGAGGCCGAGGGCCGGGCGGTCTTCACCCTGAAGGAGTTCGCCGGCGAGCCCGGCGACATCGGCGACCCTGCCACCCAGGGCGAGGAGGTGTTTCGCGCCTGCCGTGACGAGATCAAGCGCTGTCTCGAGCGGGCCTTCGACCGCCTGCTGCTCACGCTCGGCGGCCGACCGGGTCGGAGCCTTCCGGACTGAGTCGTGTCCTGAGCGCGCTTCGCGTCCGGTCGGCGCCGGCGCGCGCCGCGCCGACCCGGTCAGGGTTCGACGAACACGTCGAGCAAGGCCGAGCGGCCGGCCGCGAGCGTCGCGAGTGCGCGCTGGATGGCCGGGTCAAGCTCGGCGGGCCTGGTCACCCGTTCGCCGGCGCCGCCGTACGCTTCGACCAGCTTCGCGTAGTCGGGGGTCGGGGTGATCACGTTGCCGAAGAACTGCCCCGTGCGCACCGCGGCCCCGTCGGGGAAGTACTTGTGCACGTTCCAGGTCTGCGAGAAGTACCCTCGGTTGTCGCACACCACCACGAGGATGGGCAGACCGTGCTCCTGCGCGAAGCCGAAGGCCGCATGGACCGGGTTGTAGTGCAGCGCGCCGTCCCCGAGGATGCAGACCACGGTGCGGTCCGGTCGCGCCACCTTGACGCCGAGCGCGGTGCCCATGCTCGTGCCGAGCGCCCCGACCCAGCCGCGATACTGCTCGAGCGGTTTGGACTCGAACAGGAACTGGATCATCTGGGGCGTCTGCGCCACGATCTCGTCCACGACGATCGCCGTGGCCGGCAGCGCGCGGTGGAGCGCGCGAAACAGCTCCGCTGCCGGTACGGCGTCACGCGCCTTCGCCAGCGCGGCGTCGGCGTCGCGACGTCCCTGCTCGATCGCGCGCTCCTTGTGGGCGTGCCAGCGCCGTGCCCGCTCGGACGGGGGCGACGGGAGCTTCTGGCGCACGCGCTCGAGCAGCGCCTGGAGGTTGAGGAGCCGGTCACCCGCGACGGCGTGCGTGGTCCGGTAGCCCCAGTACGCCGAACGCGGGCGTAGCGGATCCTCCTCGAGGTGGACGACGCAGCAGCCGGACCGCAGCGGGAGCTGCGGCGGATGCCACGGACCGTTGGCGCCGGCGATCAGGATGACATCCGCGCGCTCGAGGACGGGCTCGACGGGCCCGAGCATGGCCAGCGGATGCGTGCGCGGCACGTTGTGGTACGCGGGCAGCATGAACTCGAAGACGGGCGCGGCCAGCGCCTCGGCCAGGCCGATGAGCGCGGCGCGCTCGGCTTCGGTCCGGCCGCCGTGATCGGTGATGATGATGGGCTCGTCAGCCCCGGCCAGGAGCGCGGCGATCTCGTCGAGCTGCTCGGGCGCGGCCATCACCGGGCGCGCCACGATCCTGGGCGCGGGCGGGAGCGGCGCCGGGCTCAGCAACTGGTCGAACGGAACGGTCAGCAGCGTCGGCCCGCGCGGGACGGTCTCGGCGAAGTACAGGGCGCGGCGCAGCTCGTGCACCAGATCGCCGGGCGTCTTCGCCTCCTTTGCCCACTTGACGCATGGCTCGGCGTCCCTTGCCGGGCCGTGGAAGTCGATGAGGAGGGAGGGCCACTCCGGCCCGGGGTCCAGCTCCGGCACTTCGCCGTACGTGAGGGTGTCCGGCGACAGCACGGTCATGGGGACCCGCTCCTGGAGCGCGGTGCGCAAGGCCATCGCGCCATGCAGCACGCCGAGGCCGGTGGGCAGGAAGACGATCTGCGCCCGGCCGGTGGCCTTGTAGTACCCGGATGCCAGGCTGACGGCGAGGCTCTCGTGGCGGCACTGGAAGTAGCGCGGCCTCTCCTCGGCTCCGCGCGCGCGGCGCTGGGCCAGCGCTTCCCACAGCGACGCCATCACGGCGATCGGCGACGCGAAGATGCAGTCGGTGCCCTGCGTTCGCAGGAACTCGAGAATGACTTCGGCGCCGTTCAGCATTCCACGCTCTGGCATCTTTGACCTCCGCTCCTCGCGCTGGTGGCCACCCGTCCGGCGGTCGCTATGCTGCGCGGGCCGACACGGATTGTCAATGGACGGCTCCGCCTCCCCTCCTCCGGACTCAGCATCCGAATACGATAGCGAAAACGTGGTCGTGACTGAAACACGGGTTCAAATCCCGTTGGGGCCACCGATCCGCGTGTCGCCCGCCTCGCCGACGTGCCGCCTACCGCCTCGTACCGTCCCGCCGGCTATTCCCGGCCCCCGGTCAGGGCCCGCGAGGCAGCGGGTCGGACACGGGCTCGGGCAGGGCGGGTCCCTCCTTCGCTGCGTACCGGAGGCACTCGAGCATGGCCTGCCGGTCTCCCGGCCCGTAGGACCAGAACGAGATGCGCCCGTCCGCCTGGACGATCCTGATCCGCGTCCCGGAGACCTGGGCGTGGCAGGCCGTCCATCGGGTCCAGGCCAACTCCTGCGCGGGCGTGTTCACCAGCGAGGCGCAGGCTGCCACGAGCAGTCCGAGAGGAGCCGCGATCATCAGGCGCCGGCCCTCGCGGCGGCGCGCCCGCGCGGCGAACAGGCGCTCGCTCATCGCTAGCGCCTCACGTCGGCCTTCGTCAGGCAGGCGTCAGCGCGCGACGTAGAGCGAGTTGGTGGGGTCGACCCGCTCGAACAGCCTCACGTCGGTGAAGCCGGCCTCGCGGAGCATCCGGGTGGCGACCTGGTGACCCCAGGCGGCGCCCAGCCCCGGGCCGCCGCCGGCGAGCGACACGCTCATGCAGTGCATGGTGCTGACGGTGTAGAGGAAGGGCGCCATCGGCGCGCCGACGTTCTCGGCCAGCTCGCTCGAGGCGCAGACGTCGACCATGACGAAGGTGCCGCCGGGCGCGAGCGCGGCGCGGATGCAACGGAGCACGCCGGCGGGATCGGCCTGGTCGTGGATCGCGTCGAACGCGGTGACGAGATCGAACGAGGTGGGCGTCTCGAGCCGCGCGACGTCCTGGACGGCGAACGACGCGTTGGCCAGGGCGGGCGTCGCCCGGCGGGCCGCCGCGATCGCGTCCTCGGAGAGGTCGTAGCCCACGAACGTGCTCCTCGGAAAGCGCATCGCCATGAGCCGGATGCAGTAGCCGCTGCCGCAGCCCACGTCGGCGACGCGGATCCCCGCCTCGAGGCGTGGAATCAGGCCTTCCGGCCGGGCGAGGTACGTGCCGAAGAGATGCTCGTCGTAGCGGGGGCGGCTCCGCCGGTCCATGAGACCCGTGAAGTCCGGCTGGTAGGCGCGGTAGGGCACGCCGCGACCGGTGCGGAAGGCGTCCACGACGTCGGGGATGACGCGGGAGAGGAGGGGAAAGATCTCCGCGACGGTCGCGAGGTTCTTCGGGGAGGCGCCCGTGAGGGCGGCGGCGTGCTCGGGCGGGAACCCATAGGTGCGAGCGGCGTCGTCGTACTCCACGACGCCCCCGCAGACCATGGCCCCCAGCCACTCCCGCACGTACCGCTCGTGAAGGCCGGTCTCGGCGGCGATCCCGGCGCTGGTGGCCGGGCCCATCCGCGCCATGGCGTCGAAGAGGCCGACGCGCCGCCCGACCTCCACCATGATGGTGACCGCGGCGCCCTCGAAGTGGCGGACCACGAGCTGCGTGAACGCCTTCGCTCTCGACTTGTCGAACGCCGGCTCCGGTGCGGTCATGGCTTTGCCTCCTGGCTCTTGCCTCGCGCGGCCGGCTGCGAGACGCGTCTCCTGCGACCCGTCCCGTACACCGTAGGCTGGGGGATCAACGGCCTGGCTGATCGGCCGTCCAGTCGACGATCGGGACATCGAGGTCCGTGAAGTCGGCGGTGTTGTTCGTGACGAGCGTTGCCCGAAGCCGGCGCGCGAACGCGGCGATCAGCAGGTCGGCGTCATCGTGCGTCCGTCCGCGTCGCCGACAGTCTGCCCAGAGCTCCGCTGTCTCCACCCACGTGGCGCGGTCGTAGTCGACCCACTGAAGCGTGCGGGCGAAGGCGTTCAGCTCCCGCATCTGTCGATCCGCGCGGCGGTAGCTCAGGCCACGCCACAGCTCGTAGAAGACGACCGGGCACATGAAGAGGTCGTCATCGTGATCGGCCGCCTCACTGAGACGCGCCAGCGCCGCGGCATTCCGGCGAAGAATCTGGCTGACGATATTCGTGTCGAGGACGAAGCGCGCCACTCAGGCGTCGATGGGACGCAGGCGCACGCGGGTGCGACGGAGCAGGGCGTCGAACTCCTCCCACCACTGCTGTCCACGATCATCGGGCTGAGCCGCGAACCTGACGAGCCACCGCCGGACCGCCTGGTTCTTCCGGCTGGCACCACGGCGGCGAAGCCGTTGAGAACCTGATCTACGTGTCACTGCGCTCCTCCTCCGTACTCACGAGGAGCCTACTCTACTCCCGGCTCCTCGCGCAACTCACGCCGAGCTTCGGAGTCACACGCGGCGACCCAGGGCGTGGAGTCGCGGCATGCCCGACGCAACCGCCGTGCAAGTCACGAGCACCGGGAGAACCAAGCTTCTTTCCGACGATGAAGCAACGAAGATCAGCCGGCATTCGTTGCGTTCTACCTATCCGGTTGCCTCAGCACCACGCAACCTGTTGTAGGTCGTGCGGCCATGCTGACCGGTGAGCCCAAGCAGCGACTGGAATAGCGCAGGGAAAGCGCACTTGGAACTCGGCAAGGGTGTTCGCGAAGTCAGGACGAGGCAGTGGCCGCTTCTCCCGGCACGGCAACCGCAGCATATCGGCCCATGCTGAGTCAACCGGATAGGTAGACGTTGCGTTTCCCGGAGGGGGCCGTCGAGGCCCCCTCCGCGTCGCGCTCAGGCCTTCTGCTGGATGGCCGTGAGGACCCGCTCGGGCAGGAGCGGCACGCTCCGCACGCGCGCCCCGGTGGCGGCGAAGATGGCGTTGGACAGCGCCGGCGCGATGGTCGTGGCGCCGGGCTCGCCGACGCCGGTCGGGAACTCGGTGCTCGAGACCACGTGCACCTCGACGACGTCGGGCAGCTCGTTCATGCGGAGGACCTGGTAGTCGTTGAAGTTGGACTGAACCAGGTTGCCGTTGGCGACGGTGCCCCGTTCCTTCAACGCCGTGCTCAGGCCGAAGAGGAGCGAGCCCTCGACCTGGGAGCGGACACCGTCGGGATTGACGACGATCCCGCAGTCCACCGCGCAGATGATCTTCTCGACGCGCACGCCGCCGGTGGCGGGATCGACCCGCGCCTGGATGGCGGAGGCCGTCCACGTCGGCGTCTTCTTCTCCTGGGCGGTGACGCAGGCCACCCCGAGCCCGGTATTGGGCGGCAGCGGCTTGCCCCAGCCCGCCCGCTCGGCGACGATGCGGAGCACGCTGGCCAGACGCGGGGCGTTGCCGAGCATGGCCAGCCGGAACTGCACGGGATCCGCCTTGGCGAGGTGCGCCAGCTCGTCGATGAACGTCTCGACGGCGAAGAAGGTGTAGTTGGGCGCCACCGCGCGGACATAGCCGACCGGGATGCCGGTCTCCACGCGGACGGCGCGCACTGACTGGTTTGGAATATCGTAGATGTGGTCTGCCCCGTTCAGCGCGAACTGGTCGAGGCCCTGCTTGTCCACGAAATCCGGGCCCCACCGGGTGCCGGGGTGCGTGGCCACGAGCGTGTTCTCCCACGTCGTCACCTTGCCGGAGGCGTCGAGCCCCGCCTTCACCACCTGCAGGGTGGCGGAGCGGTAGAAGTCGAGGCGGAGGTCCTCCTCGCGCGAGCGGATCAGCTTGATGGGCCGCCCCGCCTCGCGGGCGATCACGGCCGCCTCGAGCATCGCGTCGGGCTCGAGCCGGCGCCCGAAGCCGCCGCCCAGGTAATGCTGGTGGATCCGCACCTGGGTCGGCTCCACCTTGAGCACCTTCGCGAGGAGGCCCACCGCCATGGTCTGGAACTGACTGCCCGTGTAGAGATCGTAGACCCCGCCCTCGAAGCGCGCGACGCAGTTCATCGGCTCCATCTGCATGTGGGCGACGTAGTCGGTCGTGTAGGTGGCGGTGTATGGGCGCGCGGCCTGGGCGAGACCCGCCTTGACGTCGCCGGCATTGTGCCACTCCACGCCGCCGCTGGGGTCGGCCGCCTTCTGGGCGAAGTCCCGGAAGATCGACTCGGTGCTGACGCTGGCGTTCGGGCCCGGGTCCCAGGTCACCTTGAGCGCGTCGCGCGCCTTCACCGCCGACTCGTAGGACGTCGCCACGACCGCGACCAGGTCGGGCGTGACCACCGTCTTGAGATATCCCTTGACCTTCCGCGCGGCGCTGTCGTCCACCGCCGTACGCTTGGCGCCCTCCCGCGTGGGCGGGTAGGCCACCTTGGCATAGGCCATGCCGGGGACGAAGGTGTCGATGCCGAACTTGGCCTTGCCCGTCGTCTTCTCCGGGATGTCCAGGCGCGGGATCCACTTGCCGATCACCTTGTACTCGGCGGGCTTCTTGAGCGCGATCTTCTTGAGGTCGTCCTCGGAGAGCGTCTTGGTGATCGGCACCCTGGCGACGATCTCGCCGTAGGAGATCGAGCGGCCGGTGGGCAAGTGGCGGACGATGCTCCGCTCGGCCGCGCACTCGGCGGCCGGCACCTTCCATCGATTGGCGGCGGCGTCCACGAGGATGATCCGGGCCGCCGCGCCGCCTCGCGACAGCGTGTCGAAGGTCCAGTTCACGCTCCAGCTCCCGCCGGTCAGCATGAGGCCATACTTGGGATCGCTCGTCGGGTAGTCCACGCGGATGTCCTTCCAGTCCGCCTCGAGCTCCTCGGCGACGATCTGGGCCAGCGCCGTGCCCACCCCTTGCCCCATCTCGGCCTTCGCGATGTGCACGGTGACGAGCCCGTCCGGCGTGATGGTGAGCGACAGATTGGGCTCGAAGGCGGACGCGGCGGCGGCCTCCTTTGTGCCCCACGGCCCCGGGAGCGCAAAGCGGAGGGTCAGCCCGACTCCAGCGACCGCGCTGCCCTTGAGGAAGGTCCGGCGACTCAGCTCGGCGGTCATCGCTAGGCCCCCGTCGCGGCGCGCTGGATGGCGCGCTTGATGCGGAGGTACGTGGCGCAGCGGCAGACGTTGCCCGACATCGCGGACACGATCTCGTCGTCCGTCGGCTTGGGGTTCTTCGCGAGCAGGGCCGCGGCTTGCATGATCTGGCCCGACTGGCAGTAGCCGCACTGCGGCACCTGCTCGGCGATCCAGGCGAGCTGGAGCGGGTGCTGGCCCTGGGGGTGCAGGCCCTCGATGGTCGTGATCTTCTTGCCGGCGGCCTGGGCGACCGGAGTCTGGCAGGAGCGGACCGCGGCGCCGTCGAGGTGCACGGTGCACGCTCCGCACAGGGCCATGCCGCACCCGAACTTGGTCCCGGTGAGCTGGAGGTGCTCCCGGATCACCCACAGGAGCGGCGTGTCCGGCTCGACGTTCACGGTGTGGGACTTCCCGTTGATCAGCAGCTTGGCCATGGGCCCTCCGTACCGTCAGCGGATCGCTGGTGCCGACGACAGGTGAGGATGAGGGGCGCCGGCGGGCGCCCGGGGCGGGGAAGACGCAGCGGAGCGAGCGGATTCAGAGCCATTCACCCGGCTCCTCGAGGCGGACGGTCGACGACTGGCGTGACTCTAGGATGGTGGCGTGAAGCTTGTCAAGCGCGATCTCCGGCGGGGACTCAGAGCTGTCCGGACAGCGCGTCGGCCACTTCCCGGCCCGGCACCACCGGGACGATCTCGAAGTCGACGAGGTCGGACCACTCGGCGACCCACCGCTGGAGCAGCGTGACGTCGTCACACTCCATCAGCTGGAAGCAGCGACCGAGGTCCGCCTCGACCCAGCTGCCGACGAACGTCAACCCGGCCCTTGTCGCGGAATCTCCGGTAGACGGCCTTGGCATCCTGGTTCCGGAAGTTCTCGATCACCATGAACAACATCGGGCCGCGTCAGCGCTGGTACTTGGTCGGCGTCTTTCGCGGCGGCCAGAAGGCGGTCCAGGTCGCGGGCCACGTTGCCGTAGGCGTCGTCGTTGAAGACCACCGCGACCACGTTGATGCCGTAGCGCACCGCCGTCGCCAGCTCCTGGGCATTGTAGAGGAACCCGCCGTCGCCCGAGACCGAGACCACCGGCCGGTCCGGCCGCGCGACCTTGGCGCCGAGGGCGACGGGATAGGCGTAGCCGAGATTGCCCGAGTAGGACGAGCTGAGGTAGGTCCGCGGGTGATAGACGGGCCACAAGGGCCGCGAGTAGTAGCCGATCTGGGTCATGCCGGCGACGAAGATCGCGTCCTCCGGCGTGCCCGCGCGGAGCGCCTTGAGGATCGACGCCTGCGGCTCCTGGATGGCGGCGACGGCGATCTCGGCGCGCAGCGCCTCGCGCTCGGCTTTCGCCGGTGGGCGCGGCGGCGCGGCGGCGCGGAGCCGCTCGAGCAGGGCCTCGAGCGTGGCGCGCGCATCGCCCACGAGACCGAACGTGTTCGAGTGATTGCGGCCGATCTCCTCTCCGTCCACATCGATCTGGATGATCCGCTGGTCCGGCTGGAAGGACACGAGGGCGAGGCGGCTTCCCACCGCGAGCACCACGTCGGCAGCGTGCACGTGGGCGCGTAGCGGCGACTCGCGCCAGAAGGCCGCGCCGAGGGAGAGGTCGCTGTGGTCGCTGATCGCGCCCTTGCCCTCCGCCGACTCGACCACACCGGCCTGGAGATACTCGGCGACCGCCGCGAGGGCCTCGTGCGCCCCTGAGAGGTGGACGCCGCTGCCCGCATAGATCAGGGGCTTCCCGGAGGCGAGGAGCATCTCGGCGGCCCTGTCCATGTCGCCCGCCGGGGCGGCGGGGCGGCTCACCCGTGCGGGCTCGTACAGCTCCACCTCGCCCTCATCCTCCATGGTCTCGGGCGGCATCTCGATCTCCACCGGGCGCGGGCGCCCGGTCCTGAGCTGGTAGACAGCCTCGCGGACGGCCGCGGGGACCTCCACGACCTCGAGCACGCGCTTGCGCCACTTGGTGATGGGAGCGATGGCGTCGAGCTGATCGTCGACCTCGTGCAGAAGGCCGACGCCCTTGCCGATGCTCGCCCGCGGGATCTGGCCGGCGATCATCAGCACGGGTGACGAGGCGGAGTAGGCCGTGCTGAGGCCGGAGGCGGCGTTGAGAAGCCCGGGCCCGGGGACGACCAGCGCGGTCCCGAACTCGCCACCGGCCCGGGCGTAGCCATCGGCCATGAAGCTCGTCGCCTGCTCGTGGCGAGTGGCGATGAAGCGGATGCGGGGCTCCTCCCGGAGCGCGGCCATCACGCCGTACAGCTGGACGCCGGGCAGACCGAAGACCGCGCGGACTCCTTCGCGATAGAGCGACTGGACGAGTGCCTCGCCGCCGGTCATCCGAGCCATCGGTCTCCTCCTGCTATGGTTGTCGGTCAGGTTCCCGGATTATGGCGCCGCCACCGCCCCCAGCGCCAGCAGCTCCTCGATCCGCGCCGCCGGGTAGCCGAGGACGCCCTCCAGCACCGAACGCGTGTTCTCCCCGACCCGATAGGGAGCGGGGCCGCTCGGGCCCACCGGGCGTCCGTCGAGCTGAAACGGGCTGCCCGGGATGC
>WNGE01007246.1_pt1 | contig 19814 bp, 19 predicted proteins | sample 5400651 | NCBI WGS metagenome assembly WNGE01 (sample SAMN13153370, study PRJNA577476) | soil metagenome | isolation source: 60 cm soil or saprolite under grassland replicate 2 | place: USA:California | collected 2016-06-15
TGGGATACGGACGACCGTGGTCACCGTTCTGTCCTTACTCCGTACGGGTCCGCGCTCGCCGGTCTTCGCCCACCCTGGCCATGATGGAGGAGAATGTCGCGGCCGCCATGTACCAGCCCAAGCGCACGCGACGGAGACGTCTCTGGTGAGGGGGGCGCCGGCTGAAACGGCTCATCTCGCCCCGTGTGTCCCGCGGCCGTGTATCTGATTTCGCACTCTAGGTCACGTCATCCCCGCATGGCACGCTGGGAGTGCCGTGCTCTACTCGATGCCCCAGATCCGACTGCTCCTCGTCCTCGCGACGATCCTCCTCGCGGGCCTGGGCATCCGAGAGTGGAGGGCGGGCTTCCCCGACGCGGCGCTGCGCCTGGAGCGCTTCGACCGGGCGGAACCCTCGGCGCCGCTGCTCCCCGTCGACACCACTGGCGGTGAGAGCGGCCGCACCTCCCCTCGAGGGGTCAACGGCGCGCTCACCCGTCCTGAGACGCGCCCGGTCTCCGCCGCCCCCATCGTCGCGGACCCTCGGCCCCTCGACCTCAACCGCGCCACCGTCGCCGAGCTGGCGCGGCTGCCTGGCGTGGGACCGGGACTTGCTCAGCGGATCCTCGAAGAGCGGGGTCGCCGGGGGCGCTTCGACTCTCCCGAGGCGCTCCGCCAGGTCGTGGGGCTCGGGCCGAAGAAGCTCGCGGCGCTCCGCGACCTCGTCACCGTTGGGGAGTGAGCATCCGCCTCGCAAGCGCGCCCCTGCTCCCCGTCACCACGACCTTCGCGGCCGGCATCCTCGGCGCAGCGTGGCTCGGCCCGCGCCCCCTGCTGCTCGTGGAGCTCACCGGCGGCTTGCTGGTGCTGGCGACGGTGGCGCTCGGCTGCGGTCACGACCGGCCAGCGCTGTTCCTGCTCCTCGGTGGCCTGGTGGCCCTGGGTGCGCTCCGGGGCAGCGCCCCCTTGCTGCCCCACGACCACATCTCCCGCCTGACCCTCCCACCGGTCGTCTCCGTGGAAGGCCGGTTGCTCGACGAGCCGGTCCGCTGGGCGACAGATCGGACACGGCTCCTGCTCGAGGTGGACGCCTATCAGGACGGTCCCGACCGGCGCCCCGCGCGGGGCCGGGCGCAGCTCACGATCTACGGCGAGACGGAGCCGCTCGGGGAGGGCCAGCGAATCCGAGCCGAGGTCCGGCTCCATCGTCCGGTCGGATTCCGGAACCCGAACGTCTTCGATTACCCGGCCCACCTGCGCCGTGACGGGATCCTGCTCGTCGGGAGCGGGCGCGGCGACCGCGTGACACCTCTCACGGTGGACGCGCCCCCCTGGCCCATCAGGGTCAGGCGCTGGGCGGTGGCGACCATCCGCGCCCAGCTCCCTGAATCCTCGGCGGCCCTCCTGGCCGGTCTTCTCCTCGGAGAGCGAACGGCGTTGCCCGGCGAAACCGACGAGGCCTTCCGCCGGGCGGGCGTCTACCACGTGCTCGCCGTCTCGGGATTCAACGTGGCCCTCGTCGCCTCCTCGGTCTTCGCCGCTCTGTCCCTGTTCGGCGTGCCGCGCCGGACGACCGCGCTCGTTGCCGCGGCCGTCCTCGTCGGCTTCGCCCTGGTGGTCGGCGGGCAGCCTTCCGTGCTGAGAGCGACGGTGATGGGACTCCTCCTGCTCCTGAGCGTGCTCCTCGAGCGCGATTCCCAGCTCATGAACGCGCTCTGCCTGGCCGGATTGGCGCTGCTCGTCTGGAGCCCGACCGACCTGTGGGATCCCGGTTTCCAGCTCTCCTTCGCGGCCACGGCGGGGATCATCTACCTCGCCGCGCCGTTCACCGGGTTCTTGAAGGAGCGGGGCTGGCCGCACTGGCTGGCAGCGGCGGTGGCCGTGAGCCTGGCCGCCCAGCTGCCGGTGACGCCGATCATGCTCGCCCACTTCAACCAGCTCTCCCTCATCGGTGTCGCCGCCAATCTCCTGGTCGTGCCGCTGGCCGGACCGACCACCACGCTCGGGATGCTGGCCCTCTTGACCCAGCTCGCGAGCGAAACCGCCGCGAGCTTGCTCTTCAACACCCTCTGGCTGTTGCTCATCGCGTTGCGTGTCGTGGTCTGGGCGGCGGCCGCCATCCCCGGCGCCATGGTGCACTTGCCGGCCCCTTCATGGGCGCCCGTCACCGCCTGGTGCGGAGCCCTGCTCCTCATCCCATACCTCGCCACGCGCGTCTGGACACGCGCCGCGGCCTCCGGGCTCCTGGCCGTCGCGATGGCGCTCTCGGTCTGGCCCTGGGTGAGTCCGGGCGATGGGCGGCTCCGCATCACGTTCCTCGATGTCGGTCAGGGCGACGCCACGCTCGTGGAGCTGCCCGAGGGGCCGCGGATCCTCGTCGATGGCGGCCCCGGGGGCGCGCGACGGTTCGATGTCGGCGAGCGGGTGCTCTCGCCCTTTCTCTGGAACCGGCCCGTGGGCCGCCTCGACGTGGTGGCGCTCTCCCACTCGGATTCGGATCACGCGGGGGGCCTGGGCGCCGTGCTGCGCCACTTTCACGTCGGCGAGTTCTGGGAGAGCGGGCGGTGGGGCCCGGGCGGCGAGGACGCGCTGCTGGCCCTGCCACAGTCGGGCGCCGCGCGTCGGGTTCTGGGCGCCGGACAGCGGCTCTGGCTGGGCAACGCCCTGGTCACCGTGGTGAATCCGGACGGCCAGCCGAGCGTCAGCCCGAACGATGATTCGCTCGTCTTGCGGCTCGACTGGCGTGGCGTCTCCGTGCTGCTCACCGGGGACCTCGGGTGGCGGGGAGAGGCGCGCGTGCTCGAGCGAGGAGAGCCCGTGCGCGTCCTCACGCTCAGGGTCGGCCACCACGGGAGCCGCTTCTCGTCGACCACCCCCTTCCTCGAATCGGCGCGGCCCCCGTTCGCGATCATCTCCGTCGGCGCGCGCAATCCGTTCCGCCATCCGACCCCCGAGGCGCTCGCCCGGCTCGAGGCAGCCGGCGCCCGCATCTATCGGACGGACCGTGACGGCGCCATCGTCATCGAGACCGATGGCATGCGGCTGTGGATCACTCGGTGGGCTCGAGGCACCACGGAGGTCTTCGACCTCGACCCGGAGCGTAGCTCGGAGGCTGGTGACACCTCCCCCCGGAACGTGCGCCGGGTTGACCTCGGTTGAACACCGACGGCCTCCGGGGAAACCGGAGGCCGTGGTGGGACGCGCGGAGAGCGGAGGGAGGCTCAGGTCCCGAGCGTACGCTCGTAGTGGGCGCGCAACCGCTCCAGCTCCTCCGGATCAAGACGCATGCCGAGGGCGAGCCCCATCTCTCCCAGGATGGTCTTGATCTCGTTCAGCGATTTCTTCCCGAAATTCTTGGTCTTGAGCAGCTCCGACTCGGTTCGCTGGACCAAGTCGGCGATGGTGCGGATATTGGCGGTCTTGAGGCAGTTGGAGGCGCGGACCGACAGCTCCAGCTCGTCCACGCTCCGAAAGAGGTGCTCGTTGAGCTCCATGCGCAGCACCGGCTCGGGCCCCGGTTCCCCTGCCTCCACGGGCGGCGGGGGCGTGTGCATGAAATCGGTGAACAGGTTGAACTGGTCCTCGAGGATGCGTGCGGCCTCGGCGACCGCGGCCTCGGGGGTGACGCTGCCATCGGTCCAGAGCTCGAGCAGGAGCCGCTCCTGCGGGCCCGTCGAGGTCTCCAGGACTTCCACGCTGAAGTTCGCCCGTTCCACCGGAGAGAAGTCGGTGTCGATGAGCATGGCGTGGATCGGCAGCGCCTCGGGCTCACGCTTCTCCGCGGCCTGGTAACCCCGTCCGCGTTCCACGCACACTTCCATCTCGAGCGTGCCGTCCTTGTCGAGCGTCGCCAGGACCACATCCGGGGTCAGGATCTCCACGTCGGCATCCGGGTCGAAGTCCCCCGCCGTCACCGTGCGCGGCCCCTGGGCGCGGAGTCGCAATAGCTTGGGGCGATTCACGTGCAGGACGAAGACCAGCTTGCGGAGGTTCATGATGATGTCGAGCGTGTCCTCGTTCACGCCCTGAAGGTGCGAGAACTCGTGGAGCACTCCCTCGATCTTGACCCAGGTGGGCGCGGCTCCGGGGATGGACGAGAGGAGCACGCGGCGGTAGGTGTTGCCGACCGTCAAGGCGAGCCCCGGCTCGAATGGCTCCATGACCATCTTGCCGTGTCCGCGTTCGCGCACGAGCCACTCGTGGCGGGCGGGGAGCGCTAGCTGCTGCATGGAATCCCTCCTGGAAAGATGCGGGGCCTGCCGACCCCAGGCCGCCCATTATACCAGACACGCATAACCAGACACCGACCAAGAGCAAAGCCGGGCGTCCGGGCGGGGCTTGTTGACTGGATCCAAAAGCGCAGGCAGAATAACAACTTATGGGGGAGCAACCCCGATTCCCCGCGGACCGGGCGAAGCCATCTCATTCCAGGCTCGGCCCCCGGACGGTGTTCGGCCTTCTCCTGGCCGGCTGCCTGCTGTTCGTGGGGCTCCAGGCCTGGTGGGTCTTGACCCCGGGCGTCGCGGTCCGCTCGGGTCCCCGGATCGTGGAGATCCCCGCCCACCGGGGCTTCCTGGATGTCGCTCGAATCCTCGGCGAGGCCGGCGTGATCCGCAGCCCTGTGGGCTTCACACTCCTGACACTCGTGCGCGGGAGCATGCGGAGCCTCAAGGCGGGAGAGTACCAGATCCCCGGCGGAGCCAACACGGTGGCGGTGCTCATCCTGCTCGAGGGGGGCCACGTCCTGCAACACAACGTGGTCTTCCGCGAGGGCGCCACGGTGGCGGAACTGGCCGGCCAACTCGCCGCCGAAGGCTTGGCCCGGGCGGACGACGTCGTGCGCGCCGCCCGGGATGCTCTGTTCCTGCGGACGCTCGACGTATCGGCTGATTCCCTGGAGGGCTACCTGTTCCCCGACACCTACCAGTTCGTGAAGGGGATGACGCCGGACGAGCTCCTCGCGCGGATGGTGGCGCGGATGCGCGAGCGCGTCTCGCCGGACGTCCTCACCACGGCGCGCGCGCGGGACCTGAGCTTCCACCGGCTGCTCACGCTGGCCTCGATCATCGAGAAGGAAGCGGTGGACCCGGGCGAGATGCCTCTGATCTCGGCCGTGTTCTGGAACCGGATCAGGCTCGAGATGCCGCTGCAGGCGGACCCCACGGTTCAATACGCGGTCGGCAAGGAGCGCCAGCGCCTCACGCGCGACGACCTCCTGGTGGAGTCGCCCTTCAACACATACCGGAGGGTGGGCCTGCCACCCGGCCCCATCGCCAGTCCCAGCCTTGCCGCCATCCGGGCCGCCGTCAATCCCGCGGCGGTCGGCTATCTGTACTTCGTGGCGATCGACGAGCGGCATCATCAGTTCTCCACCACGCTCGCCGATCACAATGCGGCGGTCGCGAAATACCGCGTCGTACGGGCTCGATAAAATTTAGGGTCTTATCATCCTTGTCACCGACCCCGGGCCAATGCTATAAACGAGCGCACGATGGCTCCGGGGAACGAGCCCAGCGCCTCATCGAGGCTGACCCCGCGGGCAGTCCTGTCGCGGCCTCCCGTCTCCCTCTGTGGAGGCGCCGACATGGCCTCCGCGCTGCCCGCGCAGGCCGCGAGTCGCTCACGCCACCACGTCGAGCGCTTCCCGCCCCTCTACCGGTTGCTCAGGCTGGGGTGCACGCCGCTCCTGAAGTGGTTCTTCGACCTCCGCGTCACCGGGGTCGAGCACCTGCCACCGTCCGGGCCGTTCATCCTGGCGGCCAACCACCACAACTACGTGGATGGCGTCGTCCTCGGCGTGGCCCTGCCCCGTCCGATCGCGTTCCTGGTCATGCCGCGCGTCTTCCATGCGAGCCCGCTGCACCCGCCCTTCCATCGCCGGCTGGGCTCGATCCCCGTGAACCTGGAGCGTCCTGATCCCGGGGCCATCAAGCGCGTCCTGCGCATGCTGGACGGCGGGCGGGTCGTCGGCATCTTCCCGGAGGGCCCGTTCAGCCGCGAGGGGCGGCTCGTCCCCGGTCAGCCCGGCGTCGCGATGATCGCGCTGCGCTCGGGCATGCCCGTGGTCCCGGCGGCCATCGAGGGCACGTACGAGGCGCTCGTGGGGCGGCGGTTCTACCTGCCACGCCGGCGCCCCCTCTCGGTGCGCTTCGGCGCGCCCATGCACTTCGGCCGCGCCCGCCATCGCCGCGTCACGCGCGCCGAGCGGGAGGAACTCACCGGGCGCATCATGAGCGAGATCGCCGCCCTCCTGGAGGCGGAGCGCGAGCTCACCCCCGCGGCCACCGGCCGGGCGGGCAGCTCGTGAGCCCGTCCGGCGGCAAGCTCCCGGACAAGCCCTGGGCCGGGCGTTTCTCCCAGCGAACTCATCCCGCGGCTGAAGCGTTCACCTCGTCACTCGCCTTCGATCGCCGCCTCTGGCCCTACGACCTCGAAGGCAGCGCGGCGTGGGCCCGGGCGCTCCGTCGAGCGGAGCTCATCGGCCAGGACGAGCTCGCGGCCCTGCTCGAGGGGCTGGAGGCTGTCCGCGCCGAGCTCGCGAGCGGCGCGTTCCCCTTCCGGCAGGAGCTCGAAGACATCCACATGAACATCGAGCGGCGGCTCGTCGAGCTGGCGGGTCCGGTGGGCGGCAAGCTCCATACGGGCCGCTCCCGCAACGACCAGATCGCGCTCGACGAGCGGCTCTATCTCCGTGACATCCTCCGCCGCGTGGATGACGGCATTGCCGAAGTCCAGCGAGCGCTGCTCGGGCGCGCCGAGGAGCAGCTGGACTGCTGGATGCCCGGGTACACGCACCTGCAGCGCGCGCAGCCGATCTTGCTCGCCCATCACCTGCTGGCGTACGTGTTCATGCTGGCGCGCGACCGCGAGCGCTTTCTGGAGTGCCTCGCCCGGGTCAACGTGATGCCGCTCGGGTCCGCGGCGCTGGCCGGGACCGCGTTCCCCATCGACCGGGAGGCGCTGGCCCGGGATCTGGGGTTTGCCGCCCCCAGCCCGAACAGCATGGACGCCGTCGCCGACCGCGACTTCATCCTCGAGTTCCTCGCCCACGCGGCCATCCTCGGGATGCACCTCTCCCGGCTCAGCGCCGACCTCACGCTCTGGGCCACGGCCGAGTTCGGCTTCGTGGAGTTCTCCGACGCCTTCGCCACCGGCTCCTCGATCATGCCGCAGAAGAAGAACCCCGATGTGGCGGAGCTGATGCGCGGCAAGACGGGGCGGCTCTACGGCAATCTCCAGGCCGCCCTGGTCACGATGAAGGGGCTGCCGCTCACCTACAACTCGGACATGCAGGAGGACAAGGAGCCGCTGTTCGACACCGTGGACACACTCGAGGCCATCCTGCAGGTGGCGCCACCCATGGTGGGCACGCTCACGTTCAAGGTCGAGCGTATGCGTGAGGTGGCCGGCGCCCAGTACGCCACGGCCACCGACCTGGCCGACTACCTGGTCCGCAAGGGCGTGCCCTTCAGAGACGCGCACGAAATCGTCGGCAAGACCGTGCGGTACGGGCTGGGTCAGGGCAAGGAGCTTGCCGAGCTCTCCCTGGACGAGTTCCGGCAGATGTCCCCGCTCATCGACGAGGACGTCTACGCGGCCATCACCGTGGAGGCCTCGCTCCGTGCGCGCGCCGCGATCGGCGGCACCGCGCCCGAGGCGGTGCGGCGACAGCTCGAAGAGGCCAGGGAGCTCATCGCGCGAGGAAGTCGGGCGTGAGCGGGCCCGGCCGCAGGCTCACCGCCCTGGCCCTGCTGGGGCTGGCTCTGGTCGCCTGCGGAAAGAAGGGCCCGCCGGTCGCCCCCGAGCTGCGTCTTCCCGTGGCGCCGGGAGGGTTGCAGGCGTCCATCGACGAGAACTCGATCCTGCTCACCTGGACCAACCCCGGGGCGCGCTTCGATGGCACGCCGCTCAAGGACCTCACCGAAGTGAAGCTGTACCGGCGGGAGGACGGCGACGGCGGCCCCCTCAAGCCCGCCATGCTCTCCGCCGGGCAGGTCGTCGGCTACGACCCGCTCGCCACGATCCGGCTGGACTCACCGGCTCCGGCGACGATTCAGGGCGGCACCGTGCAATGGGTGGACCGTCAACGTCTGGTCCTCGGCCACCGCTACGTCTACGTGCTGACCGCCACGGACTCCCTGGGCCGTTCGAGCCCGCCGTCGGAGCGGCGCCCGATCACCTTCCTCGCGGCGCCGACGCCGCCGGGCGGCGTCGAGGCCAGGGCCGGCAACCGTCAGGTGACGCTCAGCTGGAATGCGCCCGCGGAGTTCACGGATGGGAGCCCGGCGAGCGGCGACCTGCGGTACATCGTCCTGCGGGGCGCCGGGAGCGAGGGGCCGCTGACCGCGATCACGCCCCAGCCGCTCGCGGCCACCTCCTACACCGACGCGGGGCTCGAGAACGACACCGAGTACCGCTACGCCGTCCGCGTCGTGAGGGTGGACCCGCGGGCCACGGCGGCGGGGGCGCCCTCGCCGGCGGTCGCGGCGACCCCCGTCGAGACCACGCGCCCGACACCGCCGAGCAATCTGGTCGCCATCGCCTCGCCGGGGGCGGTCAGGCTGGCCTGGAGCCCGAGCCCCGAGGCCAACGTGGCCCTCTACGCGATCTACCGCGCCGCCGGGACGAGCGCGCTCATCCGCGTCGCCACCACGCTCTCTGCAAACACCACCTTCATCGATCGCGACGTCCGGCCCGGCACGATGTACCGGTACGCCGTGACGGCCATCGACAATGCCCGGCGGCCCAACGAGAGCGCACGCTCCAACGAGGTGACGGCCACGTCGCCATGACGTGAACTCGCAGGGGCCTTTGCCCCGTTCCGAGGCTTCCCCCAGGGATCGCTTGCGAGACGCAGATGGGCCAGCACCCCCGCGCCTCCCGCGCCTCGGGCGCCTTGAAGTCGCTCCCCTCTTGGTGCTACAGTCGTTGGCGTTCATCGCGTCACCGGAGATTACTCGAGGAGGCAGCTATGCGTCCCACATTTCAAGGCTCCATCGTGGCCCTGGTCACTCCGTTCCGGAACGGCGACGTGGACGAGGCAAAGCTGCGCGAGCTGGTGGAACTCCACGTCGGCCACGGAACGGATGCCATCATCCCGTGCGGCACCACCGGAGAGTCGCCCACGCTCTCCCACGCCGAGCACAAGCGCGTGGTGGAGGTCGTCATCGAAGCCGCCCGCGGACGGGTGCCGGTGATCGCGGGGACCGGGTCGAATTCCACCGCCGAGGCCATCGACCTGACGGCGCATGCCAAGAAGGCCGGCGCCAGCGGCGCCCTGGTCGTGAACCCGTACTACAACCGCCCGACGCAGGAAGGACTGTACCGGCACTTCCGCGCCGTCGCCGAGGCCGTGGACATTCCCATCCTCGTCTACAACATCGCGAGCCGGACCGCCGTCAACGTGGAGACCGACACGCTGGCCCGCCTGGTCAAGGACTGCCCCAACGTCGTGGGCGTGAAGGAGGCCTCGGGTTCGCTCGACCAGATGACACAGGTCGTCCTGGCGTGTGGCCCCGACTTCAGTGTGCTCTCGGGTGATGACAACCTCACCCTCCCGCTCATGTCGGTGGGCGGCCGCGGCGTCGTCTCGGTCGTCGCGAACCTGGTGCCCCGGGACACGGTGGAGATGACCCATGCGGCCCTGGCCGGCGACTGGAAGCTCGCGCGCGATCTCCACCTGCGGCTCTTCCCGCTCTGCCGGGCCATGTTCATCGAGACCAACCCGATCTCCGTCAAGGAAGCCATGGCCATGCTGGGTATGATCGAGCCCGAGTTCCGCCTGCCGATGTGCCGGATGTCGGAGCCCAACCGGCAGCGGCTCCGGACCGTCCTCGAGCAGTACGGCCTCCTCAAGCGCTGACCTCAGCATCCCAACGGGTCATGGCGGACGTCGTGATCGCCGGCGCGGCCGGCCGGATGGGGAGCCGTCTCGTCGCCCTGCTCCAGGAGCAGCGGGAACTGCGGCTCGTGGCCGCCCTCGAGGCGCCCGGCCACCCGGCGCTCTCGAAGGACGCGGGCGAGGTGGCCGGCATCCCGCGGCTCGACGTGCCCATCACCGCGGACCCGGAGGGCGCGCTGGGGAAGGATCGGATCTTGATCGAGTTCTCCGTCCCCGAGGCGAGCCTCGCCCATCTGAGACTGCTCGCCCGCGAAGGCGGGCGCGCGGTGATCGGGACGACGGGCTTCTCCAGCGCCCAGAAGGACGAGGTCGAACGTCTCGCCACGCAGGCGCCCATCCTGCTCTCGCCCAACATGAGCGTCGCCGTCAACGTGGCGTTTCGCGTGCTGGCCGACATCGCCCGGCTGCTCGGCGACGACTACGACGTGGAGATCAGCGAAACCCATCACCGCTACAAGAAGGACGCGCCGAGCGGGACGGCGCTGCGGATGGCGGAGGTGGTCGCCCAGGCCCTCGGACGCGACCTCGCCAAGACCGCCGTGTACGGCCGGCACGGCCTGCCGGGCGAGCGCACGCGACAGGAGATCGGAGTCCTCTCGCTGCGCTCGGGCGACGTGGTCGGAGAGCACACCGTATCCTTCGGCGCGCTGGGAGAGCGGCTCGAGCTCACCCATCGCGCCCATAGCCGTGACACCTTCGCCCGCGGCGCGCTCCGCGCGGCCCGCTTCATCGCCACGGCGCCGGCGGGACTCTACTCGATGCAGGACGTGCTCGGGCTGAGATGACGGCGAGAGGCCGCGCCCCATGCCCCTCTCCCCGACGGGGAATGGGGCAGAGGGGGACTCTCGCCCCGACCCTCTCTCGCGCCGGGAGAGGGGATCGAGGGGCTCCTTCGTGAAGATCGTCCGGTTCAAGGCGGGGGGCAAGACGCGGTACGGCGCGCTGGAGGGCAACCGGGTCGTCGAGTACGCCGGCACGCCCTACTCCACCTTCAGGATCTGACGGGCCCGCCGGGTGGCGCCAGAGCGCCTCACCCGGAGCGGCGCCGGCCGGACACCGCCGCCCTGGGTCGAGGGCGGGACGCGCCGGGCTCTGCTAAGATTCTCCTGGAGGAATCGGGAAGAGCACGTGGCCAGGGTATTTCTCTCGGTGGGCTCCAATCTGGGTGATCGGCTCGAGTGCCTGCGCCGGGCGGTCGCCGAGCTCCGGGCCATGCCTGGGGTCGAGTTCCTCGACGCCTCGGCGCTCTACCGGACGGAGCCCTGGGAGCAGCGGCCCGGTCAGCAGCCCGACGAGGACACCTGGTTCTTCAATTGCGCGGTATCCATCGAGACGACGCTCGACCCGATGGCCCTGCTCGTGCGTGTCCAGGAGGTCGAGCAGAAGCTCGGCCGGCGCCGCGGGCCGGGCACGCCGGAGGATCAACGGTACGAGCCGCGCCCGCTCGACATCGACATCCTGCTCTATGGAGACCTGGTGATCAGTGGACCTGACCACTTGCACATCCCCCACCTCCTGATGCACGAGCGGCGCTTCGTCCTCCAGCCACTCGCCGAGCTGGCGCCCGACATCGAACACCCGGTGCTGTACCGGACCATCCGGGATCTCCTCGAGAAGCTGGAAGATGAGCACCGGATCGTGGGAGTGGACCTGCCCCGCCGCTGGTTCGACCGCTAGCTAGAGCGATGAGAAGGGCCCATCTGCGGCGTTTCATCGGAGGGGGCCTCGGCGGCCCCCTCCGAGACCTCCTCCAGGAATCGGTTGCGCGGGCGAAGCCCGCGCTCGAAGCGGACCATTCAACGCTGGGCCGCACGAATCCTCATCCGTTGCTCGCCTCGCGACGTAGAGGTGTTCCGCTTTCGAGCGCCGGCTTTGCCGGCGCAACGAATCCTGGGGGGAGGTTTCGGAAGGGGGGCGAAGCCCCCCTCCGAGTGGAACGTACAGAGAGTACGCCTCGCGTGCGGCCCTCGGGCGCCGCCTTGCAGCTGGACCCTTCTCATCGCTCTGACCAGAGCGTTTCTCCGACAGGCTGCTAGAAGGGCATGCGCTTCGTCTTCAGGACCTCCTACCGGAAGGACATGGGCCTGTTCCGCGACCCAGTCCAGCGCAACTGGTACGTCGCCCTGCTCGTCGGCTTGCTCGCGCTCCCGTTCCTGGTGCCGTCCTACCTGGTCGATATCAGTCTCGTCTTCATCTACGGGCTCTGCGGCCTCTCGCTCATGGTGCTGGCGGGCTACACTATGCCCACGTCTACTTCACGCAGGACCTCGGGCTGCCGTGGCTGGTGTCGGTGGCGCTCGCGGCCGCGGTGACGGCGGCCGCCGGCGTGCTGGTCGGCCTGCCCGCGCTGCGCATGACCGGCGTCTACCTGTCCATCGCGACCCTCGCCTTCTCCTTGATCATCCAGGAGGTGCTGACGCACTGGGATGGGGTCACCGGCGGCCTCAAGGGCAAGGCTGTCGGCAAGGCCGTCATCTTCGGCATCTCCTTCGGCGGCAGCGAGGCCTTCTACTTCCTGTGCCTCGGCTTCCTCGTCGCCGGCCTCTGGCTGACCCAGAACCTGCTGCGCGCCCCGACCGGCCGGGCGTGGGTGGCGATCCGCGACAGCGAGATCGCCGCCCAGTCGATGGGGGTCAACCTCGCCGCCTACAAGACCATCGCCTTCGCCTACTCGGCGGCCATGATGGGCGTCGGCGGCGCCCTCTTCGCGCACAAGGTCGGCTATCTCGCGCCGGACATCTTCACCGTGCTGCTCTCGATCCAGTTCCTGCTCATGGTCGTGGTCGGAGGGCTGGGGAGCCTGCACGGCGCGCTCTACGGCGCCGTCTTCGTCGCGATGCTGCCGGTGCTGATCTCCGAGGCGCGGGACTCGGTGCCGGCCTGGCTCGGCCGGGCCTTCGCCGTGTTCGGCGCCGACGCCGGCCAGGCGGTGTCGGTCGCCGTCGACCGGTTCGTCAAGCAGCCGGCGCTGGAGCCCGGCGTCTTCGGCCTCATCCTCGTGCTCTTCATCCTGTTCGAGCCGCTGGGCGTCTACGGGCGGTGGATGAAGATCAGGCTGTACCTCTCGATGTTCCCGCTCTACAAGCGCGCCACGTTCAAGCGCCAGAAGGCCTACATGCGGTCAGAGCGCCTGCGATGACCTTCTTCGAGGCGCACGACCTCGCCATCAACTTCGGCGGCGTCCAGGCCCTCGACGGCGTGAGCTTCGCGGTGGAACCCGGCCACGTGTTCACCATCATCGGCCCCAACGGGGCCGGCAAGACCACCATCTTCAACGTCGTGAGCCGGATCTACGACCCGACCCGCGGCCGGCTGCTCTTCCGCGGGGAAGACATCACGCGCGTGCCGCCGCACGAGATCGCGAGGCGCGGCATCGCCCGGACGTTCCAGAACATCGAGCTGTTCGAGCACGCGACCGTGCTGCAGAACCTGCTCCTCGGCCGCCACACGCACCGGCGATCGCGCTTCGTCGAGGAGCTCCTGTGGCTGCCCCGCGTCCGCGATCTCGAGATCGAGCAGCGCGAGGCGGCGGAGAAGGTGATCGACTTCCTGGACCTCATGCCGTACCGGGACAGCCTCATCGTCAACCTCCCCTACGGCATCCGCAAGGTCGTCGAGATGGCGCGCGCCCTGTGCACCCAGCCGAAGCTCCTGCTGCTCGACGAGCCGTCCTCCGGGCTCAGCGTCGAGGAGACCGAGGACATGGCGTTCTGGATCCAGGACATCACGCGGCTGCTCGGCATCACCGTGCTGATGGTCGAGCACGACATGAGCCTGGTCGCCGCCGTCTCCGACCGCGTGCTGGCGTTGAACTACGGGCGCCCGATCGCCCTCGGGACGGCGCGCGAGGTGCAGGACCATCCCGAGGTGATCAAGGCGTATCTCGGAGGCTGATGGGATGGCCGGCGCGCTCCTCACCGTCAGCAACATCGAGACCTACTACGGCCCCATCATCGCGATCCGCGGGATCAGCTTCGCCGTCGAGGCCGGCGCGATCGTCACCCTTCTCGGCGCCAACGGCGCCGGCAAGACGACCAGCCTCAAGACCGTGGCCGGCGTGATGGACCCACAGAAGGGCCTCGGCCTCAGCCACGTGCCGGAAGGGCGCGAGGTCTTCCCGTTCCTGTCCGTGCGGGAGAACCTGAGAATGGGCGCCTACACGCGGACCGATGCGGACGGGGTCGCCCGCGACATGGAGATGGTCTACCGGTACTTCCCGGTGCTGAAGGAGCGGGCGGAGCAGCGCGCCGGCCAGCTCTCCGGGGGCGAGCAGCAGATGCTGTCGATCAGCCGGGCCTTGATGGCGCGGCCGAAGATGATGCTGCTGGACGAGCCGTCGCTCGGTCTCTCGCCGCTGCTCGTGAAGGAGATCTTCGACATCATCGTCCGCATCAACCGGGAACACGGGGTCACCGTGCTCCTGGTCGAGCAGAACGCGAACATGGCGCTGCACGTCGCCGAGTACGGCTACGTGCTGGAGGTCGGCCGCATCGTGATGGAGGATACCTGCGCGCGGCTCCTGGAGAAGGAGGACATCAAGGAGTTCTACCTCGGCATGAAGGAGCGCAGCGTGCGGGGCACGCGGCGCTGGAAGCGTCGGAAGACGTGGCGCTGAGCGCGCGATCCGACGCTCGGTGGTGGCCCCCCGCCCCGCCGGGCGCGGCGTTTCGTCGCGCTCCGGTCCGGTGGGGGCCACGTCGATGAGGGGTGGGTTATGAGTAATGCCGTGCAGGCGATGCAGACGGGGGTCGAGGAGCGGGGGTGGACTGTTCATGGGCAGGATACCTTGCCGAAGCTGTTCCGCCACGTGGCCGCGGAGCGCGGGGACAAGGTGGCGATGCGGGAGAAGCATCTCGGGATCTGGCGCGCCATCAGCTGGCGCGAGTATCACGACAGCGCCCGGCACGTCGGGCTCGGGCTGGTCGCGCTCGGCCTGCGGCCGGGGGACGTCGTGTCGATCATCGCCGACAACGGTCCGGAGTGGCTCTTCACCGATCTGGGCACGCTGTCGGTCGGCGGCGTCACCAACGGCATCTACACGACCGATTCGGCGCGGCAGGTCGAGTACATCGTCAACGACAGCTCCACCCGCTTCTTCTTCGCCGAGAACGAGGAGCAGCTCGACAAGATCCTGGACGTGCGCGCCCGCTGCCCGCAGCTCGTGAAGATCTTCGTCTTCGACATGGAGGGGCTGCACGGCTTCACCGACGAGCAGGTGATGCCGCTTCCGGCCTTGCTCGAGCTCGGCGCGCGCTACGACCGGGAGCATCCCGGCGCCTTCGACCGGATGGTCGAGATCGCCCGGCCGGAGGACCTGGCCATCCTCGTCTACACCTCCGGCACCACCGGCCCGCCCAAGGGGGCCATGCTGAGCCACCGCAACATCCTGTTCCAGCTCGGCTACTCCGACTTCATCACCGAGCTGCGGGAGGGCGACCAGCAGCTCTCCTTCCTGCCCCTCTGCCACATCGCCGAGCGCACCTTCAGCGTCTTCAACCCGCTGCGGACCGGCGCCACCGTGAACTTCGCCGAGAGCCTGGACACGGTGCCGGAGAACATCCGCGAGGTGGCGCCGGCGCTGTTCTTCGCGGTGCCGCGGATCTGGGAGAAGTTCTACTCCGCGGTCGCGCTGCGCATGCGGGAGGCCACCGCGCTCGGCCGGCTGGCCTACCGCTGGGCGATCGGGGTCGGGATGCGGATGGCGGAGCGACGGATCGCGGGCGGTCGCCCGGGCGCCGGGCTCCGGCTGCTCTATCGCGCGGCCGACTTCCTCGTGCTCGACAACATCCGGCGCTCGATGGGGTTGCACCGGACGCGCGGGGCCGCCACCGGGGCGGCGCCGATCGCGCCCGAGCTGATCAAGTGGTACATGGCGCTCGGCATCGACATGCGCGAGGTCTACGGCCAGACCGAGAACTGCGGCCTCGCGACGGCCATGCCGGCCGACCGGATCAAGCTCGGCACCGTCGGGGTCGCCCGGCCCGATACCCAGGTCCGCATCTCCCCGCAGGGAGAGATCCTCTTGAAGGGGCCCCACGTCTTCCTCGGCTACCTCAACCAGCCCGAGAAGACGGCGGAGACGGTGGTCGACGGGTGGCTGCACACCGGCGACGTGGGACACATGGACGACGACGGGTTCGTGACGATCACCGACCGGATGAAGGATCTCATCATCACGGCCGGCGGGAAGAACATCACGCCGTCCGAGATCGAGAACCAGCTCAAGTTCTCGCCCTACATCGCCGACGCGGTGGTGATCGGCGAGGCGCGCCGGTTCCTGTCCTGCCTGATCATGATCGACCACGAGACGGTGGCGCAGTTCGCCCAGGAGCGGGACGTGCCGTTCACCAACTTCACCTCGCTCTGCCGCGCGAAGGAGGTGCAGGACCTGATCTGGGCGGAGATCGAGCGGGTGAACAAGCAGGTCGCCCGGGTCGAGACCATCAGGAAGTTCCGCCTCATCGAGCAGATCCTCACCGCCGAGGACGAGGAGCTGACCCCGACCATGAAGCTGCGGCGGGCCTACGTGAACACGAAGTACCGAGAGCTGATCGACGGCATGTACGCGGAGCGGTAGCCCGGTGCTGGGCCAACGAACGTCTCGGCCTGGCATTGGGCTAGCGGCGCAAACCACGAAAGGAGTCGGACATGAACAAGGCGCTGGGAGTGAGCGTGTTGCTCGGAGCGGTGGCCCTGGCCGCAGTGGCGGCGGCGCAGAAGACGGAGCCGCGCGGCGTCACCAAGAGCGAGATCGTGCTCGGGATGCACACCGATCTGTCCGGGCCGGCCGCGACCTACGGGGTGTCGTCCTCGAACGCGGTCAAGATGCGGTTCGACGACGTCAATGGCGCGGGCGGCATCCACGGCCGCAAGATCAGGCTGATCGTCGAGGACACCCAGTACCAGGTGCCACGCGCGGTGCAGGCCGGCAACAAGCTGATCAACCGCGATCACATCTTCGCCATGGTCGCCGGGCTCGGCACCCCGATGAACAACGCCCTGTTCAAGGACCAGTTCGAGGCGGGGGTGCCCAACCTCTTCCCGCTCTCGGCGGCGCGCTCGATGTACGAGCCCTTCCACAAGCTGAAGTTCTACGGCGCCGCCACCTATGTCGACCAGGTCCGGGCCGGGATCAACTACTTCGTGACGAAGAAGGCCAAGAAGGGCCTCTGCGCGATGTACCAGGACACCGACTTCGGCAAGGAGGTGCTGGACGGCGTCCAGATCCAGGCCGACAGGATGAAGCTGAAGATCCTCGAGACGGCCACGCACAAGCCGACCGACCAGGACTTCACGGCGCCGATCACCAAGCTCAAGGCGGCGGGCTGCGATCTCGTCGTGCTCGGGACCATCGTGCGCGACTCCATCGTGCCGTATGCGACGGCGCGGAAGATCGGCTGGACCGACGTGGACTTCCTGGGCTCCGCGGCCACGTATGACCTCGTCGTCGCCGCCGCCCAGGGCGGCGTCACCGAAGGCCTCTACGCCATGGGCCTGACCGACATGCCCTACCGCGATACGCTGAGCCCCACCGCCCAGGCCTGGTTCGACAAATACAAGGATCGCTTCAAGGCCGAGCCGAACATCGGCGCCGTCTACGGCCATGTCGCCGCCGATCTGACGGTGGTGGCGCTCGAGAAGACGGGCGCCACCCTGACCCTCGACAGCTTCGTCAAGGCGATGGAGTCGATCAAGGGCTATCGCGACATCTTCAACGGGCCGGAGGTGAGCTTCGGACCCGACAAGCACCAGGGCGCCAGCTCGGCCTTCCTGGCGGTGGTCAAGGGGGGGCGCTGGGTGCGCCTGACCGAGCCGCTCACCTTCTAGAGCGATGGCAACCCGACCGTATACCCCGCATCGTCAGGAGGCGCCGTCGCCGCGGCTCTCGCGGTCCGTGGAGCGGGCCCGACCGGCTCACACCCACTCGCGACTTCTCGAAGGTGTTCGCGACGCCCTCCGCACCAACCGCTACCGCCCCCGCCCGTGAGCCACTCACGCCGCCCGTCGGCGCCCACCGTTGGAGCCCATGGGCCTGTAATCACTTGTAACCATCCACCCCCTGTATCGGAATTCCGACCCTTGCGCGACGAAGACCCCTCGCCTACACTCCGGGCTCACGGGGCTGAGCCGGGGCATGGTCAGCGTTCACGGGAATCCTCCGTTCTTCTATGTGGTCCTCGCTGGGGGCACTCGGCGCGGCTCCTTGTCCACCGTTCACGAGACCCGTGCGCCCGGCCCGCCGAAGCCGCGCCTCCTCGATCGCGTGCGCGCGGCCCTCCGCATCCGCCATTACAGCCGCCGCACGGAGAAGGCGTACGTCGCCTGGATCCGCCGGTACATTCTCTTTCACGGCAAGCGCCACCCGGTCGAGATGGGCGCGCCGGAGCTCACACGGTTCCTGAGCTCGCTGGCCGTCGACGGGAAGGTCGCGGCCTCCACCCAGAACCAGGCGCTGAGCGCACTCCTGTTCCTCTACCGTGAGGTGCTCGAGCTGGATCTCCCGTGGCTTGCCGATGTCGTGCGCGCGAAACGCCCGCAACGGCTGCCGGTCGTCCTGACCCGCGAGGAGGTGCGGGCCACGCTGCAGCCGCTCCAGGGCGTGCCACGGCTGATGGCGCACCTGCTCTACGGGGCAGGGCTGCGCCTCCTCGAGTGCTGCCGTCTCCGCGTCCAGGACGTGGACTTCTCGACCAACCAGATCGTGGTCCGGACCGGCAAGGGCGACAAGGACCGGGTGACGATGCTGCCGGAGGTGACGAAGGCGGATCTGGCCCGGCACCTCGAGGGCGTTCGCGAGCAGCACGGCCGTGACCTCCAGTACGGGGCTGGTTGGGTCGAGCTCCCCACGGCGCTCGCGCGGAAGTATCCGAACGCGGGCAGCGAGTGGGTATGGCAATGGGTGTTCCCCGCGACGCGCCTGTATGTGGACCGAGACACCCACCAGCGGCGGCGGCACCACCTGCACGAGTCCGTGCTCCAGCGCGTAGTGAAAAGTGCGGTCCGCCGTGCCGGGATCGCGAAGCGGGCCACGCCGCACACACTGCGTCACTCCTTCGCGACCCATCTGCTCGAGGACGGGTACGATATCCGAACCGTCCAAGAGCTCCTCGGGCACCGCGACGTGAGCACCACGCAGATCTACACGCACGTGCTCAACCGGGGGCCGGCGGGAGTGCGGAGCCCGGCCGACCGGCTGTTCAATGCGTGAGGCGTCCCTCCCCCGCTGTGCCCGGCGGGATAGGCCGACGGGATACGCCGCGACGTGGCGCTGCAGAACACCGCAGCCGGGGGGCCCGCGTTAGCTTGCAAGTGACTGGAAGAACAGGAATGTGCCCGGGTGGCACTCACGTGCTGATCCGTGATAGGCTGCGCCATGCGGGAACTTTTGCCGCGCTACACAGTTCCGCATAATCCGAGACCGAATTATAGTTGAGCGCATTGACGTGAGGTTTGTGGTTCTCGGCGCGGCCATTGCCTTGTTGGTGGTTGCTCACGACGGCGATTGTGCCACCGAGCGGGTACTCGAGTGTGGCCAGAACCTGATCGTGCGAGTCCCAAAGGTGGCGCTCAATTCCGGTGAACGGGTCGTTGGCATTCAGCTGACAATAATTGGCGGTTTCGTGGTTCGCGTGGATAGGATCCCTCGTGACTGGGGCGTCACAGTGGAACCAGAGATGTCGGACGTAGCGTCGGTTCGTGGGAGCCCAGCACACGGCGTTGGTGCTCTCAACTCGACAGACGAACTACCCTCAGTGATCGTCAGGGGGCACGCGTGCTCCGGTTCGGGGCCTTCCTTCACCGTCAGCGCGATTGTCCATCTCACGCGAGATTTTAAGTCCACGCGCACGATCGACCTGGACCAGCGAGCGCTGCGAATTCAGCGAGCGCCCAACTCCGCGCTCCACCGGACCGGGGCTCGCGTTGCTCGCTCCGG
>WNGE01003437.1_pt1 | contig 19802 bp, 19 predicted proteins | sample 5400651 | NCBI WGS metagenome assembly WNGE01 (sample SAMN13153370, study PRJNA577476) | soil metagenome | isolation source: 60 cm soil or saprolite under grassland replicate 2 | place: USA:California | collected 2016-06-15
ACATGATCGGCGAGCACTGGGAAGGAGTGCTGCGCTGGCACTGGACCAAGATCAACAACGGCGTCCTGGAAGGGATCAACTCGCTGGTGCAGGCCAGCAAGCGCCGCGCCCGCGGCTACCGCAACAAGAGGAACCTGATTGCCATGATCTACCTGATTGCTGGCCGACTTGACTTCTCACCCACCCACACGAACTAGCGAAGAGCCGCCAATTCCGGTGAGACCAGCAGCAGCCGCTCCTGGTCGGTCTTGGACGGAGCGATCTGCAGCAGCGGCACCAGCTCACCGGTGGTGGGCAGCCGGTACTGCACCAGGCTGTGGTGGGACAGCTCCAACAGCTCTTCCACGCGGCAGCCGGTCGCCCGAAGGACCTCGACGATGGCCCAGGTCCAGAAGGCGTAATCCTCTTCGAGCCCCAGGTCGCGTCGCTTGCCGGTGCCAGGATCCTCCGCCCAGACCTTGCCAGCAATGGTGGCGTGGGGAACACGCGAGCGGATCAGCGTCTGCCCGGCTGCGGTGAACGCTTCCCCGGGCTGGGCCTGGCGGGCCGTGTGAAGCAGCGCCTCGGCCGCTTTGCGGCGCTCGCTGACGGTGCGCACCAGGACCGGCAGGACGGGCAGCCGCTCCCGCGTCCGGGCATCCATGCGCGACTTGCGGTGGCGCCGGACTTTGCGCCGGTTAACCTCCGCTTCCTTGATCGGGCAGGGGGCCACCCACGGGCCCCAACGCGCTGGATCGTCGACCGCCCATTGGGCGAGGTCCAGATAGAACGCCCGGACGGGGATCAGGCACTCCCAATGGTTCAGCCGCGGGACGTCGACCGTCACCCGCTCCCCGGTCTCCAGGCTGATCGTCTTCGGTTTGGTGCGCAGCCGTTGTTTCCAAGCGTCGGCGACCTCGGGCGACAGCCGCAGGGTGTCGATGCCGAGATGGTGGACCTCCAGGTCCCGCCAGAACCGCAACCCCAAGGCGCACGCGAGGCTTTCCAGGCTGGAGTAGTCCAGCGACGGCTGCCGTTCCCGCAGGTAGCCCACCAGTAGGTCACGAACCGGTCGGCAGGCCAGACGGTACCGGTCGATCAGCTCGTCGGGCGTGCGGGGGCCGGCGCTGCGGACCTCCCGCAGCGTGGCCGGCGCCTCCGGGCCCAGCACGCCAAGGGTGCGCAGCAGCCGGTAGAACACGGCGGCGTCAGCCGACACCGTGGCGAGCGTGCTGGTCTCGGTGTCCAGCAACTCCAGGACGCCCCCGACGGTGACGTCAGCCAGCGTGCCGCCCCTGGCCGCGAGGATCTCGGCAGCGCGGTAGAGCGTGTGGCTGGCTGCCACGGTGGACACGTGCGGGTCGGCGTCGCACAAGACCCGGAGCCGGGCGAGCCCCTGGGGATCACGAGTTCGGGCCAGGTGGCGCACGAGGCTGCCCGGACCGGTCGCGCCAGCCACCAGCCAGCCCAGCGTGGGCCGCACGAGGTCGGCGCTGATCGCCACCAGCAGCGCCGATGCCAGCGCGTCTTGCCGCCAGCCGGCGGCCAGGCCGCGCGCGTGCAGCCACCCGGCCGGGATCGTCCGCCAGGCGGCACCGGCCCCGTCGGCGCAGAGGCCAGCCAGCGTTCCTGCCAGGTCCGGCCGGGCTGCGCCTCCAGCCAGTCCAGCAGGAAGGTCAACCCCCGGCGGCGGATCTTTTCGGTGTGGGCGTTGTCCACCACGAACGGCGCGCGCGTCAGCCGCTCCCACACCTGGCTGCGGCGCTGCGCGGTGGTCGGCCAGGCCGCCGGCACGGGACGGGCCGGGAACCGGGCACGCGCCGCCGGCGTCCGCAGCAGCATGCCCGCCTCGGTGGCCGCGGTCACGACACGCCGTTGCGGAACAAGACGTCCAGCGTCTCCGGTCGGTATCCGGGTGCCAGCGCCGGGCGTGCCCGCTCGGCCGCCTGCCGGGTCTGCTGCGCATAGTGGGCCAGGATCCGACGGATCACGTCCTCCTTGCGGGGCGTCAGGTACGCCTGCGTGCTGGTCAACCGGGCATGTCCGAGGACGAATTGAACGTCGGTGAGCGGCAAGGCCGGATCCTCGGCCATCCGGTAGGCCGCCGTGTGCCGCAAGGCGTGCAAGGTCGCCGACGTGCCAGCCTGCTGGTTGACCCGCTCGAACATGCGGTGCACGGCGTGGTAGGTCAGCGGCCGGGCAGGGCGGCGCAGTGTCCACCACAGCGGCTGCCGCCGCCCGCGCGGGATCACGTCTTCGAACTCGAGCTGGTAGAGGCGCAACCACACGAATGCGTCCGTGGACGCCGGCAGCTCCTGCAGCTCACGGGTCCCCTTGCGGACCACCGTGATCACCTGCCGTCCCGGATCCACCCCTGCCAGCGTCGCCGACAGCAGCTCCGAGGCCCGCGCCCCGGTTGAAACGTAGAAGGCGACCAGCGCCCGGTCGCGATGCGACGGCAGCCGGGCGAAGATCTCGTTGAACTCGCTGTCTGGGACGCAACGCGGGATCCGGCTGGGCACCCTGGGCCGATACAGCCCACGGTGCTCGTTGCCGTGCGGCTCCATCGGGTTGTGGTGGGCGTGCGGCCGCCCTCCACGCCGAGACCGATCCAGCGGGAACGGGTTGATGATCGGCCCGGTGCCGGCGTCGCGGTGGAAGTCGTAGAAGCTGCGCAGCACCGTCTCGCTGTGCGCCCGCACCGAGGCGGCGTAGGGCTCGCCCGCTGACGGCGACGCAGCACTCGCGGCCCGGATCGTAGTCGTGGTCCCACCCTGCTTGCGCCAGTGCGGTCGCGCCGGCTTGCCTGCCACCAGCAGCCAGCGGCAGAAGTCCCGCGCCTCGGTGCGCGTCGCCCGGTCCCAGACCACCCCGGCCGCCCACAAGAACCGGAACCAGCGCAGCAGGTCCAGCCCGTAGGAGCGCAGGGTGGCCGGCGATCGGCCCGCTGCCTGCAGGTCACGAAAGAAGGCCGCAACACCCTCGGCCACCCTCCCGGCCGGGTCGAGGAGCCGGTACGGCTCCAACGGGTCTGCGGTGGCGACCAGCCGGCCAGCCTGCGGCACGTCCATGCCCGCCAAGTCGCTCGAGTGCCCGTGCCTGTTGTCGATGTTCATGCGGCGGATGTCTATCACATCCGCCGCATGGCTGCTGACCTGCGACTACACGCCAGTTAGTTCAGTCAACAGGGCGTTGACCGCTCGTTCCTCTACCGCCACCACGACCTGCGCGCCCAGATTCTCGAACGTGCGGCCCAGTCCGAGCCGGAGGCCTCGCTGCCGCGCACCACCTAGGTCAGCCGTCAGTCGCTGCTGGCCGACCTCGCCAACCTCCGCGCCCACAACGAGCGGCTGCGCCGCTAGTGTTCCGTACCCGAGGTTCGTTTACGGGTCGCCTTGATCATGATGTCGTCGGCGTCTTTGACCCACACGAAGGGCTGGCAGCGCTGGTTCCAGGCGTCGATAAAGCGGCGGATGGCGGCGACCAGGTCGCCGACGCTTGGGAAGCTGCCCCGCCGGATCGCCTGGCGGGTGATGATCGAGAAGAACACCTCGACGAGGTTCATCCAGCTCGCCGAAGTTGGGGTGAAGTGCAGGTGGATCCGCGGGTGGCGGTCAAGCCATGCCCTGACCGTGGGATGGGTGTGGGTGCCATAGTTGTCGAGCACCAGGTGCAGCTGCCGGCGCGGGTAGGCCCGTGCCACCAGTTTGAGAAACGCCAGGAACTCGACGTGGCGGTGGTGGGGCGAGCAGGTGTCGGTGACCCTGCCGGTGGCCACCTCCAGGGCGGCGAACAGCGTGGTCGTCCCGTGCCGCACGTAGTCGTGGGTGCGCCGCTGGGGGCGGCCCGGGCGCAGCGGCAGGTTGGGGGCGGTGCGGGAAAGCGCCTGGATCTGTGCCTTCTCGTCCAGGCACAGCACCACCGCCCGCTCGGGCGGCTGCAGGTACAGGCCGACCACGTCGCGGACCTTGGCCTCCAGCTTGGGGTCGGTGGAGAACTTGAACGTCTCGGTCCGCCACGGCTTGAGGTCGTGCTCGGCCCAGACGCGGGCGACGGTGTTGTGGCTGACGCCGAGCTCTGCGGCCAGCAGCCGGGAAGACCAGTGGGTGACCCCGAGGTGCTCGGGTGGCGGGGTGAGGGTGGCGGCCAGGATCTCGGCTCGGCGGTCGGCGCGGACGGTCTGGGGTCGGCCCGGGCGATGCTTGTCGCCCAGGCCGTCCAGGCCGGCCTTGGCGTAGCGGTGCCGCCACAGGATGACGGTCGGGCGCGAGCAGCCGACCTGACGGGCGATCTCGGCGTTGGCCAGCCCGTCGGCGGCCAGCAGCAGAATCCTGGCCCGCTCGGCGAGGGCGGCTGGGACCGACCCCGACCGGCTCCAGTGACCGAGAGTGTGCAGGTCTTCGGGGGGAATGGCCAGCGGGGGCGCGATGGCAGGCATGAGCAATCCTGCCGCCAGCACGCCTCATCCGTCAAGCAAGTTCAGAGACGGCCTACTAGGTCACCAAGCTCGCCAGGCGCCTGTCGGACGCGCTTGGCGAGGAGGTCTTCCGTGCCAGCGGCCTCGGCGCTCCCCCCGCAGATGAGACCGAGGAGCTGCGGCGCCGTGTCGCCGCGCTCGAGCAGACCGTGCTGGATCTGCGCCAGCGGCTCGAGGAGCGGACCGAGGAGCTGGACGCGCCCAGGACGACCAACCGCGAGCTGATGGCATGGCCGACGTCAACCGCCTACCCGGACGGTGGCCTGCCGCTGACACGACGCGGAAGCGCACGCCGCGTCGGTGAGCGCCTGCTCGCCGTCACGAGCGGGCTCGACTCCTCCCGATTGCGTGGAGGCTTCCTCCCCACCGCTCGCCGCATGGCGGGCGGTGCTCACCAAGCCCGCCGACCGGCGGCTGTTCGCCGCTAGACCGTCTTCTGCTGGGGGCGACACCTTCAACACCTCGCCCTGGTCGTGCTGGTGTTCCACCTCACCGGCAGGGGCCTTGGCGTCACCGGCGTGGTCATCGCACGGCGGAACATCGCCCATGCCTTGCATGTCCTGTCGACCCAGCGTACAGAAAGGGACATGGGGAACCCGCCGCCGAAGCCCGAGCGCGACCACGACGCTGAACATGCCGCCTTGCCTGGCAGACCGTGCTGGCACGAGCGAGCGGCGGTGGGCGTTCTGTTCGTCCCTGGCATTGGCGTCCAGCCGCGCGGCAATACCTTGGCCGAGTTCGGGGGTCCGCTGGTCAAGTGGCTTGAGGACTGGTATGCGGGGCTTCACGACCAGTGGGTAGCAAACGGCGTCGGGTTCAAGGGCATCGAAGGCTGGCTTGACGGCCTCAAGCGACACGACCCTCGGCAGTTGGACGCGTTGCGGTCATTGTTGGACCGGGCACCGCCCAGGGGGGCTGATGCCGGCAAGGCCGACCCGGCCGCGGTCAAAGAGAACGTTGGCGAGACCCTGGCCGTGGCCGTTCGCTTGAGCCAGGCAACCGGCGGGCAGCCCTCAGGCGACGCGCCACCCCACGCGCGGCTGGAGTGGACGCACCTGCGCCTGGACGGGACTACGACGCAGACCGCGTGGCTGCTCGCTGAAGCATGGTGGTCAGAAACCTTTGCTCCGCCGTCATTTAGGGATCTGGCGCGGCTGGTCCTGGGCGTGCTGCCATACACGATCGGATCTCACCTGGGCGTCCGCGTCCATCGGGCGTGGGGCCGCTGGCGGCAGGATTGGTCGCTTGGTCGCCTGGCCGTGCTGCTCGGCAGGTTCGGTGCGCTGCTGCTTGGGCACTTCGCCAGCCTCGCGGCGTTGCCGTTGCTGGCGCTCCTCCTGCTCGTGGGCCTGCTGCCGATCCCGCGAGTCCGGGAAGGCTTGGGGCGGTTGCAGCAGCGCATGGCGGCAGTACTTGGTGACAGCTATGTGCTTGTCGTACGGCCGATGCAGACAGCTGCCATCGTCGGTCGGGTGCGCCACGATTTGGCATGGCTCGCCGACCGCTGCAACCAGGTCGCGGTGGTCGCTCATAGTCAGGGCGGTGCGGTACTCAACGAGGTGTTGCGGCAGGAGTTCGCGGAGGGTGCTGCGGGTCTCCTGCCGCCGCAGGCCCCCTCGCCGGCCAGGGCAGTGGCCCCAGTGATCGCTGACGGCGTCGGCCACGACAGCACGGGCACCGCTGGGTGCGCGGGTCGGCTCCGGCTGGTGCTGACCTTCGGCTCGGGACTCCGCAAGCTTCACGAAGTCCGCTGGCTATTGGGGCCGGGAAGGAGCTTTCGCTGGTCGTCGTTCCTCACGCTGTTCTATCTGGTCTTCTTTGTGGTTGGCGCGCTCGCGGTGGGAGGTGTCGTGACTGGCCGGGACGAGGCCGGAACCATGGGGGGTGCGATGGTCTGGTTCGTGATCGGCAGCGCACTCCTGGCAGGGGGGCTCTTCGACCTCGTCGCAAAGCCGCCGCATGGCGAGCTTGAGTGGTGGATCGATCATCTTGGGCGGACCGGGATCCGCTGGAGAGACTATGCCGCCTCCGCCGATCCGGTCCCCAACGGCGCGCTCATCGACGAGCACCAGGAATTCCCCGAACACATGACCGTGCATAACCGGGGATCGCTCCTGCGGGACCACACCACCTATTGGGCCAACCAGGACGAGTTCATCGCCGATGTCGTGGGCTGCCTGGCAGGGCTTGATCCGTCGGTCGCAGCGGATTTCCAGGACTGCCAGGAGCGCTTCGCGTTCGCACGGCGCCGGCGGCGGTGGCGCGTCGGCTGGCTGATCGGCTGCCGTTGGATCGCGATCTTGGCCGTCGCGGCAGCCCTGATACGCGGGCGGGCCCAATGGCTGTCACGGGTTGCTCCTGCCCTAGACCAAGTGCCGAGGCTTGTGGGGATCGAGGCGCACCCACCTTCCATCGACATGGCGGATCTCGCCGACGTACTACGGCCGGTGGCCTTGGTCCTCGCGGCGTATGTCGTCGCAGTTTGGGCGTGGCGAAGGCTGGATCGTGTCGAGACCGCCCGGCTGTTGGCACGGCAACTACCTGACATCACCGCCTGGATATTCGAATTCAGCGTCGTAGGGCTCGTGTGCGTGGGCGGATGGGCGGCAGCCCCCGCCCTGTGGTCTGCGAGTGTGCATGTCATTGATGCGCCTGCCGGTGTGTTCCTGCTTGGCGGCGTGTTTTGGGTCGTGTCGTCGCTGTGGGACCGCTCGCAGCGACGCCTCGGCGTATATCCTCCAGCTCCCCCCAAGACCAAGACGTCTCTGATGGAGGAATTCGCACAGGAGCTTAACGAGCCGCCCGCATCGACGATGGCAGGGTTCGTTGGCCAATGTGCCTTAGGCTTGGTCGTTTTGTTCATCATCGGATCTATTGCAGCGGCCGCGATTGGGTGGCTATGGGGATTGGTCGTCGTAGCCGCTCTCGTCACCCTGACCTCTGCGATCGCCGTGGTCGGGGTGAGACGCGGACGGGCTCGCGTCGCCGATCAACATGGCCGGCGAGGTGCCTCGAGTGACTAGTCAGCTTCGAGACGCTTGCTGGTACTGGTTGTCCTGCTCTTGGCGGCCTGGCTGCTCGAGGATATCGCCGCCAAGGTCACGCGGGTGCTCGACAGCTTCCTCGTCCCGGCGGGCCGAGCGCTTCGGTGACCTCGGCGCCGCATGGCAGCGGCTGGTCGCCGCCGTGCGCGCCGCACTGGCTCGGTGGCGCGGATAGCATCGGCAAGCATATCGAGCCGAGCCGGCGACCTTCAGCCGGTCATCTCGGCCAGCATCCGCAACTCGTCGCGGAGCGCAGCCAGCGCGGCGGTCGCCTCGGCGCGAATCCGCTCCCATGCCGCCGTCCAGTCGGACGGCGGCCAGGCAACCCCGAGCGCAGCCAGGGCCCGCACTAGCTCGTCGTGGCCACCGCGGTGCTGCAGCAGACTCCGGATCCGCTGGAGGCGTCCCAGCCGGCGCACCGCCCGCTCGGCCCGCTCGAACGCGTCGGGGTCCAGGCGGCCCTGCAAGCACAGTCGCACGCGGTTGAGGCTCTGCTCCGGGGGTGGGAGTTGCTCACCCGGGGAGGGCGTGGGCAGCGCTGCATCGCCGACCCGAAGGCTGCCCAGCACCACTGCCAAGTCGGACATCCGCTGCACGAACTCTGCTCGGGTCGTGCACTCCAACGCCAGGCCGGCGACCGCCGCGGCGCCCTTGAGCTCCAGCAGCGGCGCGCCGACCACGACCCGCCACCAGGCATGCAGCCCGTCCAGGGCCTCGGCCAGGACGAGCGGGCTTGCGGCAGCCGGCGGCGCCTCCAGGTCCAGCCGCGCCCTCCGCTGCCAGCATTGGTGCCCGTCAGGACGGCACCCTCCTGGCTGCCCAACCTCATCTCGACCCAGATTGCACATCGCGCCAACAAGCGCACGCTCCAACTGACCGGCGGCGCCCGAGTCGCCGATGACCTCGGGGTGGGACAGTTGCGAGCACACCAAGGCCGCATCCGGCATCTGGCAGGCGGCGCACAAGGGCCGCGACGTCGGCGCGACCCGCCGACGCCCGAGCTGACCGACGACCGTTGGGTCGTTCTCGGCGGCTGCTAGGCAGAACAGGTCAGGCCCGTCAGCCTGCTGATACGCGCACGTCTTATCGCCAACAACGATCGCGAGGAACTGGTCGACGTCCTCGGTGTCAAGCTTCCACGTGTTGGTGAGCGTCCCCAGCAGCGCGTCGCGGGCGACCGGGTCCGCAAGTTCGCGCTGGAACCGACGCAGGCTGAAGCGCAACAGCGCCTCGTGCAACGCCTGGTCGGGATCGACACCCTCTGGCAGCCGGGACTGCGCCATCGTGGCCGCCGACCTGGTGAGACTGCTCGACACCGTGGTGACCTGCGCTCCGGTCGAGGCGTGCACCGTGAAGCACGGGACGAACTGATACTCATCCCCACCGGTGCTCGCCCCCGCGATGAAGCTGAGCGTGAACTCCTCGTCCATCGACCTTCCCTGACTGTGCGACCCGCGCGCTACGCACGCTGGCTGCGGGCGGCGGTGCTGCTGCGGCCGCGAGCACCGGCCTGACGCGCGACACCAGTCCGGTTGAACCGGAAGCGGGCCATCTCGATCGTCACCCCATACTGCTCGGCGATCTCCTCCACCCCAAGCCCCCGGCGGGCCGCCCGCAGCAGCAGCGGGCGAGGCAGCAGCAGCGTGCCGCCCAGGCTGGTCGCCTCTTCCTCCTGGTCGGGCCGGCAGGTCCGAAACGGCGTCCCCGCCACCATCCGGACCTCGTCGAGGTCATGGCCGAGCAGCAGGTGCGAGACCTCGTGGGCAATGTCGCTTTGGGTGCGCGCCGGACTGCGCAGCGGGTTGAACACGACCACCCTGGTGCCGTCGATGTCGAGCGTGCACGCCGAAAACGCGAACGCCTGGATGCGTTCCAGCTCCTGCAGCCGGGCGACATCGATGAGCTCGTCGGCGGCAACCACCCGAAAGCCGAGCTGCCGCGCGACCGCCTGGATGTCGACCGGATCGGCCAGGCCCAAGCCGAGCTCGTCGCGGATGCGGGCCGCATGACGCTCGGCCTGGGTGAGGAACCCCCGGGGCAGCGTCAAAGGGTGCCCTCGCTGAGGCGTTGCTCCAGCGCGGCACGCACGTCACGGAGGAGCTCGGCGAGCCGCTCGGGAGCACCAGGGCGCATGACCGGCGCTGCTCGCAGGTGCATCGCCAACGGGGCGGGCTCATCCACTTCGCGGGCGAGCGCTGCATACAGGTCGCGGACGACAGCCGCGATGCGCTCGGCCGCCTCCTTGCTGAGGCGGGGGTCGGCATATAGGTCGCTGGTGACCTCGTCCACGGTGCTGGCGGGTCGTTGCAGGCCGGAGCGGAAGAACCGTTCGGGTGGGACCTCGAGCCAGACGCACAGCCGCAGGAAGGTCGCTAGGTCCGGTTGGGCGCCGGCCTCGACCCGGCTGAGGGTGCTGAAGCTGACCAGGGCTTCCGCGGCGGCCTGGCGGATGGACTGGTGGCCGCGGTGGCGCTTGACGAGCTGGCCGAGTTCCTCGACCGCCAGCGCGGTCGGCCGGTCTGGGACGGCCGGCGGGTCACCGGGTCGGTCGTCGGGCCGTGGCATGGCGGGACTGTATCACCAAACCTGCAGCGTGCGAACTCCGATTTGACACCACTGGTTCCCCAATGATTCTTTACTGCAACAAGCTCCTCAACTGCCGATCGGAGGATCGAGTTCATGACCGACCAGACGTTGGGCCCCAGCATCGCAGGCCCACCCGACAACGAGCCGCTCGAGCCGAACCTAGCCGGACCCGCGCCGGCGGGGGCCGTCCGCCTGGAACGGCCGGCGCGGGTCCTGCTCGGCTGGCTCCCCCCCGAGCGCGGCGAGCTTTTCATGGTGTCGAACCGGACCGATATCGAGCTGACCGACGAACAGCGTGCTCGGGTCCGGCAGGCTGACGATGCGGTCGCCGCTCGCCCCGTCGGCGTCGACCAGACCGATCTGGTCTCGCCGCCGCCACCCGAGCTGGCTGGCCACCTCGCCCGGCTGCAGGCCACCCCCGGGGGCACCAGGATGTTCCAGGAGGGCTGGGAGGTGGCCATGGTCGACCTGAAGCGGGTGGTCGCCTTCCAGCCGCTGGTGTTCAGCGATACCGCCGTCGAACGCGTGGCCAGCGTGGCCGCTGACGACCTGGACTCGATCGCCGAGTTGACCCTGCCGGTCAGCCACACGGCCCCGGTCGTCGGCCAGTACGACGAACTCAAGCAGACCTACACCTTCACCTCGCCCGACCCGAACCTGAAGATCCTGGGCAACTTCAATGGCCCAGTGCCTGAGGCCAATGGCATGCACGCATTCGGCTTTGTGGTGGGCGTGGCGCCCTCGTTCCTCCAGGTGGCGCGCTTCCAGGACCGCTATGTCCTCAGGGACGGCTACCACCGGTCGTTCGGCCTGCTGAGTCGGGGGATCAGCCGCGTGCCGGCGTTCGTCCGCGACTACGACACCCTCGAGAACCTCGCGCCCGCCGGGATGCTGCCGCAGAGCGCCTGGCTTCGAGAGCGCCCACCACTGCTGCGCGACTACCACGACGACGTGGTCGCGGAGTCGGTCCGCTGGCCGGCGCAGCGGAAGATGGTCATCCTCCAGGCCCTTGAGCTGTCCCCCCAGGGTTAGCCTTCGGCGGTCTCGGCCGCCAACATGCTGGTGCGGCCCAGCGCGAGGATCCGCATCGGGCCGCACCAGCACCCGACCATGCGGGATGACAGCATCACGAGAGACGCAACTCCCTGGAGTCTGGACGACCAAGTGATCGAGTGGCTTCCGACCAGCGAAGACCAGCTCCGCGACGCGCTCGACCAGGGAATCCTCACCGAGCGGCACAGCTTGGAGTTCAAACGCGAGCTGCCGTCCGGCAAAAGCGAAAACAAGGAGCTCGCCCGGGACTTGGCGCAGTTCGTGATCGACGGTGGTGTGCTGATCATCGGGGTCGACGACAACGCCCAGCTCACCCCGGTCGACCTCCACGGGCTCCGGGAGCGGATCGACCAGGTCGCCCGCGATCTCATCGACGAGCCGCTGCACGTGCGCGTCGACACCATCCCCACCGCCGCCGACCCGGCCAAGGGGTATCTGCTGGTGACCGTGCCGCCCAGCCCGACCGCACCGCACCAGGTCGACGGGCGCTACTACGGCCGGGGTGACACCACCAAGCACGTCCTGCCCGACGCCGAGGTCCAGCGCCTACACCAGCTCGCCCTCCGCCGGCAGCGCGACGCCAAGGAGCTGCTGGACGCCGAAGTGGCTCGTGACCCGACCAGCCCGGAGGACTGGCGGCAGCACGCGCACCTGTTCCTGGTAGCCCAGCCCGTGATCGAGCAGCCCAACCGCTTGGAGCGCATGCTCGGCGCCGACGGCCCCAAGGGCTGGCACGACTTCCTCCACGACCGGGTCCAATTGGGGCCGGCGGGAGTCCCACTCAACCCCTCCTGGACGCCGGACATCCCCTCGATCAACAAGGTTGGCCGGCGAGCCAGAGGGTGGGCGCTCAGCTCAGACTGGATCCAACCGCACCGGGTCGCTTCGCTGGAGGCTGGCCGCCCCAGCACCAACGTCGAGTCGCGCCTGCTCGATCTTGAGATCAACGAGGACGGCGGGGTGCGGTTGTTCTGCGCTCGGGCGTCGGACTCCCGCCAGACGAACATCGGCCAATCGGAATTCGCGATCGAGGCTGTGATCCTTGGGCTCACCAAGCGGGTCGTGCTGATCGCTGGCGTCATCGCCGCGACCACCCGCTACCTGGGGAGCTGGGACTTCGGCATCGCGATCACCCGGCTGCGGGGCTGCCAGTCCGATCGGCTCCGTCAGGAGGGCTTGGAGGGAACGCCGTTCTCGGAGGACGACTACCGCCAGACTGTGCGGGTGACCCACGAGCGGCTGGCCAACGAGCCGGACTCGATCGTGGAGGACCTCACCGGGCGGCTCAACCGCGCGCTCGGCGGGACGGCGCTCGTCCCGCGTCCTCCTGGCGAGGCCCCCTCAACCTAACGATCCCCTCGTCCGCTACATCTGTTGCACACGTCGATCAAGTCACGGCATAGGCGCTGACCAGCAAGATCATCAGCGAGACATCGTCAATGACCCCAACCCCCCAAGAGAATCATCACTCGCGACGGCTCGCCACGCTTCCATTTGGCGATCTCGTCGAGCGCTTCGGCGTGCATCGCCGCCAGCTCCTGGGGTGGCGTGGCCAGCGCACGAACCCACTCGGGTGCCTGCTCGATCGGCTCCGCCATCACGCTTCCTCCGCGCACCATGCGCATACATCGCGAAGCCCGCGAGTTCGGGATACTGACGGCGCTGCGGGAGGTCAGCGGCGGTGAGTTCGCGGAAACTGACGCTGGTAGCACTGCTGCGCAACCGGGGGGTCCCGGCCCTGCCGCAGAGGCGTGTGCTGCCAACTGCTCGAGCTCGTCCCACGAGTAGTGCTCCCCAGTGGCGCCCTCCATGGCGACACCACCCCCAGCGGCGAGCCACGTCCAAGGAGACGGCAACCTGCCGCGCGGAGCCGGCACGGCCGCTCAGCGCGCCAGCCACGCGCCAACAGGACCCGCAACGCCACACAGCACCGCGTAGCCCATCATCAACGCGATCCAGCGTGGTCGTCGTGCCCGCTCGGGGATCTTGCCGTCTTCCCAGTCCTGGGCGATGTGCATGGCGGCCCCGACCGGCGCCACCCAAACCCCCATCCACGCTTCGCTCGGGTCGAGAAACCCGAACATCCCCGCGGTCAGCGGCCCCAACGGCACGAGCAGCAAGACCAGCCGCCACCGCCGCCACCCGCGCTGGCACGGCACTGGCGACGGGAACCCCGGGGACAGTGGACCCGGGTTGGCCTGACTCCCACCCTGTGGCATTCCACCCTCTTCGTCTGGTCGGCGAGCGAACCATAGCGCGACTGCCCGGCGCCTCCAACCACGCGCGCCTGCCGCAGCACTGGGCGGCAGGCAACGGATGGTCCGGCATGACTACCTCCCACAGCCGCCCTGGACCCCGAGCCGGCCACTGGTCCCGCGAGTTCAGCGTTCCCGCACGGCGCCCAGGGTTCCTGGCATTCCTTCAGGAATCGTCGACAGCGGTCAGAAATCGCGGGTGGGGCCATCAGGCAGGGCGCAGCCCTTCTGGGCAGGGACGATGCCAACCTTGGCCTCTTGTTGGCTCCGGCGAACTGTCGGCAGATCCAACACACCGAGGCCAGGGGGCGCTCGAAGGCCGACCGGGCGCTAACTTCCGAGCTGGTCGACCGCGCGTGCTTGCGGGCCGCAGCGAGGCTACCATGCGCTCGGACGAGACGGTCATCCCGACCGCGACAGCGGACCACGGGAGCGGGCCCTTCCCGCCCTCCCTTGTCCTGCTGTTGAGGAGCTGTCCATGGCGCTTGCCTCGCCGTTCTCGACCGGTGGCGGGGGCGAAGGGTTCGAGAAGCTCGCCGGCGCGTGCACGTTGGCCGCGCTCCTGGCCCGGGAGGAGGTCCCCGGGCTCGACCTGCCGGTCACCAAGGTCCGCTTCCAGCAACGCTACGCTGGACATCTGCTCGACGACATCGTCATCGACGGGACCAGCAGGGGCGTGCGCCGCACGCTGGAGATCCAGGCGCGCCATCGCCCGAGGCTGACCGCCTCCGACCCCAAGTTCATCGAGCTCATGGCGACCTTCATGCGCGCCATGCGCGACAACCGCGCCGCGATGCTCAACGACACCCGGCGGCTCGGGCTGCTCCTGGAACTCGGCACGCCAGGCTCGAAGTCGCTGCACCAGCTGACCCGCATCGCCTGGGCCAACAGCGACCCGACCGCGTTCTATCAGGCCATCGCCGCCCAGGGACACACCAGCAAGCCGACCCAGGACCGGCTGGGGCAGCTCGTCAAGGCCAAGGCGGCCGCCGACCAGGCCAGCGAGATCGCCGAGGACCCAGAGCTATGGATGCTGCTGCGCGGACTGCGGGTCCTGCCCTGTCGCTGGACGGGTCGACCGGCGCGCATCGCACCAACGCGATCAACCAGCTTCGCCGTGTTCTTGCAGCCGACGACCCGGCCCGCGCACCCGACCTGTTCGCCGATTTGCTCACGCTCGTGGCCGACCTCGTCCCACTCGCCGGCGGCGTGACCCGGAAGGACCTGGTCGACAAGCTGCGAAGCCATGGACAGTGGCAGCTAGGCGCTGGCCCCCCGACCGGCGGGAACGAGCTGGCAGCCGGGCTCACCGGAGATGATCTCGTCCGCGGGCCGCTGCGCAACCTCGGCCTGGAAGGGGAGGTCCAGCGTGCCGAGCAGCTGCGGGCAAGCGACTCCGCCCAGGCCGCGGCAGTGTTCGGCACAGTCGCGGCCAGGCTCCGCCAGGAACGGTTCGACACCCACGCCGACCTGTTCGCCGAGCGGCAGGCCGACGCGCTGATCGCCGCCGAAAACCTCCAGCAGGCGGCCACGCTCTGCCTGGAGATGGCAGCACGCGAGGTCGAGCAGGGGCTCGGACCATCCCGGTTCCTCGCTCTGCTGGAGCCGGTGGCGTCGGGGTTGTCGGCGGCCGAGCAGGCGCAGGTCCAGGCGCTCCAGGCCGTGGCCACCTGGCACCTGGACCCGCCAGCCGCGCTGACCGCCTTGCGGAGCGCGCTGGACACCCTCGTCCGCGCCGGCCACGCCGCAGCCCATCGGGTTGCGCTGCTCCTAGCCGAATTCGCTGTCGTCACCGAGAACCCCGGCGTGATCCTGGAGCTGCGGGAGACCCTGCTGACCATGGCCGTGCAGGCCGAGGCCACGCTGGCACACCCTGACGGTGAGGCCATAGAGGTCCGCCTGCGCCTGTGTGTCGCCGGGGCCGACGGGGACTTCGCCGCCCTGTGGCGGCGGGCGAATGCTGGGCGTGACCTCGAACCGGCGCAGGCTGCGCTGGTCATGGCCCGTTACGGCTGCTGGCTGGCAGGCAAGGCCGACCCCGAACCGGCCGAGGACGCCTACTGGCCCGCGGTGGACCACGCCACGACCGCCAAGCTGTGGGGGGGGAGGCGGCCGAGGCGCTCCGCTCCCTGGGGATGCTGCACATGCGCTTCGCCTTCCAGCAGAGCGACTTCATCGAGCCGCTTCTGCGCGCCCGCACGGTTGCGCGCGAAGGCGAGGCCCGCTACCTGCCCCGCCGCTACGACCCCAAGGCCGCCGCCCTCGAGGCGTGGCACAGGCACAACATGCCCTCCGCCCACCAGACCCTGTCCCGCTACCTGTGGGAGGCACGGCTGGGCGGGCACCTGGCAGCCGAGCTCGACGCGAGCGAGCTGCTCGGCGACCTCTACGTCGCAACCGCAACTCCCGACACCTTCGTCGCGCAGATCGGGGGAGCGGTCGGGCACTACATCAACGCCGGCGTGGCCAAGAAGGCCAAGGAGCAGGCGGCCGAGGCCGCCGAGCTCGGGGTGGCTCTCGACGTCACCGAAGGGTTGGCCAGCCCAGTCCCGTGGCAGCGGGCGGCCGCGCTGGCGGTGGTCGCCGCCCAGGCCGACGTGGTACCGGATCAGCAACTCGAGCCGACGCTCCGGGCGGTGGTGGCCGGCACGGCCGGGATGCCGCAAAGCAGGTTCGGTTCGCAGGTCGACCAGGAAGCGCTCGGCGCCCTCGCAGCCCTAGGCGAGCGCGTGCCGGCCGGCCTGGTCGACGAAGTGCTCGCAATCTTCGAGCGGCTCATCGACCGCGCCCCCGACCAGGTGAGCCGGGCGGACAACGACCTGCGCCGTGGGCTGTTTCGTCTCTACCGGGCGCATTCGGACCGGCGGGAACGGATCGGCCAAGCGCTGCTGCGATGCATCGAGCTGGGCGGCGACATTGGCTACAGGACCGCGCTCATGCCCTTCTTCGAAACCGACCTGATCGGGCCGCTGCTGCCAGGACTGCGTGAACAGGCCGACCGGGGGGTTCCCAATGCCATCCTGGCGCTCGCCATGGCCGAGGACCGCCATCCCGCCGTGATGACCGAGGCAGAGCAACGCGTCGACCAGCTCCTCGCCGAGGAGCCCCGGTCCTGGTCGGGCGGTGGCTTCCAAGCTTCCCTGTTCGGCCGACCCCGGACAGATACAGCCTGCTTCGGGCTTCTGCTTCCTCCGCCGTCGATCGAGCGGCTCGCCCGGCATCTGCTGCGCCTGGCCACGGAGGGGACCGGCGACTTCGACTCGACCCGGGCCGACGCGCTCAACGGCATCGCCATCCTCGCCGAACACCTGCCCGACCCTGTCCGAGACGAGCTCATCCACCCTGTCCTCGCCCTCACCCAGGCTAGCGCCGACAGCTCGTTGGACAAGCTCTTGCAGGGCACGCTGCACCCGCTCTCGACGGGCAAGGTGGATGTCGGCCGCAGCCGTGCGCCCGCCGCCGTTGTCGCGGCCGGAGACCTGGCCTGTCGCCCAGAGCACAGCGACGCGGTCCTCGCCTCGGCCAGCGAGCTGGCAAGGCAGAACGACGGCCCCGTCGCGCAGGGTGCGGCCCGCGCCATCGCCACCCTCCTCAACCAAAGGCTCGTGGGGCTCGACCCTGCCCAGGTGCTCCAGATCAGCACGAGCGTGCCGTTCCGGGAACTCGCCACCATCGCCTGGCTCCACAGCCCCAACCCAGCACCCGAGCTCGGCGAGCAATTCGCCCGCGACCCGGCACCGTCGGTGCGGCTCGCCGTGGCAGCGCGCCTGCCACGGCTCCGGGCCATCGCGCCGAGCCTAGTCGAACCCCTACTCGCCCAGCTTCGCCACGACCCGAGCGCAAGCGTGCGCGAGGCGGCCGCCTAGGACTCAAGCAGAGCAGCCTGACTTCCTTCCGCGTCTCCGGGCGCGTGCCGCCATTGAAGCTTTGGCGGCCTCGACGACACCGAGACGCTGAACGGCGGGTCGCCGACCTCCAGCAGACCGTGGTGGGCCTGAGCGAGCAGCTCCATTGCTCTCGCGCCGACTAGGCACCGCCCTGATGGCGGGGCGATGAACTCCACGCCTCGCTGGTCCACCACGAGCAAGCCAGCTCTTCCCGATCGGGTGAGCTTCTCCTGGCCGCCCGTTCATGGCAAGGTTCGCCCACCACCATGGGGGTGCAATGGCGACTTCAATGGCGACTTCCAAGAGTATCGATTGGGACGTCTGTGAGCGATGCGTGGAAGAGAGTGGCATCGGCATCCGCCTGCCCACGGGTGGGAAATGCTGGGCGCACGCCGATGACTCGGATCTGGACGCGGCGCTCAAGCGGCTCGGGGAAGACGGCCGGGTGGACGCTCGCGGCGTTCCGGTCACTACGGAATTGCTGCAGCGCCTTCTTGCCGCCGTCCCAAAGGACGAACGCGGCCACGTGGTTCTAACAGATCCCCGATTCGACCGGGCCGTCTTCCACGGCGACGCCGTATTCGACACGGCGACCTTCCGGGGCACCGCCGTATTCCAGGAGGCGGCATTCCAAGACGCCGCCCAATTCCTTGGGGCGACCTTCGCGAGTGACGCCACGTTCGGCATGGCGACCTTCAGAGGCGTCGCCTGGTTCAGCCAGGCGAACTTCCATAGACGCCGCGTTCCACGGGGCGACGTTCCAGGACCGCGCAGTGTTCGGCGGTGCGACTTTCCAGCGCGACGTCGCGTTTGAGCAGGCAACCTTCCACGGCGATGCCTGGCTCCACGGAGCGACCTTCCAGCGGGCGCGGCAGCTTGGCCCCATGCTGGTCCGCAAGAGCCTGGTGCTCGATGAGGCCGTCTTCCACGAACGGGCGCGGATCGAGGTCGCGGCCGCGGCGATGCTCTGTCGGCGGGCCCGGTTTCTTGCTGGGGTGCAGTTGCGGGTGCGCTGGGCCCAGGTCGTGCTCGACGACGCCGACCTGGCAGCCCCATCCATTTTGACTGGCGGCGGCCCGTTCCCGGATTTGGATGAGTATGAGGATGACTGGGCGCTGGAGATTGGCCGACAACGCCGCGACCACCTTGGCGAACCCCCGGCGCGGGCGAGCCTCCGCTCCCTGATCACGGCCCCGCCGCGTTCGCTGATGGGCTGTGTTTGCGCTGATGACGGCTGTTGCTGGCTGTTGGTGTGCTGACGGTTCTGGTAGACCGTGTGTCGGATGGATGGTGTGGCCGCGGGTCGGGCCGGCGGCCCTGGCGGTGCGGGAGTGTGCTGGTGGATGTGGAGCTGGACGATGTGGGGGTCAGCGGGCCGGGTGGACTGCTGGAACGACTCGAGGTGCTGAGCGCAGCTACGCGGCGATCGCGGAGTTCGCGCGGGAGGTGCCGCAGCAGACGTTGGCGCGGCTGGGGATCTGGCAACGGCCGTGGTCCACCTGGTGGGTGGCGCCCAGTGAGACCACCCTGCGCCGGGTGCTGCAGCAGGTCGACGCCGACGAGCTGGACCGGGTGGTGGGCGGCTGGCTGGCCTGCCAGCAGGATGCGCCCGGCGCGGTTGCCGTGGACGGCAAGACGCTGCGGGGCGCGGTGGATGCCGACGGCCGGCAGGTGCACCTGCTGGCGGCGTTGGCCCACGGCTCAGGGGTGGTGTTGGCCCAACGCCGGGTCGACGCCAAGAGCAACGAGATCACCGGGTTCCGGCCGCTGCTGGAGGGGGTGGATCTGCAGGGCAGGGTCGTCACTGCCGATGCGCTCCACACCCAGACCGAGCATGCCCGCTACCTGGTCGGTGACCGCCAGGCCGACTACCTGTTCTGTGTCAAGGGCAACCAACCCACCCTGGAGGCCGCCATCAGCCACCTGCCCCAGGCGGCGTTTTCCCCCGGTGCACCAAACCGTTGACCGCGGCCACGGACGCATCGAGCATCGCAGGGTCCACACCGCCCCGGTGCCAGCCGGGACGTGGTTCCCCCACGCCAAGCAGGTGCTGGTCATCCAGCGCCACACCACCGACCTTTCCGGTGGCCACCCGCGCACCGAGGTCGCCTACGCCATCACCAGTCTGGACGCTGCCCGGGCCGGCCCCGCCCGGCTGGGGGTGCTGGCCCGCGGCCAGTGGGAGATCGAGAACCGGGCGCACTGGGTGCGCGATGTGGGCTTCGACGAGGACCGCTCTCAGGTCCGCACGGGGCACGGCCCCCAGGTGATGGCGACCTTGCGAAACCTGGCGATCAGCCTGCTGCGGCTGGGCGGGTACGACAATATCGCCCGCGGGGTGCGCTGGACGGGTCGCGACCGGACCGGTACCCGCGCGTTCGCCCTGCTCGGCATCTAAAGACCAAGAACCGGTGCCAAGACCTTGGGTTGCTGGCCTACCAGCCAAAGGCTCGTAGCCACACCAGGGCCACCACGCCGTCACCCAGCAGCGCAGCGCGTGGGCGCCGATCGACCTGCGCAA
>WNGE01003093.1_pt1 | contig 19796 bp, 21 predicted proteins | sample 5400651 | NCBI WGS metagenome assembly WNGE01 (sample SAMN13153370, study PRJNA577476) | soil metagenome | isolation source: 60 cm soil or saprolite under grassland replicate 2 | place: USA:California | collected 2016-06-15
TACGTACTATTTTTAGCCCTTCCACTTGACGGGATATATGAGATAGGATACCGTTAGGTGCATGAGAAGTATTGACTATGTAGGAGAGGTTTCGTGGCGACGCTCTGTACACACTGTGGGACAACCTTAAAAGACGCTGCTCGTTATTGTAATAACTGTGGAACTCTTGCGCCTTCCCATCCGTTCAGTTCCAAATTTGTGCCCCCAGCCCCTCCTGCGGTACCTGCTGATGGACAATATGGCAGTACCAGGGTTGTCAAGCCTGAGCAGATCGCACAGCATTCTCCGTCCCGTCCAGCGCGCTATTCAGCCCCCAGTGAACCACCTTCCTGGATGAGTCAGCTCGATAATCAGTTTCACAATCAAAGTGAAGCGCCATCGAATGGGATGGAGAGAGATCGTCCTGAAAACCGGTTCGCTGTCGATGTTGTGAAAGCGGATGGCCTGGAAAAACACTTTGAAAAGGGCAGCGATCCTTCTTCAACTTTGCAATTGGATTTCCCTGTTCCCGAGCCAGTACATCAAGCTGGCTCAGCAGTACGTGAACTACATGTCAAAGTCTGGGAGCAAGAAGAGCCGGTTAGCGCTGCTACTTCACCAGAAAAATTGATACCTGCGCAGAATGAAGAGCAAGACACTATTGGGGATGTACCAACCAGACCACTGATTTCCAGTTCTGGGAGCAAGCTTGCTGATAAACTCACCCAGCGAAATGAGGTATCTTCACCTGCCAGCAAAACGCCAACGGCTCGTTTTGACGCAGTGGAGCAATTGAATACAGTGCCGCTCTCAACGGCTCCAAAGGTGAACCCCGTGTCTCAGCCGGTAAAAGAACCCGGTCAACATCAACGATGGGAGCAGTCACGCCAGCAGAGCAGGTCGATAGAGCATCCAACTCGCGGTCGTCCGGTTCACCAGAGTGTCCCCGGGGTCCCTGATGCCCCGGCGTATACACCTTCGAATTCTCGCTCCATAATGCAGGAGCGCTCAGGTATTTCTCCTGCTTTTACCTATTCCCCAAGCATAGTCCCAGCACAGGATATGCGTCAGACGCCTCCTCCGCAGGTATCCGTGCCTCCGAAGCCTCACCGTAAGAGTCGTAAGCCGCTTGTACTGGTTTCACTCTTGTTGCTCGTACTAGTTGGCGGTATAGGAGCGTGGGTTGTGGTATGGCAACCTTTTTCTGTGCCTGGCATTACCCAACCTCAGCAGAATTTTAAGGATACCAGGCTCGGCTTCTCGCTGCTTTATCCAGGTGGTTGGAGGTTCCAGGTAGATCAAGGGAAAGCGACCGCACATTTTTATGATAGTAGCCATACGGCACAGGTGAACATTGTCGTTGGGTTTGCTAATGGAGGAGACCTGGGCCGGTACCTGGAGCAGGAAGCAAGCCAGCTGGGTATGACAGGACAAAAAAATGGTTCTCCGCTCTCTTTTGCAGGCGCTTCGTGGCAGCAGATCCAGGGAAGTGTGCTAGAAGGTGGGGCAAGCTATACCGAGACAGTAATAGTAACGGTTCATAATCAACATCTTTTCACGATTCTACTATTAGCACCTCAGATCACGTATGCCCAGGAAGATCAACTTGTATTCTCTAGCATGCGCTCATCATTCCAATTTGTAGCGTGATCAGCGGCAATATATGGTATAATATGCACGATGCTAAACCCTGATGAAGAGAAAGGAGGGCGCAGCAGGCATGTTGACTGTGCATTGTACCTGGCTGCGCTGACACAATACGTTTATGGATGATATTCGCTTTGAACGGCATTTTCGTACGCCCTACTCAGAAGGGTATTATATCATGCAAGGAAATAGCTTGCAGAGTAATAACCGCCTCGGTACCGTTGATATCCACTTTACCACCACCGCGGTTCATGGGACGCTCATTTTAGAGCGAGAACTTGAAGAGGCTGATTTAACCAAGCTTATTGAGCAGATTGATGAAGACCTCGTTCTCTCTGCTGATATGCCACGTGATGACTTCCTCGTCAGTGTATACGTGGGGAAAGATGTCGGCTTCTATAGCGACGAGTATTTTGCTGAAGAAAACGAGGTCAATGCTGGTTTCGATGAGGACGACGAAGAGTAAACTATTCCTGGCACCCACAAGGGGTGCCACTACCTTTTTTGGCTATTATGATTGCAAAATAGATGTAGTGGCACCCTTTATGGGTGCCAGGATAATTCCCCCGTATTTAGTCTTCCAATAGGCCGCGTCGCATGGCATATTTGACAAGCTCGGCGCGGCTATGCAGGTTAAGCTTATCCATAACGTGCGTGCGATGCGTGTCAACTGTCTTTGGACTAATGACGAGGCGCTCCGCAATCTGGTTGTTGGTGTACCCCTCGGCAACAAGTTTGAGAATCTCACGTTCTCTCTCAGTTAAACTGCTATAGCTATCCTTCTCTTCACCGGTACGTACCCGCTGCAGATAATCCCCTACCATCACAGATTGAGCTGTTGGCGAGAGGTAAAATTGTCCACTCTGAATTACACGTATGGCCGTAATCAGTTCAGTGTCAGCAGCTTCTTTGAGTATATAGCCAGAGGCGCCAGCACGGAGAGCCTGGAAGATATACTCGTCATTTTCATGCATAGTGAGCACCAGCACCTTGACTTCCGGTAATACTTTTTTGATGTGCCGAGTTGCTTCAATGCCGTTCATATCTGGCATAGTGATATCCATGAGGACAATGTCGGGCTGCAGGCGTTGTGCTTCAGTAATGGCTTGATGGCCATCATGCGCTTCACCGACTACCTCCATATCTGGTTGCGCATTGAGCATCATTTTCAGCCCGGCGCGTAGGATGGTGTGATCATCAGCTAATAAGATATGTATGTGCATAGAAACGAAATCCCGATATCTAGAAAAGATTGTTCAGATTAAACGCCAGGACTCGACGGTATTTTTGCGCCGAGTTCTTCCGCTGAGCGGAGTGGTAAACGAACCTCGATGGTCGTTCCATGTCCAGGGCTTGCATGAACATCGAGTGTGCCATTGAGCAAAAGGGCCCGTTCGTTCATGCCGGCCAAACCGAGCCCGCGATCCTGGTCGGGTGACTTCTGAACTGCACCTACGTCGAAACCGCAGCCATCATCTGTAATGGTGGCATAAACGGCATCTGTATCTTCTTTCATAGTGATGAGCACCTTGTGGGCGTAGGCATGGCGCGCTGTATTCGTTAAGGATTCCTGGACAATTCTATAAAGAGCGGTCTCCATTTCGGCTGGGAGCCGTTGTTTGAAACCGGTGGCAAGGAACTCAACCTCGATCGAGCACTTTTGTGAATACTCTTTGACGTACCAGCGCAGTGCGGGAAGTAATCCCAGGTCATCGAGGGCGCTTGGGCGCAGGTCGATGCTCAAATTGCGGATAGCCCGCAGGGTCTGGTGCGCCAATTTGCGTGTATCGGCAATGCGATCGCGCGCCTCCTGGGTTGTAATTGACTCCTCGAGTATGGCCAGGCTGATAAGCAGCGAGGTAAGTACCTGGCTTGTCTCATCGTGCAGTTCACGGGCGATACGCTTGCGTTCCTGCTCTTGCGCGTTGATGATCTGGCTTGCTCGTAAGCGTGTTGCGTCATCGATAGCTTCGAGCATCATATTAAAGGTGCTGGCCAGCTGGTCTGCTTGGGGATCAACCCCGGTCAGCGGCGCTCGTAAAGAGCGTTCTCCCGCCTGTACGCGATGCATCACCTTCCCTAAGTCCATCAATGGTCGGAAGGCGATTTGCAGAACCACAAAATTGAGCACAACGCTGACGAGCCAACCAACCACAACGAAAATGATCAAGGAAGCAGGTGTGGCAAGTGTTTGGCGACTATTGTGCAGATTGGATGCCAGCCAGGTACCGCCAGTAGCTCCAATAAAAATGATGAGGCTGTTGGCGAACAAAACTTTATAGAAAACTGGAATGCCAAGGAATGGCCTGAAAATTTTATGGCTTTCTTTGGAAGCTATGCTGGGATGGCTCATGATATTGTTCTCTTTGCAGAATTATACTCCTCCGTTTACAATACCATTGTAGCGGTAGTTTCAATGACCTGTCAAATAAAGAGAGGGCTTCCTGAAAATCAGGTGGAGAGTAGCCAAAAATCAGGTATGCACCTGATGCTCCAGAGCAGGTATTGAAGTATGCTACATAACAAGAATCCAGGTCGGGCTATGTACTCTTCTCATTTGTTGCAAAAGTTCATTACAATAAAAGAGAACACAAAGCTCGAAACGAAGGAAGGTTGTTTCTTCAACCCTCCAGACAGGGTTCCCAGCTTGTGCGTTTGTGTGATATAATCTGCCACACAGTAGATGGACTTTTGTGACCAGCTATTTATTAACCTGGTCAGACGACAAGGCGTGATCTTTTGAGGCTACCTTTCATCCCTGCCGACCGCAGGTAGACGTGCGAGCGTCGTCCTCCTTGCATTAGCCACAAGGAGGCGTAGCGGAACGTGGCGTAATGCATTGCAAACGCAGGGATGCATTGAAGGGAGGCATAGTGAACTCAACTAACAATAAAGGCCTGCTCGACACAATGACGCAGAAGATGATCGAAAGCCAGGCCTGGCGCTCAATCTTTCGCCACGGCTATCCCGATACCCCTCTCAACCAGTCTCTGGTCATGATGGGTAATGTATTTCTGCACTTGCACCCCGTCAAAGTCAGCCGCCAGGCTATGAAGATCACCTACACCTGGTGTATGGGCGGTATTTCGTTTTTCTTATTCCTGCTGCTGACTCTCACCGGCATCTTTCTGATGTTTTATTATGTCCCCGAGACCCATGTAGCCTATTCGAACATCCAACAACTGAGCAGCGCCGTCTCGTTTGGCAACCTGGTGCGTAACATGCACCGCTGGGCAGCTCACTTGATGGTTGTTTCAGTCACGCTGCATATGATTCGTGTCTTCTACCACGGGGCATATAAGCCTCCCAGGGAGTTCAACTGGGTGGTCGGCGTCGGACTCTTCTTTGTCACTTTGTTCTTAAGTTTTACCGGCTATCTGCTTCCCTGGGACCAGATCGCCATCTGGGCTATCACGGTTGGTACCAACCTGGCACCCTATACGCCCATCCTGGGCAATCCCGTTTACCAGGTGCTGCTCGGTGGCTCAACGGTCGCTCAACCGACATTGATCCGTTTCTATGTGGCTCATGTAATCCTGCTTCCATTGGCGGCAGCTTTGTTGATGGCGGTGCACTTCTGGCGTATTCGTAAGGATGGCGGCGCAGCTGGTCCTCCGCCCCCCTCGCGTCGTGAACTGGAAGCCCGCGCAGAGCGTACCCCCGTTGGTGCTGCTCGGCAATAAATGTAGTGGTTGTCCATGATGAATGTCTGTTCCGTAAGGTGTTCTAGAAGGGCGCAATAAATTGGGCCCCTACGAAGCGCAATAAACTGGCCCTACGATGAGAGGATACCGCACCTATGTCAATTGAACAGCAAGAACCGAGAGTACAGACGCAGTCTGCTGCGACTCAACGGCGTTATCGTACGCTGGCAGTCGTCAAGCAGGAAGCCATCACCCGTGTAGAAAAACCGCTCGAAGATTCGGTCTTCGTCTGGCCGCACCTTATGGTGCGTGAGTTTTTCGCTGCGACGATGGTGACAGTAATGGTAACCTTACTCGCGGTGGTAATCAATGCACCTCTGCGTGACCCGGCCAACCCCAATCTCACACCTAACCCGGCCAAGGCTCCCTGGTATTTCCTGGGGCTGCAGGAACTCCTGCACTACTTCGCTCCTACCACTGCCGGTGTGCTGGTGCCTGGATTCGTGCTGGTTGGTCTCGCAGTATTACCCTATATCGATCGCAATCCCAGCCGTGCCTATGCCGACCGCAAGGTAGCAATTATCACCTTTACTATGTTTGTTGTGTTCTGGGCAGTGGTCACGCTGGCGGGAAGTTTCTTCCGCGGCCCAGGTTGGGTATGGGTATGGCCCTGGGTGCACGTCTACTTTGACCTGTAGCCACCTGCACGAAAGACTGAGAGGATTGCCTTGAAAGCATCCCTCTTTACCTGCCCCCCAGGCAGGATTGCCGACGCTGGATCGATGCGGGCGTCTAGCTTCGCTCAGGAGGGATGAAAGGAGTTACCTTGATTACCGACGAAAGTGTAAATAGACCACATATTACTCCACAGCAGTATGAAGTGTTGCACGGAGGGGGGGCCGAAGCTGCAGAGATCGCCAAACAGCGGCTATCGAGGCGGCGTTTCCTGCGCCGGTCTATGCTGGCGGTATGGGGCTTGTCTGCGACTGCCAGCGTGGCAGGATCATTGTATATGCTCTATCCAAACCTGGCTGGTCAGTTTGGTTCCGCTTTACCTGTCGGGAAGAAAACAGATTTTCCAGCTGCTTTACCAGCCGACTTTAAACAAGATGAGGCTGGCGTATTCTATCGCCAGGAAGCCAAAACCTACCTGGTTCACCTGTCGAAGGGCACGCACTTTTTATTGAATGGGAGCAGTCTTGCAGATCAGTTTGACTCAGAGACGATCGTCAAAGACAAAGATGGCTCTTACTGGGTGGCACTCTACCAGCGTTGCGTTCACCTTGGCTGTACGTATGCGTACCGTCCCGACTGCGTTAGCTTCAAATGTCCCTGCCATGGTTCTCACTATAATGTCGATGGTGAGTACCTGGATGGACCCGCTCCCAGGAGCGCGGATCGTTTTGCTCTCTCCTTCAATGGGGAAGACGTGGTTGTGGAAACAGGTTCGCTCAATAATAAAGTGCCACGTCCCGATGAAACCACTCGTTTAATTGCAATACCAACTATAGCATGTGGCGCCTGATCGTGTTAAAGGGAAGTAAAATGTAGTGGCACCCTTTATGGGTGCCAGGATGTGTTAAAGGTTGTGTAGTTATGATAGATCCTGGACAGGCTATTATAGGCATCATCGTGCTGCTGGTGGCTGTAGGTGCCCTGCTTTATGTGTTCTATTCGCGTACCAATGCGGTTGAAAAGACCGGGTACGGAGCGCTCATCATGTTGGCGATCATCTCTCTCATGATACCGATTTTCTGGATTTTGGAGAGCAATAATGAGGCAATAGCCAAATCGGAGCAGCATGCTACTTCCGTTCAACGTGGTGCAGCACTTTATGCACAATATTGTTATCAGTGTCATGGAACGAAGGGGCAGGGACGCGCAGGCCCGAAAATAAATGGCAATCCGGTTGTGAATAGTCTGGCTGATACTGATCTCCTGCGCATTATTAGCGGTGGCGTTTATGATCCAGCCGCGCTAAATAAGCCGCTTATGCCGGCATGGAGCGACCGCTATGGTGGTCCTTTGACCGATAACGACATTCAGTACCTGTTTGATCTCATTCGCTCGTCTGATCCTTCATACCTGGCGAAGAACGGCTATAGCGGGAGCAGCGCCGTGAATGGCTTCACTCTGATCAAAGACATACTTCAGAAGACTAATCCTACCGCGTACCAGACGGCTGTTGCGCAAGAAGGCGCCGGGCAGTTTGGTAACCCTGTTGATATGACCAGTAAAAAGGCCGTGACAATTAACATTAACGATGCTCCCGCGGGTGCTACCTGTACTCCTGCCTGTTATTCGCCGGTGAATGTCAAGGTGAAAGTAGGTACGACCATTACCTGGGTCAATAAGAGTGGCCAGATCCACACAGTGACTGCGCTCATGGGAACAGATGTTACGAATGAGAAACCGGCGCCACAAATTTTTGACTCTGGTCTCAATAAACCCATTGCCACCGGTGGCACCTACAGCTACACGGTGACACAGACCGCCTACAACTTTAATTCAAAAGATCATACGGTCATTTACTATTGCCAGTATCATCCTGCTATGATAGCTGAACTGACCATTGTTCCATAAATTGTCTACGACCTGTTGAAAGGGATTGCGATCTATGCAACAAGTTCAACAACGGGAAATCCCAGAACGTATGTCCTGGGCACGTGCAATGATTTTCGGCGTTGGCTTCTTTTTCCTTGCCGCCATTCTAGTTGGACAGCTTCCCAGCTATATTTTTAACCTGATGACTAATTCTATGGATGGCCTGGAACAGACGACATTGGCATTAGGGGCAATATGCCTGGCCAGCTTTATCATTATTCAGGTGATAGTGCTTCTCTTTGATCCGAAGCCTCTGCTTCCTCCTATCATCTTTAGTGGTTTGGGTGCCATCCTGACTGTTGGCGGTCTTGCGCTTACCATCTGGGCAGGCTATGGTAACCAGTACTTCCCCACTGCCACTACTTCCTGGAGTCCTGTACTGGGTGGTAAGCTACTCTGGTTCCCGCCGGGCTCGATTGATTTTGCCATGCTTGGCCTGGTGATCTTGCTTGTTGGCGCCGCGATGATCTTCTATAGTGTCCTCGCCCTGCGCGAACAGCGCAATCCGGACCGCAGCGACCCAGGAACAACTCCAGCTATACGAGGAATGATCATCGCAGCTATCATGGTGCTGATCGCGTTCATGGTCTTCTATGCTCTGGTGAATGACCAGGGCCTGGCTTACAGGATTAACCCTGGAGCGCCTGCACAAACGCAAGTCATCATCGATACCATTTTAGACTGCGTCCTTGGTGTGGCTATATTCTTAACACTTGGCGCCTTTGCTCTGCGTTTGCACTACTTGATGCGCCCGGTACGTAAGCGCACCATGTCTTCTCTCTACGCATTCGGCGCTCTTGGGCTGGCCCAAATGGGAGTAATCTTCCTGCTTGCCTGGTTCTTAGCCTTTCCTGTACTCGCCTGGATACATAGCTGGACATTTATTGGCCTTGGTGACTGGTTGACGGTCTGTGCGAAGAAATCTGCCATTCCTCAAAGTTGCGCGTTTTCGGCGCAGGCCGGCTATATCATCGATGCCGTCATTACCACAAATTTCTTTGTACTCTTGCTGGTTTCCGTCTGGGCCTGGAAGTCGCACCGTAACCTGGTGGTTATCAGCTGTGCGCTCACCACAGCAGTACTTGGCCTGTCTGCACTGCTGGTAAATACCGGTCCAGCTTCGGTTCTGCTTGCGCTGTTGCTTTGTGGTGGAGTTCTGGTGCTGGCTACCATTTGGACCAGCGTAGCCCGCCGTGAATTCGCTATTGTCGGTGAAAACAACCTCGGGTGCCTGGGCATGTGGCTGGTGGTTGGTACCTGCTTGCTGGTTTACCTGGCTGCGTTTGCCTTTTTCTCCATTCCGGTTTTCGACAATGAAACTGCGCCAAACGTGCCATTTATTTCTGGGACTATAATTCCTCCCCATGTTGGTCCTAACCAACCGCCAATCCTTGCTCAGCCTGATGCCGTAGTGATGCTATTGATACTGGGAGCTATAGCTGCCATCCAATTCTTCTTCCTGGTACGTAACCGGTACAAGGTGTGATAGTATACATAAGCCGTCGCGAATTCTTGAGACATGCTTTATAACCGTGCTATAATAAGTTGAAATGGTGAGCACGGGAGAAATTGTTATGCAGTACAAACAGCCTCTCAAGATATTGATCCTTGCTGCTGAAATCGTACCGTTTGCCAAAGTTGGTGGTTTAGCTGACGTAGTAGGGGCGTTACCAAAGTCTCTCCAGGCCCTGGGCCATGATGTTCGCCTCGCTATGCCTCGCTATGGGCAGATTGATCCAGCACGTTTCGATTTGCAAACAGTGCTGGATGCTGTTACTGTAAATATGAGTAACTTCCGCGTCCAGGTCAGTGTACGCCAGGGAAAGATTGGTTCGGCACAAATCCACACTGCTTTACCTCCCCCCCAGGCAGGATTGCCGGACGCTGCCTTAGATCTCTCATCCAACTCGCCAACGACGCTGGCGCGTCTACCTGACGGTCAGGCGAGTTGTAATGAGTCGTCTAGCTTCGCTCAGGCAGTGTGTAAGGAGGCTGAGATCCCAGTTTACATGATCGATGCGCCGCGCTATTTTGAGCGCGAGAACATCTATGGCTACACCGATGATGGCGAACGATTCATCCTGTTTTGTCGCAGCGTATTAGAGGCCATGCGCGCATTAGATTGGTCTCCTGATATTATCCACTGCCATGATTGGCATACGGGTATTGTGCCGAACTGGATGCACACCATCTACCGTGATGATCCCTTTTACGCCGACGTTGCCAGCGTCTATACCATTCATAACCTTGCCTATCAAGGTATCTTTGGCTACCGAATCCTGGAGGTGGCCGGTGTGGCTGCACAAGGCTTCCTCTATCCGCAAATTGCCGAATTAGCCAACGTCGTCGACATAATGGGACGCGGCATCCTGTTTGCTGATGCTATAACCACAGTCAGTGAGCGCTATGCCCAGGAAATTCTCACTCCAACCTTTGGCGAGAAGCTCGATCACTTGCTGCGTTCGCGCCGTGATCGCCTGTTCGGCATTCTCAATGGTCTGGATTACCAGGAAATGAATCCCGCCACCGACGGCTATATCCATACACCCTACGACGCTGCCTCTCTTGATAAGAGAACTGAAAACAAACGCGCCCTTCAAGAGCAGGCGCATTTACCAGTACGTCCAGATGTGCCTTTGCTAGCAATGATCTCACGCCTGACTGACCAGAAGGGGTTCGATTTGCTGGGGCAAATTATTCAGCCGCTTCTCGCGCAGGGTGTCCAGTTTGTCGTGCTCGGCATTGGCGATCAGCACTATCATGAGATGTTCCAGAACCTGGCCGTGCGCTATCCTGAGCAGGTAGCAGTTTTCCTGACCTTCAACGCTGAACTGGCCCAGCGTATCTATGCAGGCAGCGATATGTTCTTGATGCCTTCGCGCTTTGAGCCTTGTGGTTTAGGGCAGTTAATCGCCATGCGCTATGGGAGCGTTCCTATTGTGCATGCTGTGGGTGGCTTAGCCGACACGGTACAGGAATATGATCCGAGTACCGGTGAAGGCAATGGCTTCACCTTCGCTAACTATGATCCCTGGGAATTTTTTGCCGCTATCGTACGAGCGCTTGAACTCTATCGCTTCAAGGATACCTGGCGCAGGCTGCAACAGTGTAATATGGCTGCTGACCATTCCTGGCATGCTTCTGCCATGCGCTACGTTGAGGTCTACCATAATGCTATAGCATCTCATAGAAGTGGTAAGTGACCCATTTCCGCTTTTTATTTTTCATGCGTATGAATAAAGAAGAATATTCATCCAGAGATGCATTGACGTTTACAACACCGGTCTCTATACTAGAGCAAACCAGGGCGTTATGTGTCTTATGTAGGTATTCTGTGTTGTGAAAGTCTAAAGTGCTCAATCTAAAGAAAGTTCTGATCGAGATAATGAAGTAACCAGGCGTCGCTCTGTATTGGCAGATGTGTATAATGCTCTTCCCGCATTTGGCTCCATGGCTTTTTGGAGTGCTGTGGAAGAGCCTGATCTGCAAGCGGCTGTGCCGTTGGAAGTGCTGGTGCGCTGCGTACGTAGCGCTATTGCTCAGGGAGATGATGAAGGACGCAATCGCATTTTAGAAGTTATTTTTCAGCGCATACATATGAGCAATGAATACTGGGCCAATAGCGTACTCAAAACCGCACCTTTGCAAGCAGATGAGCGAAAAGCCCTGGTAAGCGATCTGTACGGAGATTTATGCGAATGTCTCATCCGGGCAGTCATAGACGACAAAAGATTGTTCTGGGAAGAAAATTTTCAACACTGCCTGATGTTCGAGCGCAAACACGTGTATCGCTCATTTATGAGGCGCGAAGGCCGGTGGAATAGCCTGGATGGGAAGAGAAGTGAACGCATACCGCGTATGCTGGTAGAAAGTCTCGATCAACCCGCACAACTTGCCGAAGGTGATACGTATGAGCTAAACGTTGAGGACGAAAAGGCCCAAAAAGCGCTGCTGGCCGTTGAGCAGGCAGAAATTCCAGGTCTCATCTTGCATCTTCCAGACAGACTGAAACCTATCGTGTTACTCATCTTCTGGGAGGGTAGGACGGAAAAAGATATTGCTAAGATATTAGGCATCACTGATCGTACTGTACGCAACCGACTGCGTGAAGCTTTAAAGTTGCTTCACCGTGAACTTGAGCCAGAAAGAGAATTTGCGAATGGATAGAGAGCAGGAAGAGGCCATACTGCGCATTACTGCTCAGTACGTAGATGAAGTGCGTGCTGGACAGCGGCCAAAGGTAAGTGATTACCTGGCTCGTTATCCACAATATGCCGGTGAGATAGCCGACTTTGTCGCCTACTATCATACAGTCGAAGTAGATTTACCGGGCGAGACAAGCATAACTTCCCCTCTGGCAGAAAATTTTCGTATAGCCGTTGGCTCTGCCCGGAAACGTGTATTGCAACCGGAAGCCCAATCTACACATAAACTTACAACATTACTGGTAACGCTGGATAAACAGCGTCTAACACCAGGCCAGCTGGCCGACAAGATTGGTCTGAGCGTGGATATTGTGGCAAAGTTAGAGCAGCGAAAGATCGCACCTTCATCTATTCCAATGGAGATGTATAAACGATTGGCAGAAGTTCTGCAACAGCCAGTAAGAGCAATCGAGGCGTATTTTGAGCCTTTGAGTGGGCGAACTTCATACCGGCAACAGGTGGCAGAGACCCAAGTCGGATATCAAGTGAGTGAACCGCCCGGTATTCCAACTCAAAGCTTTCGCGAGGCTCTGGAGGAAAGTGTACAGTTGTCTAAGGAACAGAAACAGACCTGGTATGATATGCTGAATCACGAAGGACTGTAAGCGAAGCCGGAGAGGCGTTGGTATATGGTTCAGAAAATTGCTTACCTCGACTGCTATTCTGGCATCAGCGGCGACATGTTTCTTGGCGCCATGCTCGATGCAGGCCTCTCGCTGGATACCCTCGAAGCATCACTGGCTGCCTTACCCATAGCAGGCTATCAACTGATATCTGAACCTTTTCATGACAAAGGTATCCGCGGCCTGCGTTTTGATGTGGTCATGACTGAACAGGAACAACCGGCACGTCATTTTTCAGACATTGTTGCCTTGCTAAAGACTTCGCTGCTTCCTCCACGCGTGCGTGAAACTGCGCTGGCCATTTTCCAGTGCCTGGCAGAAGCGGAAGCGACTGTCCACGCTTCAACCCTCGAAGAAGTCCACTTCCACGAGGTTGGAGCGGTCGATGCCATCGTAGATATCACTGGAGCTGCGATTGCCATAGAGACGCTGGGCATCAGCCAGCTCTATGCCTCTCCATTGCCCTTGACCGGCGGCCATGTGAAAACTGCTCATGGTTTGTTACCTGTCCCTGCCCCTGCAACCCTGGAAATACTCCGCCGCGTTGCTGCTCCCTGGATACCATGCGCAGCCGAAGGTGAACTGGTGACGCCCACCGGAGCCGCGATACTCGCAACACTGGCTCGCTTTGAAACGCCCGCCATTGCTATCGACCGAGTAGGCTATGGCTTCGGGCGCAAGAGCTTCCCCTGGCCTAACTGTCTGCGCCTCTGCCTGGGACATACGCGAAGTTTGCCTGGGATGGACAGCGCTAAGGGTGCCGATACCGATTGGGTAACGGTGATCGAGAGCAATATAGACAACATGACCGGCGAACTCCTGGGTGGTTTGATGGATCGGCTGCTAGCAGCAGGTGCGCTCGATGTCACTTACATTCCTATGCAGATGAAAAAGAATCGTCCTGCCGTTATGATTACAGTTATTTGCCTCGTAGAGGAGGGAGATGCACTGGCGCAAGTGTTGTTACGCGAGACAAGCACGTTGGGTGTGAGAATACAGCAGGTGCAGAGACTTAAGGCTCAGCGCACACAGGAACGTATTGAGACACCTCTTGGCCCCATGATGGTGAAAGTCAAACGCCTGGGAGCACGTGTCATCAGTGCCTCACCGGAGTACGAGGACTGCCAGCGTATAGCCCTGGAGCGCAATATGTCACTTGAAGAAGTATACGAGGTTGCACGGCAGGCTATTGCTTCAATTATGATATGATGTAGACAGTGAACTACCGCTGAGCTAAAGACTCAGTGGCTTCTTCGGAGGCCCAAGTTCACCAGACTGGCCACCAGAAATGGTGGCAACGTTCGAGTGGTCATGATACCTGCGGTTGACGCATCAGACTGCTGCTCTATCGCTCGGGTTTAAGTAGGACTGGGGCAAGGTCCGGTGACCCGAGTGCAAAAAGCCACTTGAACAGTGTCGAGATGAAGCCGGATTCCATGCATGGTCACAGTGCATGGATACGCACTACCCGGCACTTGCCGGAGTTTTTTCCCGCAAGGGATGAGGAGGTTCCGTGAGGATGGTTGTCTATGTGCTTGCAGCAGACAGGAGACCACTCATGCCCTGTCCTCCGGTCATTGCGCGTTTGTTACTCAAAGATGGCAAAGCAAAGGTGATACGGCGTACACCCTTTACCATCAAGCTGCTTGCTCAGCCAGAAGAGAGCTACACCCAACCGCTCACTCTGGGTGTGGATACAGGCAGTGCCGTCATTGGTTCGGCGGTTGCTGATCACAACGGACACGTTCTGTATCTTTCTGAAGTGCGGGTGCGCCATGACATCGCTCAGACCATGAAAGAGCGAGCAGCCGCGCGTCGGAATCGCCGTCAAAGAAAGACGCGATACCGCCCTGCTCGCTGGTTGAATCGTCGCAACTCCATCAAAACAGGACGTTTTTCTCCGACCATGCGCAGCAAAATCGAAGCCCATCTGCGTGAAATACGCTTTGTCAAGCGCCTCCTGCCCATCGCCTCTCTTGTGCTGGAAAGCGGGACCTTTGATCCTCACGCACTCAAAAGCCCAGAGGTGTTACGAAACAAATGGCTCTATCAGCGTGGCATCAACTACGGATATGCTAACACCAAAGCGTATGTGCTCACGCGCGATAGCTACACCTGTCAGCAGTGCCAAGGGAAATCGAGAGATCGGCGTTTAGAAGTGCATCACCTTGTCTTTCGCAGCGCGCAAGGAAGCGATGAAGAAAGCAACTTGCTCACGCTCTGTAAGACCTGCCATGATGGCCTCCATGCGGGCGAGATTACGCTGAAACAGCAAGGGAAGAAAAAAGGAAGGTTGCTGCATGCAACGCAGATGAACAGCATGCGTCTTCAATTGCTGCGTCGGCTCCAGGCAGAAGAAACATGGGGTTTTGTCACCAAGGAGCATCGCCAACTCTGGGACCTGCCCAAAGCACATGTTTTTGATGCGGCGGTGATTGCCAGCCGAGGACGGCAACCCATCTTCCAAACGGCGACCCTGATCGCCAAGCGGTGTGTGTCCGATGGGGACTACCAGCAAACAAAAGGCATCCGCAGTGAGCAGCGGATGGTGACCGGAAAGATCGGGGGCTTCCGCAAGTTCGACAAGGTCTGCTACTGCGGTCAGAACTACTTCATCAAAGGCAGAATGAGCACCGGTTATGCGATCTTGATGGACCTGGCTGGGAACAAGGTGGCACTCAAGCCGATCCCGAAATTCGAGAAAATGAAGCGAGTGAGCGCCCGCAGGTCATGGATGATGACACAAAGAACCCTTCCAAGTTGCTCATGCTCTCCCACAGAATTTTTGTGTGTACATACCGGGAGAACTTCTTCTTGCGCTATGGAGGAGCAGTGAAACAGATCTTTACACAAATCGCAGCAACAGCAGATTTCTCGTTTGAAGCTATGGAGGGTGATCGAGATCATATTCATGGTCTGGGGAAAAGTGAGCCAAAGATCTCGCCTCTCTGCATTGTTTGGAAGCTAAAACAGCAGTCCACCTTTCGGCTGTGGCAGAGGTATGAAACTGATCTCAAGCAGGAATTCTGGAAAAAACGAACCTTTTGGAGTGATGGGTACTTTTGTTGTACGATTGGCCATGCCAGTCAGGAGACCATCCGCAGCTCCATTGCCAGTCAAGGGTGAGATGCGGCGCTTCCTCCACGAGGCTGAAGACCTCGTGGTTTTCGCGCCGGACCTTTATAAAGAAAACGTGAACATACTAGAAGCCAGTGTACTATGGAATACAAAGATTGGCGCAAATCGCCTGACAAACGTCCGGAAGACTCAGAACAAGAATCGCCAAAGGTCAGGAAATACTACGGGAAGAAATTCGAAGACTTCATTAGCGAGCAAATTCGCGAGGCCGAAGCGCGAGGTGAGTTTGACAACCTGCAAGGTGCTGGTAAGCCATTAAACCTTGACAGCAATGTCTATGCTGGTGACAAAGCCGTGGGGTATAGCTTGCTCAAAAGCCAGGGTTATGCGCCTAAAGAGATAGAACTGGCCAAGGAGATACGCACCGAGTACGAGCGTGCCGAGGCAAAGATAGCCAGGCTGTGCCAGCGGGGCCGTACTTTGCGGTCGCGTCGCGTCCCTCCTTTTGCCAGTGAGAAGCGAGCCTTCAACGCAGCGGTGGAGAAGGCTGCTGCTGAATATGAAAGGACACTGCGTGATCTCAACCGTAAAATTCTGACGCTCAACTTGATGACTCCCCCGGTCATGCATCAGAGTCCGTTTGATGTTGAGAAGTTGGTGCAGGATTTTCGCGAGTCGTGCCCTCGATTTGATTAAGTAAGCTGATCTCGCAAGATAAAGGGAGCCGGTAATCGGATTCGAACCGATGACCTGCTGTTTACGAAACAGCTGCTCTACCACTGAGCTATACCGGCTAACACTTATTTGCTCTCACAGAGCCTTACAAGCATCTCTGACGCAGACGATTATAACCCCGAAGCATCTCTCATGTCAAGCATTTTCGTGCTGTCGTAAGTCACGAGCTAATCCACCGGGTCATGAGAAAGCGGTCATGATTCTCGAAGCCGAACTTACGATAGAGTGCCTGGCCTGCTGTATTGGTACGCTCGATCTCAAGATGGAGGGCATGAATGCCAAGTTCGGGGTACATCTCCAGGACAAACTGTATGGCTTTTGTGCCTATCCCTTGATTGCGGTAGCTGGCTGTGACGAAGAGCTCATCAATAAAGGCATTATGATTATCTTCCTATCTTCCTATCTTCCTGAGGGCTGATCTATATGATAAGATACCACAATCATTATATTGCTGATCAGGTAGAATGATCTTTCCGTTGTATTTTTCCGTAGGCTACTGTGATTCCTTAATCAGGAGGCATAAAGATGAATGCTATTGATATGTTTCTCGTTCAATATGGCTTAGCCGCAGTTTTTATTGTCTTGCTCGCGAAGTCGATAGGCGTGCCTATACCTATACCCGCGGACGTCATCATCCTGGCGACGGCAGTTCGTGCAGCGCAGGGCAAGCTCATTCTCTGGCAGGCATTTCTTGCCATCTTGCTCGCTTTAGTGTTGGGCGGAATAATCCAATTTGCCCTGGTGCGCGGCCCAGGTCGAAGTCTTCTCTATCGTTTTGGCCGCTACATCGGTTTGACATCGACACGGCTTGATGCCGCCGCTGCAAAGATCAAGAAGGGCGGCATCCCTGGCTTGAGTGTAGCCATCCTGGTGCCGGGCGTGCGTAGTGCGGCAATTGCGGCCAGCGGACTATCAAACTTTCCGTTACGAACCTTTGTGCCTGGAATTGTACTTGGCAGCGCTCTTTTTCTCTGTGTGCACTTTTTCCTCGGCTTCCTCGGTGGGACCCTATTGGCAGTGGCAGGTCATGCCCTGCTATCTCCAACATTGATAATCGTGGTGCTGGTTTTGTTGGTGATGGTATATGCATTGTGGGTACTGGCAGTTCGCCGGCAAAAGGCGGCACGACGTGAGTTAGAATCGGGTGCTCCGGTCGAAGTCTGGCATGAAGGAATTTGCCCTGTTTGCCTGGGATTGTATACGGCCAACCAGCTGCGTCCTCTCACAGTAGAGGTGAGGGCCTGAGGAGAAGACGTATGCCAACCACGTTTCGCTTGAATCCTGAGCGGGTAGCCTACTTTGAAACCAATGGGTGGCGTGCCTACTATGAGCGCAAATGGCTTAAGGTGCTCTGGCTGATAGTGCGACTCTGCCAGGAGCAGTTTCATGTTCCATTTCCGATGTCCCTCCTGGCTGCTTACTATACCACAAGAGCTTCAGCAGCCTGGGCACCCGTTAATCATAACCTGCCAAAGGTTTTAACATACCTTACCAGGTTTTACGCTATAGCGCGGCGCTATTCGGGTCTGAAATTCAATGTGGAGCGCGTTGGTGCTCTGGAGTTACAGTATTTTGATGTTCATCGCCGCCTGGTAGACGCAACCGATAAGAGCGAGTTCGTTCAGACCCTGGTTGACTTACACAGCGCGATTTTTGGTCTTACTCCCGTACAGGTGCGAGAGTCTGCGGAGTGGCGCGTCAAGGCTGCGGATACGGTCGATCTGATTACCAGTAAAAAATCGACCGATGTCCAGGGTGATTGGGCCAGGCTGGAGGAGTACTTGCGCCAGTGCTATGCTTCTATCCAGCGTGGGCTAGCTGCTGAGTAAGCTATAAGTACTATCCTTATCTCCAATATCTCCTTTTCTTGCTACACTTACGTCAATTAAGAATAAGTTTGGTAGTAAGGAGAATTGCTGTGTCGAGTGAGGGTATAGGACAGGCTTCATCTACAGGCGAAAAAATAGTTCTGATTGTGGATGATGATCGTGACATTGGAGATATATTACAAAAAATCATCTTAGATCAGACAGATTATAAGGTAGTCTGGATTGCGGAGAGTGACCTGGCCCTGGACGCTGCGTGGTACCTGCGGCCTTCACTCCTGCTTCTTGATTATATGTTGCCCTCCATAGATGGGTTAGACCTTTATGACCGTTTGCAAGGGATGGAGGGGATGCGTGGTGTGCCGACCGTCCTCATTAGCGCCAGTGAAACACTGCCCTTTGAAGAATTGCGGGCCAGGGGCATTTACTTACTGAAAAAGCCATTTGAACTGGGCGATTTATTGGATATGCTTGCCCAACTCCTCGCCTAATTACTGACATCCCCTCATAACTTGCCTCCTTCGGAGGCGGACAAAGGAGAGAGAAAGAGTCGGGGGACACCCCCGAACCCCCGGCAAGGGGCTTCGCCCCCTGCACCCCCTCTTTATGAGTGGATTTCACCTAATTAATCTCGACAACAATTTTGTGATATGATAAGATATAGCCAATATTTAGTATGCTGTAGAGGCGCGGCGATCTTTTTGTGATCTCCTGCCTTGAGACTGGGCACGTGTATTAAAGAAGCGAAACTTCAATATGATCATGCCCCTACAAAAGAGAATGTATGCGCGAATTATTGCTGGCAACTACCAACTACCATAAGCTGGAAGAGTATCGCGCTATTTTCTCGGGTTTGCCTTTTCACTTCCTTTCCCTCCACGAGATACATTTGGACCTGGATGTTGAGGAAACTGGAACGACTTTTGCAGAAAATGCAGAGCTGAAAGCCCTGGCCTATGCGCGAGCTTCGGGCATGCTCACCCTCGCTGACGATTCTGGTTTGGAGATAGACGCCCTAGGTGGCGCTCCTGGGATCTACTCTGCTCGTTTTGCTGGCAAAGAAACATCTTATGAAGAACGTTTTCGTTTGCTGCTGGAGCAACTCAAAGGGCTTACCAGGGAGCGGCGAACCGCTCGTTTTCGCTGTGTCATTGCTCTGGCTGAACCATCAGGATACTACCAGACGGTAGAAGGGACTCTTGAGGGGCTAATAGCTGATACTCCACGTGGACAGTACGGCTTTGGCTACGATCCTATTTTCTTCATCCCTGAACTTGGCAAGACAAGTGCCGAGTTAACTCCAGAACACAAGAATCGTATCAGTCACCGTGGACGGGCTGCGCAATTAGCTGCTGCTCTACTGAAAAATTGGCCAGGGTAGTGGCAGCGCCTCTACCCCAGGATTGCATGTAAGTGATATGTAGGCCTGTCCTTTGGGGGTAACCTGTCCACCAG
>WNGE01003096.1_pt1 | contig 19792 bp, 14 predicted proteins | sample 5400651 | NCBI WGS metagenome assembly WNGE01 (sample SAMN13153370, study PRJNA577476) | soil metagenome | isolation source: 60 cm soil or saprolite under grassland replicate 2 | place: USA:California | collected 2016-06-15
GAGTTAACTTACTGGCCGATGCCGTGACGGTTACGTTGGGTCCCAAGGGCCGCAACGTCGTTCTCGAAAAGTCTTGGGGATCGCCCACGATCACGAAGGACGGTGTCACCGTCGCGAAGGAAATTCAGCTTGAAGACAAGTTCGAGAACATGGGCGCGCAGATGGTGAAAGAGGTTGCAAGCAAGACGTCTGATATAGCCGGCGATGGCACGACGACAGCCACGGTGTTATCTCGAGCGATCTTCGGCGAGGGTATCAAGCTTGTCGCCGCGGGGCACGACCCGATGAGCATCAAGCGTGGCATCGATAAGGCGGTAGCGAAAGTGGTGGACGAGCTCAAATCCATGTCAAAACCCACCCGCGACAGAGACGAGATCGCCCAAGTCGGCACGATTTCCGCCAACAATGATAAAGCCATTGGTGCCATCCTCGCCGAGGCCATGGACAAAGTCGGAAAAGAGGGCGTCATCACGGTCGAGGAGGCTAAAGGTCTGGAAACAACCCTCGATCTCGTCGAAGGCATGCGGTTTGATCGGGGCTATCTCTCTCCATACTTTGTGACGGATCCAGAACGGATGGAGTGCGTCTACGACGACGTTTACCTGCTCGTCCATGAGAAGAAGATCTCCAGCATGAAGGATCTTCTGCCCATCCTTGAGAACGTCGCGAAAACCAGCAAGCCGTTGCTGATCATCGCCGAGGATCTAGAAGGCGAGGCGTTGGCGACGCTGGTCGTGAACAAAATCCGCGGCACGCTGAAAGTCGTGGCCGTAAAGGCTCCAGGCTTTGGCGATCGGCGCAAGGCGATGTTGGAAGACATCGCCATCCTGACCGACGGCAAGATGATTGCCGAAGAACTAGGGATCAAGTTGGAAAACATCACGGTCAAGGATCTCGGCCGCGCGAAGCGCGTGATCATCGATAAAGACAACACGACGATCGTCGAAGGCGCTGGCAAAAAGTCCGCCATAGAAGGCCGCATCACACAGATCCGTGCGCAGATTGAAGAGACGACTTCCGATTATGACCGTGAGAAATTGCAAGAGCGCCTGGCCAAGCTAGCCGGTGGCGTTGCGGTGGTAAAAGTCGGCGCGGCCACAGAAGTTGAGATGAAAGAGAAAAAGGCCCGCGTCGAGGATGCTCTTCATGCGACCCGTGCCGCGGTTGAAGAGGGGATCGTCCCGGGCGGGGGCGTTGCGTTGATCCGTGCCTCTGCTTCCCTAGGCAATCTCAGGGTTTCGGAGGATGAGAAGGTCGGAGTTCGGATCATTCAGAAAGCGCTCGAAGAACCGCTCCGTTGGATCGTCAGCAACGCTGGGGCAGAGGGCTCGGTGGTTTTGGACAAGGTAAAGAACGGCAAGGGCGCCTTCGGTTTCAACGCGGCGACGGAAGAGTACGAAGATCTCGTCAAGGCCGGCATCGTCGACCCGACTAAAGTGGTGCGCACGGCGCTGCAGAATGCCGCGTCGGTTGCGGGGTTATTAATCACCACCGAGGCGATGATCGCCGATAAACCGGAAAAGAAGAAAGAAGCTCCGGCCATGCCGCACGATCACGAAGACTACTAAGTGTTGTAAGTTCGTCACAGCAAAAAGGCGCTTGGAATACCAAGCGCCTTTTTGCTGCCTCAACGCAGAGGCAATAATAAAGAGTGATGTCGGGCATACCCGAGTCTCGAGTTCCGGCAAACCAAACTTCAACCGCGGCTCTTAATAGCTGAACTGCCGACTATAAGAATTAGCCCCAGAAAGCAAAAAGGGGGAAGCCATCGGCGTCCCCCTTTTTGTCCACGTTGGACCAGTTAACGCGAATTAGTTCACGCTGACGGTGATCTGGCGCGGCTTTGCATCTTCGGCTTTCGGCACGTGGACCTCCAGTATGCCGTCCCGGTAGCTCGCCTTGATGCCGTCGGATTTAACGGTCTGGGGCAAGTAGAAGGAGCGGGAAAATTTTCCCGTCACTCGCTCGACTCTGTGATATTCGACGCCGTTGGCCGTCTCTTCAAACTTTCTCTCGCCGCTGAGCGTCAGTGTTCCGTCTTTTACTTCCAGGTTGAAATCTTCCTTTTTCATTCCCGGAAGCTCTGCCCGAATGAGGTAGGAATCCTTGCTTTCCAGAATATCCACCGGAGGAACCCAAACCCCAGCAGTCGAAGCCGGATAATTCCGGGCGCGCCCAAAGGTGTCATCGAACAGGTCATTGATCCGAGACTGAATTCTATTCAAGCCCTCGAACGGCTCCCATCTTACTAGTTCCATAATCAAATCTCCTTTCAAAAAGGTTTTAATGAGATGGTGAAAAATTAAGAATGGCTCTCCGAGTTGTCAACGACTTGACAAACCGCCTTGGCATACCTACTTTTTCTCAGTTGACTGCCTTATTTAGAGAAAGCAGCTGAGAAGCAACCCTCGTTCATGCAGGTTACATCAATTCGGTCTCGTACCTGGACCTATATTTGGGCGGCGGTGGCGCTGTCTCTGCTAGGGATTCTGTTGGCCAAGCAGTCCTGGGTCGGAGGCGCGTCGCTGAACGATCCGCGGTCTACACCGCGTGCCGTGTCTCCTCGGGGCGAATTCTTACCCGATGAAAAATCCACCATCGCTTTGTTCCGACAAGCATCGCCCGCCGTCGTCAATATTACCGCGATCGGCGTCCAACAGGATCTCTTCACCTTGAACCTGTATCAGATTCCCCAGGGTACTGGTTCTGGGATTGTGTGGGATACGAATGGCAACATCATCACTAATTTTCATGTGATTCAGAATGCCAGTGCCGCTCAAGTGACGTTGGCGGATCAATCCAATTGGAAAGCGCAGTTGGTTGGCGTCGCACCGGATAAAGATCTCGCCGTGCTGCGTATCGACGCGCCCGCCAAGCAGCTTCATCCCATTCCGATCGGCACTTCGAAAGACTTACAGGTCGGACAGAGCGTGTTTGCGATCGGTAACCCATTCGGACTGGATCAAACGTTGACGACCGGCGTGATCAGCGCGCTCAATCGGGAGATTGATTCGGTAACACGCCGGCCGATTCAAGGAGTGATTCAGTCCGACGCGGCGATCAATCCGGGAAATTCCGGTGGGCCATTGCTCGACAGTGCGGGGCGCTTGATCGGCGTCAATACCGCGATTTTCAGCCCTTCAGGTGTGTCCGCGGGGATCGGCTTCGCTATTCCGGTGGATACTGTCAATCGACTCGTGCCGGAGTTGATCCGTAGCGGGAAGATAACCCGCCCGGGATTGGGCGTTCAGCTTGACGAGCAAATCAACGAGCAAGTCTCGCAGAGACTGGGTGTGAAAGGAGTTCTAATAGTGGATGTGGTCCGGGGCGGCGCAGCGGCAAAGGCCGGAATTCAACCGACTCGGAGAGACGCCGAAGGCCGCCTGCGATTGGGCGATATCATCACGGCAGTCGACGGCAAGAAAGTTGAAACGCCGAACGACCTGTTCTTGATGCTGGAAAAATACAAAGTCGGAGATGCTGTCAATCTTACGCTGCTACGCGACGGCAAAAGTGTTCAGGCCAAAGTGAATTTGGAAAGAGTTCAGTAATTGTGCGCCGGGCTCCAGTTCGCCTAGTAAGACTCGCTTAGGCTTTTGTCGGCAGATCTCGCGCGGTGTTCTGATTTTCTTCGCGCTCGTAGGCTGTGATAATTTCTTGTACCAAGTGATGCCGCGCCACGTCCTTTTCCGTGAACATGATAAACCGGATCCCGTGCACTCCTTTTAAAATACGCGATGCTTCTTTCAGTCCGGAAGGTTTACCCGCGGGCAGATCAATTTGTGTGGCGTCGCCGGTGATCACGGCTTTCGATCCGTAGCCCAGACGCGTGAGAAACATCTTCATCTGCTCAGGCGTGGTATTTTGCGCTTCGTCGAGAATGACGAACGAGTCGTTTAAAGTCCGGCCGCGCATGAACGCCAACGGCGCAACTTCGATAGTGCCCCGTTCGACCAGCTTGTGTGCGCGGTCGAAATCGACCATGTCGTGCAGCGCATCGTAAAGCGGGCGCAAATAAGGATTCACCTTCTCGGCCAAGTCGCCGGGTAAGAATCCGAGTTTTTCGCCGGCTTCCACGGCCGGGCGCGTTAGAATAATTCGCACGTAATTGTTTTTCATTAACTCGGCGACCGCCATGGCCATGGCGAGATACGTCTTTCCCGTGCCCGCCGGTCCGATGCCGAATACGATGTCGTAACGGCGGATCGCATCGATGTAAGCTTTCTGAGCGATACTTTTGGGCGTGATCGTACGCTTGTGGGCGGAGATATAGATGGTGTCGAGAAAAATATCCTGGAGTTTCGCCCGGCTATCCCCGCTCAAAATGCGGATCGCATAATCGACATCGCTGGCGTAAACAGGGTAGCCTTTTTCCAGGAGGCTGTAGAGTTGACGGAGAAGTTGGCTGGTCAGCTCTACCTGCAGCGGGTCTCCTTCAATCTCCATGGAAGACCCGCGAACACGAATCCTTACTTGCAGCGAACTTTGGATAATTTTCAAGTGCTGGTCATGTTGACCCAACAGATCGCGGAACAATCGGGGATCATGGAACTCAAGTAGATTTACGCCGATCTCCGTGACGGTATCAGCGACTGGTTTCTTTTCGTCTTTCACTCCGCTTCTCCTATGAGCTGGACGACGATTTCGCGCGTGCGCGGTCGATTGTCGAAATCCAATAGAATGACTTGTTGCCAGGTACCGAGTAACAGGCGGCCGTTTTCAACCGGAATGCTTATGGAAGGGCCGAAGAGAGACGCGCGCAAGTGGGAAAATCCATTGTCGTCGCCCCAACGGTCGTCGTGGTGATATCTGCGATTCGACGGGATCAGCTTCTCGACGAGTTCTTTCAAGTCTTGAACAAGGCCGGGTTCGTGCTCGATGGTTGTGATGGCGGCGGTGGAGCCAGACACGAATACATTTATCGAGCCGTGACGAATCTTTCCGTGCTCGATGTGCTCGGTTATCTTGGCGGTGATATCGACGATGTCGCAGAAACCCGCGGTCTTTTCCGTGAACGTCTTGATGCGAATCGTGACCACGCTATTGAACTGCCTTCCGCAGATCACTCAATTCGGGAACGAGCAATGCTCCGAACATATTTTTGCGCGTCATGTTGCTTGTCGGATAAGTTCCTCCGCCCGCTTCAGAGCCGCGTCAATTTTTGCCGGCTCTTTGCCGCCAGCTTGAGCGAAATCCGGTCGCCCGCCGCCACCACCGCCAACCATGCCGGCCAATTCTTTGATGATGTTACCGGCATGGTAGCGCTTGGTCAGCTCTTTCGTCACGGACGCGACCAGGTTGACGTTACCGTCTCCCGCGCTGGCCAAAACGACGACTCCGGAAACAAGTTTCTCCTTGAGTTGATCGGCGATATCGCGCAACTGTTTGCCGTCTACGCTGTCGACCTGGGTAATCAACAGATTGATACCATTGATCGATTGTTTCTTTGCCAATAGCGCTGGGATTTGGTCCTTTTCAAACTGACCGCGCAGTTTTTCAATTTCCCTCTCTAGCTCCTTTTGGCGATCGAGAAGTTTTTTTATTTTCTCCACGGCATCGTCGGTGCCGGCGCGGATGAGGTCGCCGATTTCCTTCAGCCGTTGCTCGTAGGTTTGGATAAGATCCAGGGCCCCTTCGCCGGTGAAAGCTTCGACGCGACGCACCCCGGCGGCAACGCCCCCTTCGAAATGAAGCTTGAAAAGCCCGATCTCTCCGGACGCGTGCACGTGAGTGCCGCCGCAGAGTTCGGTGGAGAAGTCGCCGATTTTGACGACACGCACGCGATCGCCGTATTTGTCGCCGAAGAAAGCCAGCGCTCCGTGACGGATCGCTTCGTCGTAGTTCAGCTCTTGAATCGACACGCCGGCGTCCTCGCGGATGTGCTGATTTACTTGGGTCTCGATGAGCGCGAGCGTCTCGTCGGCAATCGCGCCGGTGTGGCTAAAGTCGAAACGTAGGCGATCGGGAGTTACCAGCGATCCGGCCTGGCGCACGTGCTGTCCCAATTCCCTGCGCAACACCGAATGCAAAATGTGCGTCGCCGAGTGGTTGAGCATGGTTTTTTGACGATGCTTTCGGTCGACCACGAGCTGTACTTTGTCGCCGACTTGGACCCGGCCTTTGATTACTTTGCCCCGATGGGAAGTGAGCTGCGGCGTCGGGTGTTGTGTGTCGATCACTTCGATGAGATCGCCGCGTGCAGTAATTATCGTGCCGCGGTCGCCGACCTGACCGCCCGACTCACCGTAAAATGGCGTCTCGGCCGTCAGTAGATCGATTTCGTCGCCTTCCACTGCTTCGGTCTTGCCGCCGAATATCCCAAGGACCTCGGATTCTCCTTCCAGGCGGTCGTAGCCGGTAAAACGACTAGTGATGATAACGGTTGGGGTTCCAGTCGAAATCCTCAAGGAAGCTGGAATGGGGGTAATAGTTTGAGATCCTCTACTATCTCTTCCCCGGGCGCGTTGCTCCTCCATCAATTTCTCGAAACCCTCGCGATCGACGGTCATTCTCATGTCTCGCAGTATGTCTTCGGTCATGTCGAGCGGAAAACCATAGGTGTCATAAAGACGAAATGCAGTTTCGCCGGGGAGCGTCTGTTTCTTTTCCGTCTTTAGCTTGGTTGTGGCTTCTTCGAGAAGTATGAGTCCTCTATCCAAAGTCTCGCCGAAGCGTTCCTCTTCGGTGCGAATGACTTCGCGGATGCGCTGCTCCTCTTTGCGCAATTCAGGGTAGCCATCGCCCATCACCGCGGTCACGGTCTTGGCAACCTCATGCAAAAAAGGTTCTTTTAGACCGATTAACCGTCCGTGGCGCGCGGCGCGCCGAAGCAATCGCCGAAGGACATAGCCGCGCCCTTCGTTGCTCGGCATGACGCCGTCGGCGATCAAAAAGGTGACGGCTCGGGCGTGGTCATCGATGACGCGAAAGGAAATGTCCGCGAGTGGGTCGGCGCCGTATTTTCTTCCCGTAAGTCTTTCCGTCGTCGCCGTCAGATCACGCATGTAGTCGATGTCATAGTTCGACAGGACATTCTGCAAAACGGCGGTGATCCGCTCCAGCCCCATGCCTGTGTCGACATGCTTCGACGGCAATTCTTCGAGCTCGCGGTTTTCCTTGCGGTTGTATTGAATGAAAACCAGGTTCCACAGCTCGATGTAGCGCGCGCAATCGCCGTTCACCCGGCATTCATGCCCCGGCACACTTTTCATATCACAAGCTTCGGGGCCGCGGTCGAGATGGATCTCGCTGCACGGACCACAAGGACCCGTCTCGCCCATCTCCCAAAAATTTTCTTTCGCGCCGAAACGCATTACCCGCTCGGCGGGAAGAGCAGCAATCTTGAGCCAGAGTTTCTCTGCATCATCATCGTCGAGGTACACGGTAGCGTATAGTTTATCCTTCGGAAGGCCCCACTCCCTGGTCAATAGCTCCCAGGCCCATTCGATCGCCTCGGCTTTGTAGTAGTCGCCAAAGGACCAGTTACCGAGCATTTCAAAAAAGGTGTGGTGATAAGTGTCCCGACCCACGGCTTCGAGATCGTTATGCTTGCCGCTGATGCGCAGACATTTTTGCGCGCTTGTGGCGCGCGTGAAAGGCAGCCGTTCTTGACCGAGAAAGACGTTTTTAAACTGGACCATGCCAGCGTTGGTAAAAAGCAATGTCGGATCCTTTTCCGGCACCAATGAAGAGCTCTTCACCGCGGTGTGGCCCTGTTTGATAAAGTAGTTCAAGAAAGACTTGCGTATGTCGTTTCCAGTGATCATGGCGCGATTATACTTCTTCGTTCGGGCACCGCAGCAGGTCCGAGATGACCTGGCTGCTGTAGCCGCGCCGCTGCAGAAACGCGACGGCACGGCGCAATGTTTTCACGTCGCCAAGACTTTCGCTGCGAAATCGTTTGGCCAAAAGTCGTTTGGCTTGCGTTTTTTCGTCACAATGGTCGAGGGTCTCTCGGATGACCTCGCGAATCACGGACTGGACGATGCCTTTGGCTCTGAGCTCCTGCTCGATTCTTCGCGGGCCGTAGCCGCGGCTTTGGGCTTTGGCGAGCGCCCAATTGCGCGCGAATGATTCATCATCGACGTAATTTAATGAACGGAGCTTTTCGAGCACGCGGTCGCTGACAGCAGGAATGTAACCTCGTCGAAGTAGATAGCTTCGGATTTCCGCTTCGCTCCGAGGCCGATAACCAAGATAACGTAACGCCTGCTGCAGCGCGTCTGCTGGTAGCGGAGCTCGATTCGGCTTAAAGGGAGTTTTCTTCAGAGCTATCGAGGACGTATCGGGGCTACCTGCCTTTGGCTTTTTCCTTCTTTTCTATCGGCGCCGCCGCTGCGGAGGTTTCGTGCTCGGGCCGCTTGACGCCGGCTTTGTCCATCACCTTGGCAAGAATCGCGCTGGCGGTTTCCGGGTGTTCTTTGAGGAATTGTTTGGCTGCTTCGCGTCCTTGGCCGATTCGCTCGCCGCCGTAGGAATACCAAGCGCCGCTCTTTTCAATCACGCCTATTTCGCTGCCGAGGTCGACGACTTCGCCGTCACGGGAAATGCCGGTGCCGTAAAGAATATCAAACTCGGCCTCTTTGAACGGCGGCGCCATTTTGTTCTTGACGACTTTAACCCTCGTGCGGCCGCCGACGACGTTATCACCGTCTTTCAGGGCGCCGATCCGCCGGATATCCATGCGCACCGAGGCATAGAACTTGAGTGCGTTGCCGCCCGTTGTCGTTTCCGGATTGCCGAACATGACCCCGATTTTCATGCGAATCTGATTGATGAAGACGACCACGGTCAGGGAACGAGAAATCGTTGCGGTCAATTTTCGCAGCGCTTGCGACATCAGGCGAGCCTGTAAGCCCATATGGGCGTCGCCCATCTCGCCTTCGATTTCCGCTTTGGGAACCAGGGCAGCAACCGAGTCAATAACGAGAACATCGATGGCGCCGCTTCGTACCAGGGTCTCGGCGATTTCCAACGCCTGTTCGCCATGGTCAGGCTGGGAGATCAGCAAGTCGTCAGTCTTGACGCCGAGTTTCTTGGCATAACCCAGATCCAGCGCATGTTCGGCATCGATGAAAGCGCCCATGCCACCGTACTTCTGTGCTTCAGCGACAATGTGCAAGGCCAACGTCGTCTTCCCGGAAGATTCCGGGCCGTAAATTTCAACGACGCGGCCGCGAGGCACACCACCGATGCCGAGCGCGATATCGAGACCGAGAGAGCCCGTTGAAACAATCGGCTGATCTTTCGGCACGCCGCCATCGCCAAGTTTCATGATGGCGCCTTTGCCGAACTGCCGTTCGATTTGGCTTACCGCAAGATCAAGCGCTTTCTCTCGATTCACGTCCATTGCCAGTCTCCTTCACATAGCCCGTCACTCACCGGTTTGTGCGCTCGTGAGTGTTACTATTTGCAGTTTAGTATGAATCGCGCCTTCAGGGTTCAACTTGCTGTGAAATAAAATCACTTCGTCAACGTTCGTAGCGCCGAACTGGTAATCCTTCCAGCTCTCCAGTGCTTGTCCGAGGGTTTTAGACGCCCGGTCAGTTTGCCGCCATCGGCCGATGGTCAAATGCGGCGTGAAACTTCTTTTCTCCGGGGCAAAACCAAGCGGCTCCAGAGCAGATTCTAATCTTGAAACAAGCGACGCCAACTGAATCCCCGTCAAACCAACCCACAAGATTCTCGGCCGTCGCAAGTCTGGAAATACCCCTAAACCTTTAGCATTTATGGTGAAGCGCGGAAAGGGGTGGAGCTGTGCTTCGAGCGCAGCGCCGATTTGATTGATTTGGGTCTCTTCGACGTCGCCGAGAAACTTGAGTGTCAGATGAATATTCATTGCGTTAACCCAGCGAATACCTGAAACTCGCGATTTAAGCTGATTGATCGCCGCGGAAATTTTGTCGATGACTTGAGGATCGATCTCCACGGCGATGAAAGCGCGAATCACAAATCTAACCCATGAGGGCCATGCGCAACCAGTTAAGCGCGGCCTGCGAGGCGCCAAGGATGATTCGCTCGCGGTCGCCATGAAAGCGGAAAGATCGAGCTTCATGGCGGCTTTTCTGAGCGATACTGATCCAGACTGTGCCAACGGGCTTTTCTTTGCTCCCGCCTGACGGTCCGGCAACTCCGGTGACGCTAAGGCCGATACTGGCGCCGGTTCGCGCTCTGATGCCTTGAGACATTTCCACTGCTGTCTCTTCGCTCACTGCGCCATGTTCTGCCAACGTCGTGGGCTTAACCCCGAGAAATTTCATTTTGGCGTCATTGGAATAAGTTACAACGCCACCGTAATAGTAGGCCGAACTCCCGGCAATCCGAGTAATGCGCTGACTAATCAAACCACCGGTACAGGATTCAGCCAGGGCCAATGTCTGGTTTTTATCCAATAGTAGCTGCCCGACGACTTCTTCCAAGGTGAGGTCGCCTTCGGCGTAAATATGAGAGCCAAGAATGCGTCGAATTCGGTCACAAAGTTCAATGAACGTCTGTGGCTGCGTCGATCCGGCCGGCACGGTTAAGCGCATGGTCAAATCCGGATAATGAGCGCGGAACGAAAGTTTGGCGTAGGAACCGAGATCGATCGGCTTCACTAAATCGTCCAGTTTTGATTCGGTGAGGCCATGGATCTTGAACGTGCACGCGACATTTTCGGCCGCCTTGCCCTGCTGCTCTGCGATCCAGGGCATCACCGTATCGTTGAACATCGCGATCATTTCCTGGGGTACGCCCGAAAGCCAAAAGAGATTCTTTCCGTCGCCGAGGCTGACGCAAAAACCAGGGGCGGTACCCAAGGGATTGGGAATGATGGTCGCTCCTTCAGGGAAAAGCGCTTGTTTTAGATTGTTAGGGGTCCAGGGAATGCCGCGCGCCTCAAATCGCTTTTTTAGACTGGTTGCGATTGGTTCAACCTGGATCAGCTTGCGGCCGAGAAACTTCGCGACTGTCTCAGTGGTTAAATCATCCGCGGTTGGCCCAAGGCCGCCCGTGCCGATGATGAAATCGCCGAGATCGCGCGCGTGACGAAACGCCCAGAATAATCTCTCCTGGTCATCCCCGACTTTTAGTACCGCTGCGACCTTGATGCCGGCGGCGGAAAGGCGGTCGGCAAGGAAGGCAGCGTTGGTATCGACGACCCTGCCAGTCGTGAGCTCATCGCCGGTGCTGAGAATCACCACGGTTTCGATCATAATATTCCCCATATAAGTAGCAGCCGCACGGCAGCCAGGGTATAAATTCCTGCCATGATATCGTCCAGGACGATACCGGCGCCGTGCGGAATCCGTTCCAACTGAGACGCTGGAAACACTTTGGCGATGTCAAAAAAGCGAAACAGGAGGAAGGACGCGAGCAGAACAGGAAGCGTCATGGGAGCAGAGAAGTTGCCCAGCAAGAATCCGACGATCTCGTCAACGACAATAATTCCAGGGTCCTTCTGATGCAGCAACCCGGCGGCTTTGGTAGCGAGAGCTATAGCACAGAAGATCGCGCCGACCAAAGCTATGGTCGCGATCGCCGGCGAGAACTCAGCAAGGCGGTTCAAACCGAGAGAAAACGGGATGGCGACCAGCGTGCCCACTGTACCGGGAAAGATCGGCACATAACCGACGCCTCCAGCTGTGGCGCACAGAAGAGTCAATTTCCCCTGTACATTGGTCTTGACGGCGCGGTTTGAGTGGACTGAAGACAAGGTTTCGTTACGGCAAGCTGAACACGTTCTCTTGCCAGAGACTAGCCAATTTCTGAATGAAACTTAAATGACCGACAACGCATCGCGTTGCAGGACTATGATTGGGGCGCGGAAGTCAGCTCAACCAGATAAGTACGCATCTGGTTTTCAAACATTTTTTGCAGAGCTGGTTCAATAATTTCATCCGCTGGGAAATCGACGCTGAGCGGATTTATGTATTGCTGGTCCTTGTAGAGCTCAAAGTGAAGATGGGGACCCGTTGCGCGTCCGGTGGACCCCACATAGCCAATAACCTGGCCTTTCGTAACAGCCATACCGGGGTGAATTCCGTCGGCGAAGCTATCCATGTGAGCGTAGCGGCTCGTGTAGGTCGCGTCATGCTTTAAATCAATGGCTTTACCGTAGGCGCCATTCCAGCCCGCTTCGGTAACGATCCCATCGCCCACTGCGTGAATGGGGGTTCCTCTTTGGGCGGCAAAGTCGACGCCCGGGTGAGGTAAATAGGTTCGAAGAATCGGGTGAAACCGCGACTCGGCAAAATGAGAGGTGATGGCAGTGAACTCCAAGGGAAAACGGAGAAACGAGCGCGCCAGACTTCGGCCTTGCAAATTATAATAATTTCCCTGCCCTTTGTCCTTCTCAAAATAGATCGCCGTGAGTTTCTGCCCGGCGTTAATCAGCTCGGCCGCTAGGATGCGCAGAGCGGTTTTGGTTTCCTGGCCTTTTCGGCTTCGTTGCTCGTATAAGATCTTGAAACTATCGCCAGCGCGGATGTCTTTTTCTAAATCCACATCCCACGTGAAAATTTCCGCCAACTGCGAGAGTAACGCCGGTTGAATGCCGGCCTTGAGGCCATCCTCGAATAGGGAATTCTCAAGGGACGCACTTACCGTCTTAAGCTCGACGTCATACGGTTTTTCACGTTTCTGAAAGAGAATGCCGCGAATGCCTTTTTCCCAGGTTAAGGTGAAGGCGTCGCTTTGATCGAATTCTATGGCTTTTAGCGTGCCGGGGGCGACTCCGCTGGGGCGTTTAAAGGCTGGCTTGGCAAAATAAAGATGAACCTCTTTGCCGGCCGGTAATACCGGACTGCCCATATTACGCATGATCGAGCGGACCCAGAACTGCTTTTCCGCGTCGGGCACGTAGTAACGAGCAAGAACCTGAGATAGTGTCTCACCGGCCCGTACTCGATGAATTACATGTTCGCGCTTTTCTAACGGATCAACCGGCGACGCTATCGGCGGAGGGAGCAATGTTTTATGAGCTGGAGTGTCCGTGAGCTTGCTAGCCGGAGACGCGGGAGCCGGCTTGCCTTTGGGCGCATCCTTGCGGACGGTTTTCTGTTTTGCCCCGCGCACCTCGTGAGGAAGCAACGCCGAAAGCGCTGTGATGAGCCAAAGCCAGACGAAGAAATTTAAGCTACGAGGGAGAAACCGGCCGCATCCGGGTTGAATAAAGATGTTTCCAGAGCTTCTGTCGCTTTTTGTACCCGGACGCATAGAAAGAAGATTCTCTAATAGTCTGTTTTGGGCGATCTGTCAAATAAAAAATCGCAGTAATTAATGAAAATGCTTAAGGATTTAACTAAGTGGCTGGGTGGCGCCGGTTCTCCGACGATTAGTCGGACTCAGCGAAGAGGAACTTTCTTAGCGCTATTTCCAGTAGGAACAGGCAAAACGCCAGGACTATAAAAGGCTGTCTCAGCGGCTCATAGCTCTTGGTTACGACATCCCTATTACTTAAACTGCTCCCCCGCGGCTTGGGATTGATTTCGCCGCCGCTTGCCTCGGCTAGGCGGGATAATAATCGGGTATTAAACTCCGGGCGCGGCCGTTCGGTATTAATATCGTAAGGCAAAGTGTATCCGATTGGCGGAAAAGCGATCCTGCGCCCGCCTCGTTCTTCCAAAAGGTCGACTCGATAGTCGCCCGGCTGCGAGATAGGAAGGGCGGCTTGGTAGTGCCCTGGTGCTAACTTACTGAGCACGCCTTCTGATTTTCCCGCCTTACCAGTGACAGTGAATCGATATTGACTATTGGCGCTGGATTCATCGAAGACCGACAAATCTAGGATGGACCGGTTTTCGACGAAACTCACTCTCGCTTCGTGGGCCGGAACCAGATTCTCCTCGGGCGGGCTGAGCCAGTCGAGAATGTGTCCCCAGAATCCCTGTAAGCTTCCCCACGGAATCCAATTTCGCGTCCAGCGACCCTCAAAGTCGGTCGTTAGGGCCACGGATTTTCCTTTTCCGTATCGCCATGAAGCAAGCAAGGGAGCCCGACGGTCCTCGCGGGTGACTACGAGGTCCGAGTGAGCGCCGCGTTTAAGCTCAGTATCCATATAGCCCAAAATCGTCGGATAGTTCCGGGCGCCGAAGCCGGCGAGTAGTTCCGAGCCGTTATTTGGCACCGGAACGAGAGGGCGATTCTCTTGTGGCTCTTCTTTCGGTTTATCCTGGAGTTGCTCCAAAACGATTTGAGGCAAAGTCGACGGATCGACGACATGGTGGAACAAGCCCCCGCCGTACTGGGCGATTCGTTTCATGATTCGGACATCCGCTTCGGTGCTGATCGCCACGGCCGAGGTGGTGATCTTCGAGTCGCTTTTCATCACGCTCACGAGATCCACCAGCTCGCCCTGGCTGCCTCGGGTGACGCCGTCGCTCAATAAGATGATATGTTTGCGCGACGCGTTGACCCGCTCCAGTTGACGCTTGGCTTCGAGCAGCGCCGGTAGAAAGTAGGTTTGTCCGCCCGGTTTGAGACGGTCGATCTGGGCGCCGACGACACTGCGAAGCCGAGCCATACTTTCAAGGTAAACGACGACGAATGGGCTGTCGTCGAAACCGACGACGCCCAGCAGATCAATGTCTTTCAGTTGCCGGGCCACGCCCTTGGCGGCTTCCTTGGCGTAGATAATACGGTTGTCATCGCGCATGCTGCCGGACTTGTCGATGACCAAGACCACCGCCCGGTTTTTTTCCTCGGGCTTGGGCGGTTCTTTAGGATCCACGGGAAGAATTTTTTCAATCGGCGTCTGGCGATAACTCGCTGGGGCGAAACTCGCATCGGCGCCGAGCATGATGAATCCATTGCCGCTAGCAACATGTCGTTCCACCGTCGCGAGATAGCCGACCGGGAATCTATCGCGCTCCGCATTATTGAAAATCACGACTTTGTAATCTTTTAGCGCCGGCGCTGTTTCTGCCGTTCGCACGGTGATGTCGAGCCCTTGACGTTTGAGAATCTCCTCCAAATATCGCCCCGCGCCGCTATGACCGTTGATCAGCAAAATCTTTACTTTGGCACGAACCGAGACCCATGCCAAGGCGTGATTGTCCGACGGGTAACGGTCAGCATCACGATCGCGAGCAGTGAAAGTGGCTTGGTACGCTGTCAGGACGCCTTCGGTCGGCGTGGTTTGGTACGTGAAACTTTGGCTTCCCGGGCTTAGCTTGATCGCCTCGGTCTTGATTGGTTGGCCATTGCGGGTGACAGTTAATGTGCCCTCGACCGTGCGGTCGTTTTGGTTGTCGAGCACGACTTTGAGGTTCAAGTTCTCACCGCTATTGCCCTGAGGCGGCGCCAAGAGTTTCGTTACCGCGACGTTGGCGATGGCGGGGCGCTGCGCCGGCAGGATCGGATAGACTTTGATGCCGGCGGCTGCAAGCGCCGGCATCAGACGTTCGACGCTGCCCTGGGTTTCCCAACCGTCGGTAAACAAATAGAGACTTCTCGGCGCGGGGGGTAGAGCTAACACGGAGTTCAAAAGATTCTCGAGACTGGTCTTCTCCGGATCGATACCCGAAAACTTCGCTCCGTCGCCGTCAAATATTTCTCGCCAGTTGGAAACTTCAGTCGCTGCGGAGCCAAACACGAAAACCCGATCGTTTCGATTGGGCGCTGGCAACTGGCCCATAGCGTCTTTCATCCAGCGACGCATCCCAGGAGCGATGCTTGCCGAAAAATCAAAGGCGAAAATCCGTTCTTCTTGAGTGCGTGCTTGCTCGCTGGTGGATTGCGGGTCGGCGAGCGTGAAAATCACGAGAGCGAGAATCACCGTGCGCGATATCAGGACGAGCAACCGCCGATCGCGATAGCGAAACCACAGCAACGGCAAGGCGAGCAACAGCCAAAGAAAAAACGGCTTAGTAAACTCGATATTGGCGAAAAGTGTATTCATGGTTCTCGCTCGCTAGGCTTCAATCGTCATCCTTTTCCGCCGGATCCTGTAGACCTCGGCCTCGCAGGCTGCCAATGCCAGGCGGAACTAATGGGATGGGATTTCACATTTCTCACTTCCGGACTCTGGTCTTCCGTCGTCGGCTCCCGTGTCCGTCCCCCATCGGTCCCGCTCTATTCTCACACAAGCTGCCGCGCGCGACGGCGAAATCTAAAGGAGTCCATACGCGGACTGATGAACCACTCAATCAACAAGAGCGTCAGCGAAGCGATGAGCAAATAGGGCCAAAATGAAAATAGCACGGAGGCGCTGGTCGAATTTGGCGCTTCGCCCCGGAGTTCGATCGGCGCGGGCGTCCGCAAGTCGGACTCGTTAGTGTCCTGCAGATTGCGGGCGTAAAGCTCATTTCTGGCGCCGCGACTGCGCTGATAAATGCCCTGGTAATACGTGGCCGAGAAATGACCAAACTCGGGCTTTAGTGAGATTTTGCCATTCGACGGCGTGGTGATAACGTCGCCGGGTTGAACCGCGCCCAGTCGGATGGGTTCTCCTGTCGCCTGACCGCTCGAGCCGCCGCTCTCAAAAAACCAATCAAAAAAATTGAGCGTAAAAATCGACATCGGCAAGTTGTCGCGACCCAAAAACGGCAGAGGATCAAAACCGAGGGTAAGATAGCGAACTCCCTGTCGTTCGGCCGCGAAAGCGAGGGCACCGTTGGGACTTTCTATCACCACGTCGCCCGCGCTCTGTGGCTTCAATGGACGGGCATAGGTCGGGCGAAACAAACTGAAGTTAATATAGCGGGTAAGCGTATGTGGCTCCCGCCAGCTGGAAATAATGGGGTTTGAGATCGGCGCGCCCAGTTTGGCCAAGGAGTGGTTTTCCGGCGGAAGAATGAATAGCGCGGGGTTTTGCGGCAGCGCTGCAGGAGCCGAAAAGTGAAAAATCTCCAAACCATAACCGGTGCGCTCCGACTTTTCGTATTCGCCGGGAGAGATGATGTCAACGCTTACACCGGGAATCGACTTGAGGCTCATCATCGCCTGTGGGCGCGGTGTGACGGCCAGGATTTGCAGATTGCGTGAAGCCGGCGCGACCGCGAACCGCCGATTGTCGAGCGGCAGGGCATCGCGCGCTTCCATGGCAACTTCGTAGCTTGGCTGTTCGGCGAATCCTTCGAAGGTTACAGTGGCGGTCTTGTCGGCGCCGACCGCGAGCTCGCGGCTGGCGAGTGTCGCACCGCTACTCTTTAGAACAACTTTGATTTTTTCGTCCCGATCGGAAAAGTTCGTGACCTTGGCGCTTGCCTCCAAACGGGCATTAGCCAATGAAGAGCGATGAATTTCGAAACCCGTTACGGCTAGATTTTGCTGCGGTCTCCCGACGGTTATTACTCGCGCGGTCGCGGTTTGACCGCGCGCCGGGTGGTCCGTGATCAAGTAGACGCGTTCATACTTTCGCTCGCGTGCCAACTGGCTCAGCACGTGATCGTAGTCGATCGACGGATCGCCGAGATCGTAGGCAGTAATAGCGCCGATGGCGCCTTTCGCTTCATCCGGCGTTAACGGCGCCGCCCGGACTTTCGCCAATCGCGGAGTGGTCAAGTAGAGATCAATCTTTCCCGTGGCGCCGAGCTCGCCGATGACAGAGCTCGCCGCGTCCTTGGCCAAGGTCAATCGTGTCTTGCCGTCTTCCAATGCCTGCATGCTTGCCGAGTTGTCCAAAACGACGGCGATGCTGGTTGGCCGAACGGAAAATACCGGTTCGCCTAACGCCAGGATCAACAAGGTGAGAAGCAAAAGCTGGAGAAAGAATATCGGCGGCAGATTCATGCGCCCCCAGGGCCGGCCGCTGGCCTGGACACCACCCTCCATGAACAGCAACAGGCTGGAAAATACCAAGCGCCGCGGTTTTTTTCTTATCAAGTACGGAATCAACAACAACGGCAAAGCGAGCAGGCCGAGCAAAGCGGTGGGATTAAGAAATTCCATACTCTTTACTTGAAAAGGCCGATCGCCGGCAACGTGGCAAAGACAAAATCGCTCAGATCGCGATCGGTTACGTAGAGCGAATAGTGGATTCCGCTTTGGTGGCAGAAGCTACGGATTTCCAGGTTGTGATGCGCCAATCTCGTCTGATAATCGCGCCGCGCTCCGCCACCCCACTGATATCTGATTTCACTTTGGGTCTCGCTATCGACCAAGGACAAACTGCCGTTCGGGAAAGCCGGATCGACTTCCTCGCGCGACAAGACTTGAATGACAGCGATATCGAGGTCAAAAGCGCGCAACGAATTGAGCCCTTGTTGAAAGGCGACGGCGGGCATGAGGAAATCCGAAACGAGTATGGCCTTACCCGGGCGATGCAATCGTTTTAAATGCTCAGCGAGCGCGGGCCCCAGTTCCAGCGATCCGCGGGGAATTGCCGAGGTGGCGAAATCAATGCATTCCGCCATGCGCCGCCGCCCGCGGTAAAACTGAGATGCGCTGCCGCCGGTTCGGTCCTGCAACAGATGGAACTTGACATGATCGTGATTCGCCAAGATGACATAGGCCAGCGCCAATGCCACGTGCGTTGCGGGTAAAAATTTTTCTTCACGCGACGGAAAGGCCATCGAGGCGCTGGCGTCGATGAAGACATAAGCAAACAGGTCGACTTCCTCGCGGAAGAGTCTAACGTAGAGCCGGTCGCTACGGGCGTAGATACCCCAATCGAGATAGCGGAGATCGTCTCCGGGGGAGTATTTGCGGTAGTCGGCAAACTCCAAACTGGTGCCACGCCGGGGCGAGGAGTAACTGCCGGTATGACTGCCGAGGAACTCTTTTCTCGTGCGCAGCCTCAGGGTTTCCAACTGGGTTAAGAAATTTGCAGTAAACGGTTCGGGCAACATGCAATTAATTGCTTGGCATGTAATCTCTTAGACTCTCACATTATATCTGCGTTAACGAAGACCTAGTATAGCCATAAGAGACAAAATACCAAAGCGCATGATGTACTGCATCGGAATGCGTCAGGAAGAGTCAAAGGCAAGAACGCATGATGTTTACTGCCAAGTGGCGAACCTGCCGATCGCTCCTGCAAACATTATTACTGCCGCTGCCCGACCGACAAAATTGGTGAAACGACCATTCAATCTATTACCCATAATTTTATTATTGTTTGAGACAATCATAATGAGGACAAGCAGAGAAGGCGCTAACACACCGTTAATGACAGCAACGTGATCGGGATTATCGTTACTCACCAACTAACGCTAACACGATTCAAAACTGCTTCTCACCACGCCATCTAACATGGACTCAATTTGTCCGCGTAGAACCTGAGCTCGACTCAGAGGAAGCCAGGTCAAAATAGCGATTCTTTGTTGATTTCTACGATTCATCATCTATGATCAATATTAAATATGGCTTCTTCCGATAATCCAGGCTCGCCTAATTACGATCCTCCCGCTTAAAATCTGACGCCGCACGCCCGTGGCGCCGCCGTCGTTCCTAAGCGAGAAGCGGTGAGCCCAGAGGTGATTATGCGGCAGTTTCGTTTCAGTCCCGCTTTGCCCGAGAACCCAGCGTTTACGCTTGGCGATGCAGTTATTTTGCTAGGCATCGCGACCCTACTTTACGCAGGAACCCGCCTGGCCTTCCATGTCCCTACAATCATTGCCGGTCCGGATATTTCTCTCTCCCCGTTAGCGTTGCCGTGGTATGCATTGCTGTCCGTTGGACGCATGGCGGCGGCGTATTTTTTGTCCATGCTGTTCAGCTTGTTCTACGGTTACGCTGCGGCGCGCAACCGCACGGCCCGAACGGTGCTCATGCCGTTGCTGGATGTGCTGCAGAGCGTGCCTATCCTTTCATTCCTGCCGATTGTTTTGCTCAGTCTAAGCGCCATTCTACCTCAAGCCTTTGCCGCCGAGCT
>WNGE01003442.1_pt1 | contig 19791 bp, 18 predicted proteins | sample 5400651 | NCBI WGS metagenome assembly WNGE01 (sample SAMN13153370, study PRJNA577476) | soil metagenome | isolation source: 60 cm soil or saprolite under grassland replicate 2 | place: USA:California | collected 2016-06-15
GTCAGCGCCTCACTCGTTGCCCTCACCCTTCTCGCGCCCGCCTTCCTGCTGATCGGGCTGCTGATCAGGCTCGACTCGCAAGGGCCGGTCTTCTTCCGGCAAATGCGCATGGGCATCGGGCACGCAGCCTTCTCGATGTACAAGTTCCGAACGATGACGGTGGACGCCGAGCGTCAGAAACGCGCGCTCGCCTCGCTCAACGTCCACGCAACTCCGGGCGGCGATTCACGGATGTTCAAGATCGTCGACGATCCTCGTGTTACACGCATCGGCCGCCTGCTGCGCCGCCATCTTCTCGACGAGCTCCCGCAGTTGCTGAACGTCCTCAAAGGCGAGATGAGCCTGGTGGGGCCCCGGCCCCTGATCCTGGATGAAGATCGGCACGTGGACGGCTGGGCGCGGAGACGCCTCGACCTCAAGCCCGGCATGACCGGCCTATGGCAGGTGCTCGGGCGCAGCAGGATCCCCTTCGAGGAGATGGTTCAGATCGACTATCGGTACGTGACCAACTGGTCGCTCTGGCTTGACATCCGCCTGCTCCTGCGGACGCTCCCGCTGATGCTCAAGGGGGCTCGCGGTGCATACTGACGTGTCTCAAACAAGCTGGCGGGGGTGTGCGTAACGGCTATGCACGAGCGGGGAGAGAGATCGATGCTTCGCGACTACCTTCGCGTCTTGCGGCGGCGCAAGTGGATCTTTCTACAGGCCGTCGTCATCGTGCCGGTCGCCGTCGTCCTCCTCGCTATTCGGCAGACACCGCTGTATCAGGCCTCCGCCGAGGTGCTCCTCAAGAACGAGGATCTCGCCGCGAGCCTCACAGGAACCGCCCTTCAGACCTACCAGGATCCGATCCGGCTAGTGCAGACGCAGGCCGATCTGGCACGGGTACCCGCGGTCGCGCAGCAAGTACTAGAGGTCGCACACGTCCCCGGCATGACCCCCAGCTCCTTCCTGGCCGCCTCCTCGGTCTCGGCACGGCAGGACGCCGACATACTCGAGTTCAGCGTCACCGACCGAGATGCAGGTGTTGCGGCTCGCCTGGCGACCGAGTACGCGCGGCAATACACGATTTACCGGTATCGCCTTGATACGGCGGCGATCACCAGCGCGCTGAAAGAAGTACAAGGCCGGATTCGAGAGCTGGGACCGGCCGCCCGCGGATCCCCGCTGTATGCGTCGTTGGTACGCCCGGCTCACGGAGCTGCGCAGGTGCGTCCCCGCCCCGTGCGATCCGGCATCCTCGCCCTCGGCCTTGGTCTCGTTCTCGGCCTCGCCCTCGCGTTTCTAAAGGACACCTTCGACACCCGCGTGCGCTCCGCCGAGGAGGTGGCCGACGAGCTAGGTCTCACGCTCCTCGCTCGCTTGCCCGAGCCTGGCCGTTCGCTGCGAAAACGAAACGACCTGGTCATGGTTACGAAGCCGTCCACCTCCGAGGCTGAGCCGTTTCGCATTCTGAGGTCGAACATCGAGTTCGTGACCCTCGAGGGAGGCGCCCGCACGATCATGGTTACAAGCGCCGTCGAAGAGGAGGGCAAGTCGACCACAGCAGCCAATCTCGCTCTCGCTTTGGCGCGCGCCGGAAAGCGGGTTACGCTCGTCGACCTCGATCTTCGTAGACCGTTCCTGCATCGGTTCTTCGATCTCGAAGTCCGTCCGGGAGTGACCGACGTAGCGCTCGGCCGCGTCGACCTCGGAAAGGCCATTGCACGCGTGCAACTGAAGGGCTCGGAGCCCAAGGCGGGAAGTCCTAACGGCGATCGGCCTCAGCACACGACACTCAGCGTGCTCACGTCGGGCTCGCGACCTCCCGACCCGGGCGAGTTCGTTGCGAGCAAGGCGCTCTCGACGATCTTGGAAGAGGTCGCGACCGCAAGCGATCTCGTCCTCATCGACGCGCCGCCGCTGCTTCACCTTGGCGACGCGATCGCTCTCAGCGCGAAGGTCGATGCGCTCCTCGTCGTGGTGCGGCTGAAGGTCGCAAGACGTCCGATGCTCAGGGAGCTTCGCCGCGTACTCGAGAGTTGCGCAGCAGCTCCACTCGGTTTCGTCCTCGCCGGCGCCGAGCTGGAGGAGGGTTACGACTACGGGCGCTACGACTACTACGGTCGGGCCGGCACGTCGCGTGAAGCGGAGCCGGCGCGGAGAGCCTGAGCACGTTTGCCGTGAGGAGCTCGCTGATCAGGCTCCTCAACGGAGTACCAGCTCCAGTAGCCGGCCGATTCAACAGCACGGGACGGCCGGCCCGGTTTGCACGCCCTTTCCTCAACCGGTTCCTGACTTCCGAAGGGACCCCAATCACGGTCCGTTCCGGACCGGCAAAGGGAATCAAGCTGTTGATCAATCCACGGGTCGAGAAGTACTACTGGACCGGGACTTATGAGCTTGGCGTGCAGGAGCAGCTGACAGAGCTTCTCCGGGTGGGTTGCACGTTCTGGGACGTCGGGGCACATGTTGGGTTCTTTACGCTGCTCGCCAGTCGCTTCGTCGGCGAGAGCGGACATGTGCACGCGTTCGAACCACTCGAGGCCAACCGAGCTCGCTTGCAAATGGCTCTCGAATTGAATGATGCGCGCAACGTCACGGTTCACGACTGCGCGGTCGCCGCGGATTCAGGCGAACGCACGCTCCACTCCCACGAAGCCAGCACAATGTGGACACTCGTGCCGGAGATGGGGAGACCCGACGGCGTCACCGTAGAGTGCCGCGAGCTCGACGAACTTGCACACGATTTTGGCCCTCCGGATGTATTGAAGATCGACGTCGAGGGCGCCGAAGTCGACGCGCTTCGCGGCGGTGTCGAACTCTTCAAGGGCCGCCGGCCCGCACTGCTGGTCGAGTTCTCAGATGATGCGGCGCGGGCGGAGGCCCGCGAGCTCCTTCCTGCTTACACGTTCAGGCGCCTCGGAGATTGGCAATGGCTTCTGAGCCCGACGTAGCAGCGTTTCCTGCACCGGGGAGGACGCGACGACGGTTCGGCGCGAGACCGGCAGTCGCCTCGAGCCTTCTCGCTTCCGCCGCCATCCAGGCTGTCAACGTTCTGACAGGAATCTTGCTTGCGCGGGATCTGGGCCCGCACGGCCGAGGGGAGCTCACGGCGATTCTTCTCTGGCCGCTGGTCCTCGCGACTATTGGCAGTCTCGGCGTCTCGGATTCGGTGACGTTCCACGCCGCTCGTGGGACCTCTGGAGTCGGAACCCTCGTTGCCACGAGCGGGCTGTTAGCGGTCGTCCAGTCGGTGCTTCTCGTCGGCATTGGTGCGTTCGTTGTCCCGGAGGCCCTTTCAGGCTACGGACCCGGCTCTGTTCATCTGGCGATTCTTTTCCTCGCTGTCATCCCGCTGAACCTGGCGACTTTGTATCTGATGGGCATCCTGAACGGCCTCCAAAGGTATGGCTCGTTCCACACGCTTCGTGTCCTCGTGATCGCAAGCGGTGCCGCGGGTCTCGTTGCGCTCCGTCTCGCCGACGCTCTAACAGTGAGAGGAGCGGTCATCGTCTACCTCGCGGCGAACGCGATGACCGCCCTGGTTGCGGCCGTACTTGTACAACGAGCGGAAAAAACAGAGCTTCGATTCAGCTACCGACTCGGGCGCCAGTTGCTCGCCTACGGGATCAAGAGCCACACGAGCAACGTCTCCGGACTTTTGAACGAGCGGCTCGATCAGCTCGTGATCTCCGTCTTTCTAGCACCCGCTCGATTGGGCCTGTACGTGATTGCTGTGACGATGACGTCGATCACAAATCTTGTCGGGACTTCCGTCTCGTTCGTTGCCCTGCCGGCCGTCGCGCGGCTGGAGTCGGCTCAGGAACGCGCTGCCGCTGCAAGGCGTTACGTCGCATCCACCTTCCTGATCTCCATTCTCGTCACGGTGCCTGTCCTCCTCTTCACACCATGGCTGATCAGACTTCTGTTCGGGGAAGCTTTCGCGAGTGCCGCAAACGTCTGTCGCGTTCTTCTCGTCGCAGCAGTCGTCCTCAGCACTGGACGCGCCGTGGAAGCGATCCTCAAAGCGATTAACCGGCCGCTCGACGCCGGTATCGCGGAGACCCTGGCGCTCCTCGTGACAATTGGGGCGCTCGCTGTCCTCTTGCCGGTCATGGGGATCATGGGCGCGGGCCTAGCCTCGCTGTTTGCCTACGTCGCGAGCACCGCGTTCGCATTGCGCCGAGCAGGGCGGGCACTCGACGTCTCGACCCCCAGATTACTGCTGTCGGCACGCGCCGACTGGGGACCCTCCAGGGTCCTAGAGGCGGGAAACCATGACGAACGATGACGGCTCAGGTCGGCCGATCGTCGTCGCCGACGCTGGTTTTCTGCCCACGACGCGCCAGATGGCGCTCGCGGTGAGCGACGAACTTTGGCGCTACTACACGCCGTACTGGGCGGGCGGCCTCGGTGGTCGCCTCATGCAGGTGCCCCGCCTGGGCAAGGAGCTTGCGCGCCGATCGCTTCCGCCGGAGCTCTTATCGCGCGCGCAGTCCTTCCAGACAGGGACGGAACTCGTGCGCATCGGGCTCGGCCGTCTCGGGGTTCACGCCTTCGACCGGCGTCTGATCTGGCGCCGCAACACTGCTTTCGACCGCCAGGTTGCAGCAGCCGTCGAACCCTCCACGAACCTCATTGGCCAGTACGGCGCCAGCCTCGCCAGCTTCGAACGAGCCCGACGACTCGGAGGCACGACAATCCTCGACTACCCCATCGCCCGCCTCGACTTCACCTACGAGCTTCTCGCAGAAGAGGCGGGGCTAAGGCCGCTGTTCGCGGACACCGTCTTCGGGGCCAATGCACTGACGCCGCAGCTGAAGCATCTGACGCGGGTCGCAGCCGAGGTGGACCTCGCGAGCCTCCTGATTGTCGGCTCTCAGTTCGCTGCGAAATCGTTCGCCGGAGTTGTCGAGCAAACTCGGATCGCCGTCATACAATACGGCGTCGATACCTCTGACTTCCGGCCCGGAACCGACGTCGGCGGAGGCGGGCCGCTTCGAGTCCTGTTTGCCGGACAGTTGACGCAGCGCAAAGGCATTGCCTACCTCGTCGAGGCGATGGAGCTACTCGACCCCGCTGCTTTCGAGCTGACGCTCGTTGGCCCGGTCGTTGGAAGCGGGCGAGGGCTGCGGCGTTACGAGTCGAGCTTTCGCCATATCGCCGGAGTTCCGCCGCAGGACATGCCCATCGTCTATCGACAGGCAGACGTTCTCGTACTGCCGTCGCTCGTTGAAGGCAGCGCCGTCGTCGTGCTCGAGGCGATGGCATCGGGGCTGCCTGTGATCGTCACACCGAACGTCGGCGCGGATGCGGTCAGCGACGGCGTCGACGGCTTCATCGTCCCCATTCGATCACCTGAAGCAATAGCAGCGCGACTCGAGCTACTCGCGTCCGACCCCGAGCTCCGTCTCCGAATGGGACGCGCTGCGCTGCGTCGTTCCGCGGCCCTCGACTGGTCGGCGTTCCGCAACCGGATCAGGGAACTCGTACTCGGTTCGAAGTCTCCACTCATACCGGAACCTTCGCTGGGAACTGTCATATGAGCAGGTTCGCGATCCTCTTTACTGCCCCGGCTGCCAGCGTTCTTGCAGCGGCCGCACTTGTCGCTTTGGAACCGAGCGTCGACGCCGCACTCGTTGCCACGATTGGCCTCGTTTGCGTCGTACCTATCGGCGCCCGCGTCGTCGGCGGGCGCTTCGACATCTTTGAGCCGATTGTCGTAGCGAACCTCGCACTGCTTGTCATGTACGTGGCGCGGCCGGCCGCAATGTTGGTGACAAGCGCGCAGCACTCGTTCAAGGGCTATGACCTTACCCCACATATCCGCGAGGCACTTGTGATCGCGCTGATGGCATCGATCGCATTTCAGGTCGGTTACGCGGCACCGTGGGCGAAGCGAACGGTGGAGCGCCTCCCGAGCGCGCTCGGCAGCTGGGACGTCGGCGTCACCCTTGCCTTCTCGCTTGCGCTCGCGGCGATCGCGGTTCTGCTTTTCGCCGTGTTCCTTGTTCAGTCCGGAGGATTGTCCTTCATCTTCCAGCTGGCCAAAGGGAGGAGCTCGGCGTACGACGTTCTCTACCGCCATTCCAGTGCGTACTTCTATGGAGCCCCGTTGCTCCTCTGGCCGGCGTCGCTGCTGCTGTTCGCGATCGGTCTGACCGCGCGCCGTCGTGATCTGATCGTTATCGCGTTCGCATTGACCGTGGCTCTCGGGGTCTTCTCGGGTGGCCAGGGCTCGCGAATCACGCTTCTGCCGCTCGTGCTTTCGCCGGCAATCTACTTCTATCTCGAGCGCAATCGCCGGCCCAGTGCCGTTGCCCTGGCGGTCGTGGGCTATCTCGTCTTCACGGTCGGGATTGCGTATTTCCGCGAAGCGAGAACGGCAACGGCACGAATCGACCGGACCTACGAGCTAAAAAAGTCGATCACAGATCCCAAATACGAATATCGGCAGTTAATCCTCAAGGGTGTCGACAACGACATGTTCGAGTCGCTCGCGGCGGAGACGGTGGTCGTCCCCTCAGAGATCGGCGCTTCGCCCTTCGACTTCCTCTACCGAACGTTTGCTAAGCCGATCCCGAGAATCCTTTGGCCCAGCAAGCCCCTCTCAGCGGAGGAGCAACTTACTACGACGCTTTATCCTTGGGAGCGACAACGTAACTCGTCGAGCTCCGGGGTCGTCGGCAGCTTCTTCCAGGCCGGTTTGATCCCCGGTGTCATTCTCGGCATGCTCCTGATCGGTTACGCGTTCCGCGTTCCATGGGAGTACTGGCGCCGCTATCCGCGCGCAACGACGTCGAAGCTGACGCTCGTTGTCTTTCTCATGTTCGTTCCAATCACGCTGCGGGGTGGGTTCGGAGAGACATTGGCTTTCGCCCTCTTCGGAATTGTTCCGCTTGTCGTGGCTGCTCGGCTTTGCCGGCGCCGCCTCGCGGTGGCCCCGATGGGACTCGGGTTGGATCGCCCCGGCGTTGCGCGAGGCTAACGCGTGGTTCCCGCTCCGATTCGCCTCGCGCTGTTCGCCACCTCTCCGGTCTATTACCAGGCGCCGCTCTATCGTCGCCTAGCCGGGGACCGGCGCGTTGACTTCACAGCGATCTTCGCCTCTACGGCGGGGGTGCGGCGCGCCGACGTCGGGTACTCCGCACCGGTCGCCTGGGACGTCGACGCACTTAGCGGCTACCGCAGCGTCTTCCTCAGGCGAGCTCGCCGCGCCGAGATTGAATCCGCCTCGCTTCTGCGGCATCGCGATCCGGACATCATCCGTGAGCTTGTCCGTGGGGATTACGAGGTCCTCTGGGTTCATGGCTACAACTCGGTCACGCACCTGCTCGCGATCTTCACGCAGCTGGTGCGAAGTAGACCGCTCCTACTACGAGAGGAGCAGACTCTGCTTCATTCGAGGCCCTTCGTTAAAGAGGTCGTCAAATCTGCGCTGTTGGGCACGATCTTGCAGCGTGCCTACGCCCTGTATATCGGTACAGAGAACCGCCGTTGGTTTCACTCGTACGGTGTCTCTGAGGCTCGGCAATTTCCGGTTCCGTACTGCGTTGACAACGAGCTGTTTCAAGCAGAGGCCGGCCGGCTCGAACCGTTGCGGTCTGAGGTCCGGCGTGACTTCGGGATTCCGGATGACTCAGGCCCGGTAATCCTGAGCGTGGCGCGCCTGATTCCGAAGAAGCAGCCCCTCTTTCTGCTGGAGGCTTTCCGCCTCGTGCGGCGACGTCGGCGCTGCTGCCTGCTGCTCGTCGGCTCCGGCGAGCTTGAGAGCGAGATTCGGCAGGTAATTCAGCGGTGGCAGATTCCCGATGTCTTCCTCGCCGGATTTGTAAACCAGAGTCAGATCACACGTGCGTACGCCGCGGCGGACATCTTCACGCTACCGTCGAAGATGCACGAGACCTGGGGTCTCGTCGTCAACGAGGCGATGAACTTCGGGCTCCCCGTGGTCGTTTCCGACAAGGTTGGTTGTGCCTCCGATCTCATACGCGAGGGGATAAACGGCTTCGTGGTCTCAGCGAACGACTCGAGCGAGCTCGCCGAACGTCTCGAAGCACTCGTGGATTCGCCGGACCTGCGTTCACGGCTCGGGGCTGCTTCCCGCGGAATCGTCGCGCACCTTACGTATGAGTCGGCGGTAGAAGGCATTCTGCGTGCCGTCGCCGCAGCGGTCGGCCCCGAGCGCTGGGCGACCGCCGGAGGACCGCGACCGGGAAGCGAGGCCCAAATCACAGGTGTGGTGTGAACCGCCGGCACGAGTTCATCCGAGGCGGTCAAGATCGTCAGCTCCGTTACTACGAGGAGACGGCGAGCCGATACGACGCGATGCAGGTCTCGGAGAATGACGAGCATGCCATTGCTCTGCGGTACGTCGCGACGTACCTCGAATGGCTTGGCGCTGAGAGCGTGCTCGATACCGGCTGTGGAACGGGGCGTGGGATGCGCTACCTCATGGAGCGACTCCCGACCCTCCGAGTCCGGGGGAACGATCCTTCATTGGCGCTGCTCAGCGTTGCCCGGAACGACCACGGCATACCCGACCACCTCATCGACTGCGCGTCGAGTGAGCTTCTGCCCTATCCGGACGATTCCTTCGATGCAGTCGTCGAGACAGGTGTCCTTCACCATGTTCCGCGCCCCGATCTCGTCGTCTCAGAGATGCTCCGCGTCGCGCGCAAGGCGGTCTTTCTGTCCGACAGCAACATCTACGGACAGGGCGCAGTACAGGCACGACTCGCCAAGCTCCTGCTGGCTCGTGCTGGCGTGCTCAAGGCCTTAAACCGTCTTCGTCGTCACGGCCGCGAGTGGTATTACAGCGAGGCGGACGGGGTCGCATATAGCTACAGCGTCTTTGATTCGTACCGAGCACTCAACGATGCTTGCGAGCAGATCATTGTCATCCCGACACGGGGGTCGGATCGCCTGCCGCTGCTAACGGCAGGTCACGTCCTGATGTGCGGCTTTAAGGAGCGGCTGTATCGTCTGCCTCTAGGGTGAGGTAGACGCTTCTCGGTCTCTGCATTTGAACATCAAACGAAACCGGTCAGGCTTATGAGGGTGGTCCATGTCATCCCCGGACTAGCGCGCTCGACGGGCGGGCCAGCGGTTATGGTCGTCGAACTCTCGGGCGCGCTCGGCAGGCTCGGAGTTGAGAGCGCGATCTTTTCGACGGATCTCTCGGGGCCGGCCGGGGCCAGGAACCGTCGTCGTGCTCGGGAATCCGACCTCCCGGCCCGCGCGCGCGATGTGGACGTACGTCTTTTCCCAGCGCGGCAGCCTTATCGTCTCGCGTTCTCGCCGGCGCTCTACTCAGCGCTCGCGCACGAGACGCTCCTCTACGACGTGGTTCACATTCACTCGCTGTACCTCTTCCCACAGTTCGCCGCCTTCCGCCAGGCCAAGAGGCACGACGTCCCCTATGTCCTCTCTCAACACGGGACGCTCGATCCTCATCTTCGCGGGCGCGGTCGATTTCGTAAACGCGTAGTCGACCTCCTTTGGCAGAACCGCATGCTCGAGGGTGCAGCTGCACTCCACGTGGGAACCGAGGAAGAAGCCCGAGTGATCGCGGACATTGCACCGCGAGTCCGACGCCTGACTGCGCCGTTCGGAATTAGTTGGGACGACTACGAGGAACTCACGGACGATGGAAAGTTTCGGCGTCTCTACCTCGACGGCTTCGAAGGACCGATCGTCATGAACGTCGGCCGCCTCGCCCGGAAGAAAGGCCTGGACGTCCTGATCCGGGCTTTCGCGATTGGCGCGTCGAAAGCGTCCGGCGCAAGACTGGTACTGGTCGGCCCGGACGACGAAGGGCTCCGACCGTCGCTCGTCGAGCTAGCTCAGCGTGAGGGGATCGCCGAGCGAGTCACGTTCACCGGCATCCTCCAAGGCGAAGACTTGAGGGCGGCGCTCGCCGCGGCGCACGTCTGGGTGCTTCCGTCCAAAGCCGAGGCCTTCCCGATGGCCGTGATGGAAGCCCTGGCGGCGGGGAAGCCGGTTGTGATCTCGCCGTGGGTTAACACCGCGTCCGACATCTCAGCGGCCGGGGCGGGCATCGTGTGCGAGCCGGAACCGGAAGCCCTCGCTTCAGAGATCGCGCTGCTTCTGAGCGATGAGAAGCGTCGAGCCGAGCTGCAGCGGAAGGCAAGGGCGTTCGCGCGTCGGTTCGACTGGCAATTTGTCGCGCCACGTTGGATCGAGATGTATGAAGACGTGGCGGCGTCATGATGACGACCTCCTCGATTCCGCTCTCGGTCGTCGTGCTGACGAAGGACGAGGAGTCGAACATCGCGAAGTGCCTGCGGTCGGTCGAGCGTTTCGACGAGGTGTTCGTGGTTGACTCTGGGAGCACGGATCGCACGGAGGAAATCGCATCCGGATTGGGCGCTCGCGTTGTCGAGTTCAAGTGGAATGGGCGCTATCCCAAGAAGAAGCAATGGGCGCTCGAGAATATCCCCTTTACGCACCGGTGGGTGTTGTATCTCGACGCAGATGAGACGGTTACGCCAGCCCTGGCGGCCGAGATCAAGCGGCTGATGTTGACGGAGCCGCGGCACTCCGGTTATTTCGCCGCGCTCGACTACGTCTTCCTCGGAAAGGTGCTAACTCACGGACAACGTGTCTACAAGCTGATCCTCTTTGATCGTACGAAAGGGCGTTTCCTCGACTACGACGATCTTGAAGCGGCGAACATGCCTGAGGTCGAAGGTCACTACCAGCCGACGATTCGCGGCACGACCGCGTCCCTCAAGGGAAGGCTCCTCCACGACGACCACGACTCCCTGTACCGCTACTTCGCCCGCCACAACCGCTACTCGGACTGGGAGGCGGCAGCAAGGCGGAGAGGGAAGCTCGTGAGCTCCGAAGAGGCTCAACCAGTCGGCCGCAGGCTTCTCAAGCGTACGTTTGCGGCCTTGCCTTTCAAGGGCATTGTCTTTTTCTTGTACTCCTATGTTTTCCGGCTCGGCTTCCTCGACGGCCGCGCCGGCTACCACTACGCGGTCGCCAAGTCCTTCTATTACTGGCAGGTAGGTGTGAAGACAAGAGAGCTCGAGCTCCGGACGCGATGACCCTCCAGAGCGACTATGGGAAGCACTGGGCTCTGCTGTGCGCGGTCTTCGTTCGGCGCTAGAAGGTCATGAGCCTTACCACTCAAACGAAAACAAGTCGCGTTGACCTGCTCCTGACCTCTGATGGTGGGTTCGATCCGGGCCGGTCGTATCCCGTGCGCGCGCTCTGGGTGATTGTCGAGGCGCTGGTTTTGCTCAACCCGATCGTGACGTCGTATGGCCTCAAGCGGTGGCTGCTCCGGCGCTTCGGGGCGCAAGTCGGCAAGAACGTAATCATCAAGCCGAACGTCCACATCAAATACCCATGGCGACTAGAGATCGGCGACAACGCCTGGATCGGCGAGCGTTCGTGGATCGACAACTTCGTCGAGGTGCGGCTTGGGGCCAACGTATGCATCTCGCAGGGCGCATACCTCTGCACCGGCAATCACGACTGGGCCGATCCCGGCATGCGCCGGACCGTCAGCCCAATCGTGGTCGAGGACGGAGCATGGGTGGGAGCGTTCGCACGCATCACTCCCGGGGTTACGGTCGGACAGGAAACGGTGGTCGCTCTGGGCGCCGTGCTCCTCGAGAACGCGGAGCCGTCCGGTATTTACCTCGGAAACCCGGCGACGAAGGTCGGCCAGCGGAAGCTGCGCGACTACGTCGGCGCGCCTCGCGAGGAGTGAGATGGCGAAGATCCTCATCTGGTCGCCGAACTACGCCCCAGAGCTCACGGGAATTCCGCCGCTTGTCACCGACGCGGCAGAGTGGCTCGCGGCGCGTGGGCACCGCGTCGAGGTGGTCACGGCAGTGCCGAATTACCCCGAAAGGCGGATCCATTCCGACTACCGGCGTGTCCTCTGGCGGAGCGAGAGACGCGGCGACGTTCTCGTCCACCGCTCGTGGCTGCGCGTCCGGCCGGAGGAGACAGTCTTCGACAAGGTGCTGTACGAGCTCACGTTCGCGACGATGTCGCTGCCGCAAACGCTTCGCCGCCTACCTGGATGCGACACGCTGATCTGCGTCGTGCCCTCGCTCGCCGCGGCCGTGTACGCCTCGCTGATCGCACGCTCTCTGCGCCTCGCGCGCCACGGCCCACGTCTCGTTCTCTGGGTGCAGGATCTCGTCTTTTCAGCAGCCTCATCAGTCCACGGCGCTGAGCCGCGCGCACGCCAGCTGTTCCGGACTGGTCGGCTTGCCGAGAGAGAGGCGGCGCGGGCGGCGGAGCAGATCGTCGTATGCAGTCCTGGGTTCCGCGACTACTTCGTTGAACTCGGGCTCGACGAGCGCCGGCTGCTCACGGTCCCCAACTGGGTCGACGTCAACGAGATCACGGCGTCTCAACCGCCGGCGAACGGGCGGACACGGTTTCTCTACGCGGGCAATCTCGGCTACACGCAAGGATTCGAGACTTTGGTTGAGGCCGCGCGCCTCGCAGGGCCGGAGGTCGAGGTTGAGATCGTCGGCGACGGGAACGCCGCAACGCACGTGCGCCGGCTGGCGGCGAAACTCGAGAACGTGATGGTCAGGCAGCCCGTGCCGCGCTCGGAGTTTCCGGCGCTTCTAGCTTCCGCGCACGTCGATCTGGTCCTCCAGCGTCGGGTGAGCGCCGGCGCCAACTTTCCATCGAAGATCGCCTCGTACCTGGCGAGCGGTCGGCCGATCATCGCGTCGATCGCCTCCGAAACACCGGCGGCGCGCGTGCTCGAAGCGAGCCACGCCGCCCTCGTCGTGTCTCCCGAGGAGCCGGAAGGTCTCGCTTCAGCCATGACGCGCCTTCACAGCGACGATGCACTGCGCGAGGAACTGGGCCGCGCCGGCCGCGAGTACGCGATGGAAACGCTCGACCGGCGCTCTGTCCTGCCGAGACTCGAGGAGGCGATCCTCGGGTGAGCGACCATGCGTCCCATGCGCGCACGGCCGCCGCCGGTGTGAACCTCGCGATCGAGGCGGCCACCGCTGAGGTTGTTGGAGCACTTGCCGACGCACGCGTACAAAGCATCGTGCTCAAGGGCCCGTCGCTCACGCGCTGGCTCTACGCCGACACCGCAGTGCGCTCGTCGACCGATGTCGACCTGTTGGTCTCTCCGCACCACTTCGAGCGCGCCGAGACGGTACTCTCAAGTCTCGGTTACGAGCTGCTCTCGCTCGAGGGCATTCCGTACGACCGGCCCTGGAACGCGCATGCATGGCACGGGCCCCGCGGGATCGACGTCGACCTTCACCGCGCGCTCGTCGGTGTCGGGGCTCCCGCCGAGGAAGCCTGGCAGGTGCTTCGGGAGGAAGTCGAGGCCGCGGAGGTCGGCGACCGTCGTGTGGACGCGTTCGGGCCGATCGCCCGGGCCTTGCACGTCGCGCTACATGCGGCCCAGCACGGGGTTCGCCACGAGAAGGCGTTCGTCGATCTCGAGCGCGCGCTCGAAACGGTGCCGATGGCGACCTGGCAGCGAGCAGCGGAGCTCGCCGTCCAGGTAGACGCTGTGCCGGCGTTCGTCGCCGGCCTCACGCTGTTGCCGAGGGGCGCGGCAATCGTCGATAGGCTCGGACTTCCCGAGGCGGACTCGGTCGAAGCGGTTCTCCTCGCGACCTCGCCGCCGCAGACGGCCGGAGGTTTCGAGTGGCTCGCACGCGTTCCGGGCGTTCGCGCCAAGGCACTGTTTCTGCTGCGCAAGCTCTTTCCGCCAGCAGCTTGGCTGCGGACCTGGTCACCGCTCGCGCGTCGTGGCTTTCTCGGGCTCGCGGTCGCGTACGTGTGGCGGCCACTGTGGCTCCTACTGCACGCCGGTCCGGGAATGGTCGCGTGGCATCGCGCCCGCAAGCGTGCGAGAACCGTCGTGTGAATGCCAGCGCGCGCAGGCCGCTCGTCCGGATCCAGCGGCTCTCCCGCCACTTCGGCGAGCGTAAGGTCATCACGGAGTTGAACTTCACGCTCGGGCGCGGCGAGCGTGTGGCGATCTCTGGACCGAACGGAGCGGGGAAGACGACGATTCTCCGCTGCGTAGCCGGCACCCTTACCCCCACGAGTGGGCGCATCTTGATCGACGAGCATCCTGCGGGTTCGATCGATGCTCGTCGTCTAACCGGAGTCTCGTTCTCGCAAGAGCGATCCTTCTATCTGCGCCTGTCCGGACGTGCGAACCTCCTGTTCTTCGCGCGCCTGCGCGGCTACACCCGACGCCAGGCAGTCGAGGCCGTGCGCTGCCTCGAGCAGGAGCTCGAGCTGCACGAGATCCTGCCCAATCGGATCGACAGGTGCTCGACCGGGATGGTTCAGCAACTTGCCCTGGCGCGGGCGCTCATCGGCGAGCCGGCGTTACTCCTCCTGGATGAGCCGGCGCGCTCGCTCGACGAGGAGGCGAACGCGCGACTGTGGGCTGCGCTCGACAAGCGTCCGACATCGACGCTGCTGATCGCCACCCACCGACAGGATGACGTCGACCGCTGCGACCGCCGGATTGCCCTCGGTCCTTAGCGCGCCGAGATGGCGGGTGATCGCGGCGATCATCCGCCGCGATTACCTCATCACTCGCTCCTACAGGCTGCCGTTCGTCCTCGACGTGTTCTACGGCCTGCTCGAGCTCTCGGTCTACTTCTTCATCTCCCGGACGTTTCACGGGTTCGTGCCGGCGCAACTCCAAGGTGCTCCGAGTTATTTCGCCTTCGCGGCTGCCGGCATCGCCGTCGCGGTCGTGGTCGGGGCCGCGGCATCGGGACTCGCGCGCCGGCTTCGGGAGGAACAACTGACGGGCACACTGGAGGCGTTGGTCGTGCAGCCGCTGACGACCGCTGAGATCTGCCTCGGGTTAGCGGGCTTCCCACTGCTCTTCGCCGTCGGCCGGGCGGCCGTCTATCTCGCCGTCGCGGGAGTCTGGATGGATCTCGACCTGTCACGTACGAGTTGGCCTGGACTGATAGTGCTCCTGCTCGTGACAGGTACATCGTTGTCGGTGCTCGGCATCCTGTCTGCCGCGATCGTGCTCGTGCTCAAGCGAGGTGAGATCCTCGCCGGCATGCTGATCGCTGCGATGACCGTGTTGTCGGGGTCGGTTTTTCCGATCTCCGCTCTACCCGACTGGCTCGAGCCGCTCGGGAGAGTCCTCCCGCTACGGTTCGCCTTTGACGGCGTCCGGGCGGCTCTCTTCCGCGGGGAGGGCTGGGGCAGAGACTTCCTCGTCTTGCTCTCTTTCAGCGTTGTGGGACTAGCCGCGGCGATCGCGGTCTTCGGCCGCGCGCTCGACGCGAGCAAGAAGGCGGCTTCGCTCGGGCAGTACTAGCCACCTACCGGTCGACCTATGATTCAATCGTGCCCGACGGTTCCGGACCGCGGCCGAGCCAGGACGTCGCCTTCCGGGAACTCGAGGGCGAAGCCGTTCTCGTGCATCTCGGCACCAACCGCATCTACTCGCTGAATCCCACAGGCACACGGTTCTGGGAGCTTCTCGCAGCCGGCGACGGCGTATCCGACATCAAAGCGCAGTTGCTCCGAGAATTCGACGTCGACGCTAAACAGCTCGAGTCCGAGATCGAAGCGCTCTTGGCGTCCCTCACTTCGGAGGGACTCGTCACCGTCGAGCGACAGGAGTGAACCCCGGCAAATCTATCCCAAGTGGATCGCAGGGCTCGTGGCTTCTCGAGGTGAGTCCGAAGGACGCTTATCACGCCTTCACCATTGTGGATTCGGGCGCCGCGCCGGCACGCTCCAGCAGCGACGCATGCACTGTCGTGTTGGAAGGCAAGCTTTACAACGAACGAGAACTCGCAGCTCTCGCGGGGTCGCGCAACTCTGCTTCAACGAACCCGGCCGATCTTGTCCGGCGTGTGTACGAGCAAGTCGGGAACGCCGTTGTAACGAAGTTGAAGGGCATCTTCGCCCTCGTGATCTGGGACAAGCAGTCGCGCAGCGTCCTTGCCGCACGCGATCCGCTCGGAGTGACGCCGCTCTTCTATGCGACTGCGCCGGGGTTGCTTCTTCTCGCGCCGTCTTTCGAGACGCTGCTGAATGAACCTCGGGTTTCTCCCGCACCTAATCGGCTCGCTCTTGCCGCACACCTGCTCGACCTGTGGCCGTCGAGCGGCGAGACCGTGCTCGAGAACGTGAGACGAGTTCCAGTCGGCCACTTCTTGAAGTGGGATGGCCGCGGAGGCGAGCCTACGCGCTACTGGGATCCCTCCGAGAGCAACGTCGAGGTCCCTGCAGACACGGGTCAGTTACTCGAGCGGTTCCGGGAGTTGCTTACGCGGGCCGTTGATCGCTGCCTGGACATCGGGCCGGCAGGGATCTTTCTCAGCGGCGGTCTCGACTCCGGCACGGTGGCCGCGATCGCTGCGGACCGGAGCCGGGTAATGGATCTGCCGTCGCCACACGCGCTCTCACTCGTGCATCCCGATCCGTCCTTGAACGAAGAGCCGATGCAACGTCGCGTCGCATGCGGCCTTGGCATCCCGCAGGTGCTGGTCCGCTTCGAGCGCGCAGCCGGTTCCGGTGGCTTGCTGATGGCATCTCTCGACGCGGCAGCTCGTTCGCCCGCGCCGCCACTGAACTTGTGGCGCCCCGCTTACGACGCGCTGATCGATGAAGCCGTCCGACGCGGCTGCACCGTCATCTTGACCGGAGAGGGAGGAGACGAGTGGCTCGTCCCGCGACCCCTCTACGCGGCCGACCGCCTTGCAGTCCTGGACCTCGCCGGCCTTTACCAGCTCTGGATGGCTCGCCGGCGTGCCGTGCCCTTCCCTGCCGTGACAACGCTAGGCACCGTCTTCTGGTCTTCGGCCGCACGCCCGCTGCTACGCCAGGCAGCTGGGGCGGGCTTACAAGCATTGTCCCCGTCTGCGGCGCGTTCCTACCGGCTGAGAAGGTTTTCGAACTCGCTCCCCGCGTGGCTCGCTCCCGATCCGGATCTCCGCGGCGCCCTCGTCGAACTGGCAGTCGACGGGCTTCCGGATCCAGCGCCCCGCGCCTTGTACGAACAAGACAAGCGCAAGCTCATCGGACACGCGCGTCTCGGAGTGCTAATGGAAGAGTGGTACGAGGACGGGCGAGGCCGCGGCGTTCGCATTTTGGAGCCGCTCCTCGACGCCGATCTTGTCGAGTTCCTCTACCACGTTCCACCGCAGGTGCTCCTCCGCGGCGGCCAGACGAAATGGCTCGCCCGGGCAACCTTGGAGCGCCGCTTGCCCGGTCTCGTTCCGCATTGGCCGAAACCGGTATATGCGGATCGATTTTGGCTCTCCCTGATGGGGCGCGAAGGGCCTAATGCCTGGCGACGGTTGGGAGGCGTGTCCCAGCTTGCCGAGGCCGGCGTAGTCGATCCCGGGCGGTTCGGCTCAGCGGTCGAAAGCGCCTCCTCGAGCGACTTTTCCACAGCTACGCAGGTTTGGGCCACGTGCATGCTGGAAAGCTGGCTGAGAGCGCATCGATCGCCTAAGATGTTGGCTCGGCGGAGTTCAGGAGGAGGAGGGGGTTATTTCGTCTCATCAGAAAATTTCGCCCAAGATTTCGCCCGCTAGTGCCAAGCCCTGGGAGCCGATGAAGCTCACGTTCGTCGGTCGTGTGGCGGACGTAATGCATGGCGCGACCGGCCCGCTCGGCGATCCGGGCGGCGGCGGCAAGCGGCCCGCGTAGCAGCGGCAGATCCCTGGCCTGAAAAGGCGCAGCTTGCAGAGGCACGGAACCGCTGGGCGGAGCAACGTCGTGCGCCCTGTATCGCTACGCCTCAAAGTCGCGACGGTCGACCCGCTACCTAGCGACGAGCGAGTAGCCCACGTCGTTTTGCGCGACGGCACCGGTGCGCCGTGTGCCTATGGAGGTGTCGACGCAGGGACGTATTGGGTGCGCGTCCCCAACGTCGGCTACTTCGAACTGAGCGCGGACTCTGATCAAGTGCGCGCATCGGTCTCTTCGCGTGCTTCGACCGAGCTCGTGCTCGACGGCTATTACGGCACAGCCCTACCGCTCTTCGCGCAAGCCGTGCTTGGATACGAGGCCCTACATGCCAGCGCCGTGGTCGTCGATGGCGGCGCAGTCGCCTTCTGCGCCGAGACGGGCGTGGGTAAGTCGACGATCGCCTCCGCGTTGGGCGGGCGGGGCTTTAAGCCCTGGGCGGACGACGCCGTCGCGGTCGTGGGGGGCGGCTCGCCCGTGTCGGTCTTCCTGCCGTTCATGACCGAAGGGCGAACGATCTCGGCTGTGGACGGATGGAGCGAGGTCCCACTCGCCGCCGTCTGCCTCCTCGAGCGCGCTTCCCGGCCCGCAATCTATCGGCCCTCTCCTTCCCACGCGGTCACGGCGTTGCTCTCTCACGCGTACCGCTTCGCGCCCCAGTCGCCGGAGCGGCGCCGCAAGATGGCGCAGACGTATCTCGACATCGTCGCTGGGGTTCCGATCCTGCTCGTGCGCTTCCCGCCCAACCGCGACCTGCTTCCGGCGCTCCTCGCTCGGATTGAGTCAGCGGAGAGGAACGCCGCTTCTGAGCGAGGCTGAGGCGGCGGCTCCGGCTGTAACCCGTGTCCAGGCGATCCGGCAGGCCGTCGAGCGCCCGTCGGACGCTTGGCTCGCCGCGCGAATGATTGCATGGGCCGTCGTGCTGCCGGCGCTCGCTCGACTGCTTCCGCTTCCTTCATTGGTACGGCGGCTCTGGCACGAGAAGGCGAGCGACAACCAAGAGCGCCGCGCCGAGCGCGTGCTCGCGCTCGCGCAAGCGATCTACGGGCGCCGACGTCCGCTCCGCGACAACTGTTTCTTCCGGAGCCTCCTCACCTATCGCTTTCTTGCCGAGGCGAGCGCGGATCCAAGACTCGTCGTCGGTGTCCGGCGAGGCGAGGGTGGGGTCGACGGCCACGTCTGGGTCATGCTTCGCGAACGTCCTGTGCACGAGAATTCAGTCTCGCTCGCGGAGTTCAGCCCGCTGCTGGTCTTCGGGCCATTGGGTCGTGCGGAGTCGCTCGAGGAATTTCCGCCTCCTGAATGAGCGGCGTCACGGTGATCGAGCACCGCAGCCGTTTCGCCGGACGGATCGGAGCGCTTTGGGTCAGGCGCGTCCTCCCAGCGCTCGCGGGTTTCATCTTCGTCGTCGCCCTCGCCGCGAATGACGGCGGCTACTTTCCGTCCGCGTGGGGCTGGGCGGCGCTTGCCTTCCTTTGGGTCGCCGCGCTCGCTCTTATTCTCGCCGAGGTAAGGCTCGGCACCCTCGACCTCGCCGCGATAGGCGCATTCTTCGCGGTCTTTGCCTGGGTACTCGTTTCGGCGCTGTGGACTGTGTCGCTCACACGAACGCTCCTCGAGGCGGAGCGAGTGCTCGTCTATCCCGCGGCACTCGCCGCTCTCCTGCTCCTCGTCCGCCGTGGCGCTCACGGAGCGCTTCTCGGCGGCACGTGGGCCGCGATCACGGTCGTCTCCGCCTACAGCCTCGCCACTCGCCTCTTCCCGGAGCGGCTCGGGCTGCTGAACCCCATTGCGGGATACCGGCTCTCCCAGCCAATCGGCTATTGGAACGCCCTCGGCCTTTTCGCCGCCGTCGGGACTCTGCTCGCCGCGGGGGTCGTGGCGCGAAAGCGCGAGCTTGCGCTCCGCTGTGCCGCGGCCGGCTCGTTGCTCGTACTCATTCCCACGCTCTACTTCACGTTCAGCCGTGGTGCCTGGATCGCACTCGCGATCGGTCTGGTCGCCGCCATCGGGCTCGACCCCCGCCGGCTTCAGCTCATCTCGACGCTCCTCCTCGTGGCGCCGCTGACGGTGATCGGTCTCGTTCTT
>WNGE01003458.1_pt1 | contig 19786 bp, 17 predicted proteins | sample 5400651 | NCBI WGS metagenome assembly WNGE01 (sample SAMN13153370, study PRJNA577476) | soil metagenome | isolation source: 60 cm soil or saprolite under grassland replicate 2 | place: USA:California | collected 2016-06-15
CAGCTGCTGCAGCGCGACGATGAACGAGAGCTGGATCGCTTCGCGCTGCTCGTAGCGTGCTTCAGGTCCGGGAGCGGGATCCGGAAGCGCGCTGTCCGCGTAAGGCTCGAGCCAGCTGGGCTCGACGGCGCGGCGGGTTTTTGACGGTCTCATGATGGTCTCCGTGGCTGGGCGGCGCCCGCGTTCGCGAATCGCGTTGAGACTCCGGTTGGTTGCGATCCGGTACAGCCAGGAGCGCAGCGACGCCCGCTCCTCGAAACCGTCGAGTCCACGCCAGGCGGCAAGCAGCGTTTCCTGGACGAGATCCTCGGCGTCCTGCACGGAGCCGAGTAGCCGATAGCAATGCAGCTGGAGCTCGCGCCGGAACGGCTCGACCAGCGTCGCGAAGACACGCTCGTCACCTGCCTTGGCCCGCTCGAGATCGACGGTCATCGCGTCAATGACACCAGGTCCGTCGTAAACGGACCGGCGGTCCGTTTCGCGGCATCGCGGTGTCTTTGACGTCCACACAACCGCGAATCGGAGATGAGCTGATGCAGAAGCAACGTTGGGTGTTGGTGGCCGCGGCGCTGGCCTCGTTCCTGGTCAGTCTCGTCGCGCTCGTCGCCGCAAAGTGAGCAGCGCGCTCGCACGTGTGTTCGCCGTTTGGCGTACGGGCCTACCGAGGCCTGTCCTCGTTCTTCAGGGCGGGAACGCGCTCAACTACTTCGGCACGGGAATGATCCTGCCCTTCGAGATCATCTACCTGCACGCGGTTCGCGGCTTTTCGACGGCGACCGCGGGGCTGGTGTTGGCGACGGTCATGGGCACGGCCGCAGTGGTAACGCCCCCTTCGGGGGCGCTCCTCGATCGTTTCAGTGCGAAACGGATCCTGATCGCGGGCAATGTTGTGAACGCACTCGGCTACGGGGGCTTGGCGTTTGTCGACCGTCCTTGGCAAGGCTTCGTCTGCTCGGCCGTCGGCGGTGCCGGCTTCGGGTTGGTGGGAACCGCGGGCCAAGTTCTGACCTTGACCCTGGTCCCAGCGGAGCAGCGCGCCGCATCGACCGCGCTCCGACGAGTCGCAGGCAACTTCGGTCTCGGCCTCGGCGCGACGGTTGCGGGCTTCATCGTCGCAGCCGCCCATCATGACCTCCACGCGTTCCAAGCGCTCTACCTCTTCGACGCAGTCACCTTCGCCGTGTTCGCGCTGGTTGTGCTCGTGGCGATCCCGAATCCTGGCCTCGCGCATGCGGCGTCGACGAGCGAAAGCGGACAAGGTTTCCGGGCTGTTGCTCGAGATCGGCTCTTGCTCGCCCTGATCGCAGGAAACCTGGCGCTCGTGATGATCGGCGGCGCCTACTTTTCCTTCATCCTTCCGCCGTTTGCGGTGGCGCACACACCAGTCGGGGCGGGTGAGATCGGCGTCATCGTCTTCATCAACACCTTCTTCATCGTCGTCGCGCAGGTTCCCGCGACGCGGGTGGTCGCACGAATGCGCCGCACACACGCGTTGGCCGCGACCAGCGCGATTTTCGCAATCGGCCTGCTCGCGGTCCTGCTCGCAACACAGACGCGCTCGCCGCTCGCCGCTACCACCATTTTGGCCGGGGTTGCGATCGTGATCGCAATCGCTGAGTGTGGACAGTTCATCGTGCTCGGCCCGCTTGTAGCCGAGCTCGCACCGCCACATCTGCTCGGCCGCTACATGTCGCTCTACCAGCTCAGTTTCATGGCAGGCGTAGCTCTCGGCCCCGCGGTCGGCGGCGCGCTACTCGGAACGTCACCCTACGCCATCTGGTGGAGCGGCGCCGTCGCGCTGGCACTGACCGGGGCCGGCTTCCTGCGACTCGGCGACCGGATACCCGACCCGCTCGTGCCGACGACATCCCCGCCGCTCCCAGCAGCATCGGAAGCGACCTGAGGCGTCGAGAGATGACGGAGAGCCTCGAGTACACCGACGGCTCCGGAGACTGACCGTGAGCCGAGCGCGGTGACAAAGCTCACCCCCGGCAGTCTCGAACCGTCGAGTGGGCCAGTGACGCTTCTATGTTTGTCAACTCGCCAGCGGCGCTCCGTGTTCCAGTAGTCGGTAGAGGCTACGGGCGAGATAGCGCTTCAGGCAGCGGCTCGCTTCGCGTCGGCTCTTACCTTCTTGGATGCGGCGGTTGATGTAGGCGATCGTCGGCGCATGCGCGGGGCGTCGGGTGACGAGGATCATGTGCAGTGCTCGGTTGAGCCGGCGGTCGCCGCTGCGGTCGAGGCGGTAGCGGATCGTTTGTCCCGACGAGGCCGGGATCGGCGCGCTGCCGGCGAGCCGGGCGAAAGCGGCTTCGCTTCTGATCCGGCCGCGGTGCGACCAGGAGATCAGGATCTGCACGGCGGCGAGCGGACCGACGCCGGGCTGTTCGAGCAGCTGCGGCGCCAGCTTGCGTGCGAGCCTCTCGATCTCGCCTGCGAGCTCGCGCTCCTCCGCGGTTAGCTGCTGGACGCGGCGAGCAACCGTGCGCAGCGCCTGCACCGCCCCTCGCAGCTCGACGTCACGTTGGCGTTGCGGTCGCATCGCCGTCAGCCGACGCAGGAGCTGCGCACGTGTCAGCGGTCGCAGCTCACTCCGCAACGGCTCCGGTGTTGTGATCAACAGGTCGCGCAGCTGGCAGAGCCCCGCTCGTCGCGCGTTGACTGCGCCCTCCCGCGCCGCCATCAAGGCGCGCAAAGCCTCTCGCCCGCCCCCGGCGCGCGGCTCCGCTGGCCGGGTCTGGGCGAGCACGCTGCGGGCGGCCCGGATCGCGTCGAGCGCGTCGGACTTACCGCCCGAGCGGCGCTCGCGCCGTAGGCGCCCGACCTCGAGCACCCGCTCGCCCTTGCCGCTCAGGAAGCGGGTGAGGCCGGCGCCGAAGGAGCCGCTGCCCTCGATCGCGAACGCCCTTCGTCCCGGCGCCTGCTCTCTCGCGAGCTCCAAGGCGCGCGCGTAGCCGCTGCTGCTCGCGGCCACGCTCGTCTCGAAGACGATCCCACCAGTCCGAATCTCGACGATCGCGAGCGCGTGCCTGTCGCGGTGCGGGTCGACCCCGATCACGTAGTCCAGCTGATCTGCAAGCATCCGAATCACCTCCAGCCCAGGTTGGGGGACACACTCCGGTGACCGGTCTGGGGTGAAGACCGCGGGCGGCAGAACTGTGATGAGTCACGCCGGCAAGCGGCGGACAGGCTTCTGATCAGGCCAGCAAGCGGGCGCCAGGCCGGCACCGGGCTCTCTGTCCGGACAGATCACTGGCAAGACACCCGTTGCCGGGGTCATTCCGAAATTGGGTCACGGACAGAAAGCACCGGCGCCACCTTGACGAGAGCCCCAGACGGGACCCCGCCACACTCACAGTTCCGGAATGTTCCCTGAGCGTCAGACGTCGTCGGGCGGCTACCGCTCTTGACTTACCGGAACTCATCGATGCCGTGGCCGTCTTCCTGCTCCCAGCCGTAGGCGGCGAGGTAGCCCCAGCAGTCGGGCCGGCTGCCGTCGGTGTCCGTGACGCCGTAGGCGTCGGCAAGCTGGCGCGCGCTGACGATCGTGCCTGCCCAGCGCTCGGCGTCTGCGGCGCGGGCGAGCGCGGCAACGCCTCGGGCGACATACGTCGGCGACTCGGAGATCGCGAAGCCGGGACGCTCGCGGCAGGCGTCCCGCCAGGTCGCCTCGGTGACGCCGAAGTTCTCCAGCATCTTCTCCGAGCGCAGCCAGCCGGGAGTCACCCCGACGGCCGTCACGGGACTGTCCTCGAGCTCGGCGCTCAGGCCCTTCACGATCCGCTCGACGTTGGCCTTGACGAGGTCGTAGTAGAAGCCGACATTCCGCCTGAACTCGGCGTTCGCCTGCGAGGTGCCGTCCGTCATCTCGACGAGGAGGCCGCGCGTGCCGAGGGCTTCGGCGGTGCGCAGCATGAGCGGGATGGCGGCACGACTGGTGATCAGGTGCGTGTGCACGCCCATCTGGAGCATCCGCAGCCCGCCCGCCCAGTCGTGCTCCCAGAGCGGCTTGTCCCATTCCATGTACCTGTCGCCGCCGAAGATGTCGTTGACGAGCACGTCCAGCCGGCCCTGGTCGCGCTCGATTCCCCCTACGAGCTCGCCAACCGAGGCGGGGTCTTCGTGATCGACGACGAGCGCCGATCCCTCTCCGCCCGCCGTCGCCATGAGCTCTCCGGTCTCCTCAATCGTTTCGGGCCTTCCCAACTCCGAGGGCCCGGACGCACGGCTGCTGCGGCCGGTCGCGTAGACGTAGAAGCCCGCACGGGCGAGCTCGACGGCGATCGCACGGCCCGCCCCACGTGTCGCGCCCGCGACCAGCGCCACCTGCCCCGACAGCGGCCACTTAGACATCACCACCTCCACTCATCATCCACCTCGCCGGCGCCGAGGATAGATCCTCGGCCGAGCCGGTGTTACTTCCCGGATTGCAGCTCCCAGGCGCCGATCACCGCGTCCTCCACGGCATCGGCATTCCCGTTCTCAAGGTCCGCGACCACCATCATGTGCTTCGCGAACCGCTTCGGCACCGAGAAGGTCTCGGGGAACGATTGGAGCAGGAGGTCTCGAAACTCGAACGACGCGCGAATGACGATGTGGCTGTCGTCGAGCTGCCGCGCCACCAGGCGGCCGCGATACCGCCAATTAAGCAACCCCTCCCGACGACTCTCGGAGACACCGTCGAGCTGGGCAGCCAGGCGGCTGAGGTCCGCGAGCGTCACCGGGTAAATCGTCGCATGCCGGTCGAGAATGTCCGCCAGGCGCAACACGACCTGCCGAGATGACGGTCACCTGGGCGAGCGTCCTTACGCTCGAAGCAGTTAGCTGCCGGCGGCCGCGACGAGAACCACGACCGCATCCCGCGCAGATCCCGTTCGTTTCCCAGAGAGACAACGGAGCATCCCGCGCTCATGCCGCAGGAGGTCGCCTGAGGCTCCCGCAGGCGCCCGCCGAACCCCCGCAAGGCGACGGTTGGAAGCCCTGCTCGCCCCGGTAATCCCCGCCGATCCCCGCCCAGACCGGCGAGACCAAGACCGGGCCTTTCACGCCGGAGGTCGCGGATTCGAGTCCCGTCGCTCCCGCTTTTGACACGGCGCTTTCGTTTGCGGCGTCGAGCCAGTTCGGCGGCCGTCTGCAGTGAGTCGACTATCCAGTCAGCGGATTGAAATTCGCGTGCGCGGCAAGTTGCCAACGCTTCCCGTTCCAGACGAAGACCGAGAGTCGCGGCGCGGGCCCTGGCGTATAAGGCTTTCCGTTCACGACGCCCTCGACCTGTGCGAGGTAGCGGACGACGAGCGCCCCATCGGCTCGCGTCGCCCGAAGTTGCGTGATCTGAAACCGGTTGATCGTCGCAAGGTTAGCGAGGTAGTCCTTCTTTGCGGCTCCGCTTCCATCGGCGCGCTGGACTTGAAACCCAGGCGAGAGAAAGCGTTGCAGCCCAGCGTGATCCTTGTGCTCGAGGAGGACGAAGAACCGGTTCACCAACTGACTCGCCGTTGTGGTCGGATTCGCAGGCTGCGGCGTGGAGCATCCCAACGCGCGGCTGCCCGAAGCACCAGACGCCAGCATGAGCGAGAGCACAGCAAGAACCACGACCAAAGACCGCATGCGCCGCGACGTAGTCGTGCGACCGGTTGCCGCGGCGGCGGTCGATTCGGTTCCAGTCTCCGTTCGGTGCGCCGTCGTTGTCATCCCGCCTCCTTCGGCTACTGGGGCAAACCGCGAACGGCCGCGGCTCGATAATCACCCAGAGTGAGTGTCCCACAGGTTTCAAGCGCCGGCCCCCCACGCCGCTTCCGCGCATTCGTGGGTCGGCGCCTCTACACGAGGGCCATGGCCGGCCCATGTTCACGACAACGCGGGCGCGAAGACGTGGAGCCGCTCGCGAATTACAGAGTCCGCTGCGCGTCCGCTCGACGCGTGCCTCCGACCGTCCGCGATCCTCGAAACATCGCGGCGACTGGCAGCAGCGGATCCACAGCGGTAGAGAGCCAACTCGCGCCCGCGAGAAACGACCCGCCGGTGCGCCGGAGCGGCGGTCAACCTGGAAACGTTATGGAAACGACGGAGCGAAACTAGACGAGAACCTGCGTCAGGGTAGGCAACGCAGCCATGTTGAAAGCCGCATGGCTACGCGATCTTGACGGCTAGATGAATCCGGAGGGGTCGCGGACACCTCTTCGACCGGACCTGAGACGAGCTTGTCTACTGCTACGCCGCTCTAGCTCACCGTCACCGGGTGCTTCACTACGGCGCCGAATAGGTAGCCGCCGGTGTTAAACGGCGACGTTGACGGCTGGACGTTCTTCTTCTTGTCGGTCGCGCGCGCCATCAGGTTGTACTTCCCGGAAGTCATGGGTGTCCACGGAAAGCTCCACTGCGTCCACGCCTGCGCGATGTTCGGCTGAGTATGAGAGGCCTCCGTCCAGGTGGCGCCGTCGTCGGTGCTGATCTCGACGGTGCGGATCCCCGCGGACGGCGACCACGAACGGCCGGTCAGCACCTGCTGCTCGCCGACCGGGAGCGACGCACCGAGGGCGAGCTCGAACGCGCTTTTCATCACCTGTGTCGTAAGCGGCGGCTGCCCGGGCGGGTAGCTGCCGCCCGTGAAGACGTATTGCGCCGTGTTCCAGAGCGAGAAGAGCGGCGACCTGGAAACTTCGATCTGGCCGACCCACTTGATGCTCGCGATCCCGATCCAGCCGGGCACAATCGCGCGGAGCGGGAAGCCGTGATCGAAGGGAAGCGCCTCGCCGTTCATCTGGTAGGCAAGGATCACGTCGTCCATCGCCTTCTCGACCGACATCGGCCGGCGGACGTGCCCACTGTTCACGCCCCCGGAGATGAACTCCGGATCGAGCCCGGACGGCATCACGTCGACGGCGCTCTTGTTGATCCCAGCTCGCTTCAGCACGGACGACAGCGGCACGCCGGTCCAGTCCGCGACGCCGATACCGCCGAGGTGCCACTGACTGCCTGCAGCCGGCGTGCCCTGCTGTGACCCGTATAAGCTGCGGCCGTTGCCGGCGCACTCCACATAGCAGGTGATCGTGCGGGCCGGCATCTGCAACAGATCCTGGTAGGTGAACTGCACTGGATGACTCACGTCGGGCGCGCCCTCGAGGCCCGTGCCGAACACCTTCAGCGTCCAGTTCGAGACGTCCAGGACCGGGGACGCTGTGTGGTCGCGGATGAAGAAGCGGTCATTCGGAATCGTGTACGGGAGGCCCTTCGCCGCGTCCCAGCGCATCTCGGCGTTAGTCCCGAGGATAGTGAACTGGTCCGGCGGCGTGTCCTGCACGAACGGGTTACCGAAACCATTGACGATCGTCCTACGCGTCCGCTGCGCGGCCGAGGCGACGCGAGCGAACCCGCCGAGGAAAGGCAGCGCGAGTGCACTCGAAGCGCTCAGCTCCAGCAGCTGGCGTCGCGAAAGCCCATGCTCGCTCTGGATCTTGGGGAGGAGTTGCTCCTCGCGGGTTGCAAGCTCCTCGCGGGTTGCAATGTACTCCTGCTCGTCACGCATGCGGCCTCCCGCGCTCCCTCCCCCGGTGACTCTAACGCTCGGAGGTCGGGGGTTCGAGTTCCGTCACTCCGGCTAGCGTCGGCTCAGTGCGCCGGATTGAAGACGCTGAGCCGGTCGAGCACCAGGGTCTCCGCCTCGCGTTCGCTCGACTCGTAGCCGGTAACTGCAGAGAGGAAATGGTGCCGGTCGAGCGAGTAGAGCCGGAGCAGCGTGCGCGCTCGCACCGTGGCCGTCCTCAGCGTGTCGTGAAGCAGGGCGATCTCGCCGAATCCGTCTCCTGACCGGAGCGTGCGAATCAGGCGGCCGTCGCCGATTACGTCGGCTTCCCCGTCCTCGATCACGTAGAAGCGATGCCCGTGGTCGCCCTGGTGGAAGACCTCCTGGCCCGCGGCGACGGTGAGGGTGTCGAGGCGCAACGCGAGCTCGTCGACGGCGGGCATAGGCAGGGGACGGAACAACGCGACCGACCTGGCTTCGTGCGAGGACGTGCGGACCCACGCGAAGGCGATCTACGCGACCCTCGCCGCCGGTCAGATGCCGTGCGACGGCGCGTGGACCGACGAGAACGTGCGGCGGTTCCGATCGTGGCTCGACACGGGCGCGCTCCCCTAGCGCGCGGCGAGCTCTTTCAGCGCCCCACGGCGCCGGTGGCGCGGTAGTCGGTCGCGCGGAAGCAGCCATGGATGTGGTCGTTGACCGCGCCGACGTTCTGCATGAACGCCCGGTGCAGGTCGCACCGAGGTCGCACGAAAGCGCAAAACGCGACGACCGGCGGCGACTGACGAGCACGCGAAGCGGCATGGTCAGCGGAATCCCGCATGAATCGACCCTCTCCTCACGTTCATGGTCAGGAGGAGGTCGCCAGGCTTCGAGGAGCGGCTCATCATCGATCAGCTGATTCTTGCGCACCCGCCCATTTGTTGCCTTTGTAGCCAACAGCCGACTACACGCGTACTACACAGGCCCAGCCGGGCGGCAGCCGGTCGTAGCCGGTCACAGCCGGTTCGAGCCGGCACGACATGCCTGCTCGAGCCCTGTAATTCCGGGTGGGAGCCGGTTGTACCGGTTGAGCCTGTACCGGTCTGTCACGCCGGAGGTCGCGGGTTCGAGTCCCCGTCGCTTCCGTCGCGTCAACGGCTCCTGCTTGACCCGTGGGCCTCAGTCTTTAGGGGCGGTCTGGCTTGCGCCCGAAGAGCTTGAGCGCTTTCTCCCAAGCGTTCCTGGCGGCGGCGCGTCCCTGCGCGCGCGCGTCAAGGTCGCCTTGCTCGAAGTGGATGCCGCCATAACGCCGTGAGATGCCTGCCTGCGCGGCCGCGTCCGAGAATGTCCTCCAACGCAATGTCAGATCAGAGGCCGGCACGGCTCCCGGCTCGACGCGAGAGCTCCCCTTCGCAAACGTCACCGAACCGTCGAAGTCGTCGCTGCCCGCGAATCGCTTGAGGATCTCTGCACCGGCCGCGCTGAAGCAGCTGTGTCCCGACGAGAACTCCGGGAAGGGCGGCGTGGGAAATGTCGTCGGCTGGTATGGGACCCACAACTCGCCCGCGATATCGCTGGTCCCGCGAAACGGTCCCGCCCAGGCGCGGATCGTCTCGCCGTTGTAGAGGTAGCGCAGTGCCGTCGCGGGCCGCACGGATGCGAACGCACGCTTGTTGTCCCATGCACACAAGCCAGCGTCGAAGATCGCGTTCGTCAGCGCGAAGAAGAGTTTGACGTCGAGGTCGACTCCGCGCTCATTCGCACCGTGGTGATCGCGGTTCGAAACGTATTGCGCGAACAGATCCCAGTGTCCGGGCGGCAGCTCCGAGTGAGGGCCGTCCGCCCAGTACTCGGCGATCATCTTTTGCTCGTCGTCGAGTGACGCGCTGATCGCAAGCAGCGCCGCTGCCTGATCGCGATATTGATCAGATCCGTACCGGGCGGGGCCCGTCGACGAGCGCAGCTGCGAGGTCTGCGACAGCGCGAAAGGCTCTACGCGCGTGAACTGTGCACCGACGAACAACTGCGTCACAAGCGTTCCGGTCGCGTCGATGTAGCGAAGCGGTTGCCAGACGTTCGGGTCGTGCACGCTCGTGATGTCGAGCGGTCCGCGGATGTCCATCGGTGCGTTCGCGGGGACGAAGCCGGTGTAGTCGGAGTAGGCCAGGCCGGGGACGCCACGCGCTTCATCGCCAAGCTGGTTCGCTCCATCCCGGTGACGGAAGTCGAGCACCGCCCTGGCCGCGAGGTTGCCGCAACCTGCTGCGGATCCGTCGGTCGACGTGTCGCCGGCGTCGTAGCCGAGCTCCTGCATGAGGGGATCGAAAACACTCCCCTTGCTGCCCGGAAAGAGGTCGCTTGCCGCGCGATAGGCGGCGAAGCTGATCGCGGCCTGCTTGTTCTCGAGCGTCCGCTCGTCGGGAGGCCGGCGTAGGCTGCCGCCGAGCCGCGTTCCGATCGCCACCTCGTCGTAGGCCGTCCAGGCGTCGTAGACGCAGGTGTGCACGATCGCGAGTGCTCGGGCAACCATCGGCGGACCGAGCTTGGAATCACGGACTCCTTGCAGGGCGGCGGCGTTCCAGCGCAGGACGACGTTCGTCTGATGCGGCCGGGCAGTCGCCCACACGGGAGCAGGGCTTGCAAGTCGTGACGCCAACAATCCGGCGCCACCAGCGCCCGCGACCTCGAGGAGCCGCCGGCGTGAGAATTTCCGGTCGGGGGCCGTCATGAATCTCCCCTGCGTGAGGAGGCCGCCGTTCTCAGCCTTGGGAGTGGGTGCGTTCGCTTCTCGGGCTTCGCACCCTCGCTAAGAGTCTGACGCCTGCGCGGGATATGTGAGCTTTTTCGCATCTGGTGACCCGCGGCGCGTGATGGGACTGACGAGCGCCGCGGCAATGATCGTCGCGGCGCTCGCAGACTTCCCTTTCGAAGCTTCCTAGTGCTTGTGGCCCTTCGTCAGGGTGAACACCGTCAGTCCGGTATTCGGGACCGTGGCTGAGGCCGGCGTCGGTGTGAAGACCGGCCCGCCCGGGAACGTCACGACGATTCCTTCGGTCTTGCCGGTGCTGAATCCGGCCGGGCCAAGGTTGCAGTCGATCTCGATCATCACGTTCTTGATCGCCGGCTGTCCAATTGGCTTGACCGTCGCATGGATGACAAGGGTTCCGCCCTCGAGAACGCCGTGGCTTGTGCCCGGCGTCCAGCTGACGACGTCCTCGGCCTTCCAAGTCCCGGTCGCAACGAGCGTCGCCGGAGGTCCGGTGCCGGCCAGGAAGTGGTCAAAGGTCCCGCCACCACTGGCGCGGTTTCGGTTGAAGCTGCCGTTGCCCTGCACGATCAAGCGGTCGGACGTGCCCGCGATTTGATTGAGGACGAGGAAATGGAAGCCGATCCGGCCATGGGTGCCGGGCCCTTTCCCGTGACCCTTGCCCGGGCCGTGTCCGCCGGCCGCAACGCCGACCAGCAGCGCAAGCGCCAGCACGGCAATCGCCAGCGTCAAGCCGGCGAGCCCCGCAAGTGTTCTCCGTCTCATTGGATCCTCCTTGCTTGTTGATTGAGACGACTAGTGGATGGAGATCCGTCCGGTCGCGACGTGCTCTACCGGCAGCGGGAACAACCCGACGGGCGGGCCATTCACTGTCAACTGCAGGGTCCCGACCCCCGGGCCGCCGCGCGTCACCTCGACGGTGAACGCAACCTGCGACTTCGCGTTGTTCATGTGCAGCGTCCCGGCACCGCTGAAGGTCGCTGTGCCTGCCGCCAGGCTGGCCGAGCCGGCGGTGACCTGACCGTCCACCTTCATCAGCCGCAGCCCTGAGAAGGCCGATCGGCCGGCCATCACGCAGTTGAAATGTCCTCGGACGCTCGAGCCGCGGAAAACGACGCCCATTCCGAACTGTGAGCCCGGATGAATGCCGTCGAACGTCCCCGTGCCGCCACCGCTGAGAACCATCGGTGCCCGAGCGACCGCTGTCGCGGGTCCGAGCACACCGATGGTGACGAGGACGGCGGCGGCGAGAAGAAACCTCTTCACCATGCTCCTGTCCTCCTTGGGTCGCGGAGTCTCTACCCAGCGAAACCGAATTTCACGCGGTTGCGCGACGCGACACCCTCAGCCATCAAGCCCAGCGATTGCGCTGAGAAGCCTTAGCTAAAAGGCGACAATCCCTTACCTAGTGGATTTGTCGCCGGCTCAGCGCACTCGGATCCGCATTCGTAAAACGTTTGTAATAACGAGCGTCCAACGCGCTGGCTCGTGCGCCTGCAATGCCTTCGGAAACCCAGCCGCGCCGGCGCCGGAGTCCCCTCGTTATGCCTGTTCGCAACTGAGGCAACGTCACATCCCGCACTGATACCGCACGAGGTCGCCGCAGGCTCCCGCCCGCCCCGGGCAATCCCCGCAACAACGGGGTCGGAAAACGCCGCTCGCGGCGGAGATCCCCGCCTATCCCCGGCCAGGCCGGCAGCGCCAAGACCGGCCTGTCACGCCGGAGGTCGCGGGTTCGAGTCCCGTCGCTCCCGTCTCTCGAAATAGCTGCAAATCTGGCCCTTCTGTTGCCGTTCTAGGCAAGGAAACCATCGCGTGATCGGTTCGTTTGCTGCCCAGCCCTTGGGGCTCCCTTGCCGACGCGCCCGCGGGCCTCGCGCCTCAGGCACCGATCGAGCTCGATCGGCCGGGAATGAACAATCCCGAAGCGCGGGCGTACAATCGCCTCGTTTTTCATCGATAAGAGGAGGTTGCAATGGCTCACGGCCCGGACCCGACCTTCTATCGTTCGCCTGCCGCCGCGATCGCCGCGCCCCCAGAGGAGCTCGCCTACGTGGCCGCCCTCGACCCCGCCGGTGCGCAGCCCGACGCCATCACAGTCGTCGACTGCCACGCCGAATCGTCCAGCTACGGCCAAGTGGTGGGCTGGGCGGAGCTCCCGACGGCCGGGAACGAATTGCACCATTTCGGGTGGAATGCCTGTTCGAGCGCGCTCTGCCACGAGGGACATGCACACAACGGCGGGCTCGAGCGTCGGTACCTGCTCGTACCGGGGCTCCGTTCCTCGAACACGTACGTGCTCGATACTAAGCCCGACGCGCGGGACCCGAAGCTCACGCACACGATCGAGGCCGACGAGCTTGCCTCCAAGGCAGGGTATTCGCGCCCGCACACCGTTCACTGCGGACCCGGCGGCATCTTCCTTTCGGCGCTCGGTGGCGCGAACGGCGCCGACGGTCCCGGAGGCGTCGCGCTGATCGACCACGAAACGTTCGAGGTGACCCGCGCCTGGGAGACCGATCGCGGCGACCAGCACTTCGGCTACGACATCTGGTGGCACCTGAACGAGGACGTCGCCGTGACGTCGGAGTGGGCGACGCCATCGATGTTCGAGGACGGGCTGAACCCAGAGGACCTCTTGGGGCGGCGCTTCGGACACCACCTCAATTTCTGGAGCCTCTCCGAAGGCAAGCTTCTCCGGCGAATCGACCTTGGCGACGAGAACCAGATGGTGCTCGAGCTGCGGCCGGCGCACGATCCGCGAAAGGTGTGGGGCTTCGTCGGCGTCGTCATCAGCGTCGCCGACCTTTCCGCCTCGGTGTGGCTGTGGCATCGGGACAATGGCGAATGGCAGGTGAAGAAGGTGATCACGATCCCCGCCGAGCCCGCCGATGCCTCTGAGCTTCCGCCGGCGCTGCAGCCGTTCGGCGCCGTCCCGCCACTGGTGACGGATATCGACCTGTCGGTCGACGACCGCCGGCTGTACGTATCGTGCTGGGGAACCGGAGAGCTCAAGCAATACGACGTCAGCGACCCGCACAACCCACGCGAGACCGGGTCGATACATCTCGGCGGCATCGTGCGTGGCGCTTCGCACCCCGCAGCGCCGGATTTGCGGCTGCGAGGCGGGCCACAAATGGTGGAGATCAGTCGGGACGGTCGCCGCGTGTATCCCACGAACTCGCTCTACGCGAGCTGGGATGACGTCTTCTACCCGGAGGGGGTCGGCGCCTGGATGGCGCGCATTGATGCCGATACGGACCGCGGTGGCATGAGCGTGGACCCACGCTTCTTCCCACACGGCGATGACTTTCGTGGGATGCGGGTGCATCAGACGCGCCTCCAAGGCGGGGATGCGTCGAGCGATTCCTACTGCTTCGTCGACTAACGGAAGCGACGGAGATCTTCCAATGATTCTCGGCCACGTCTTCGGAATCCCCGTCGAGGAAACCGCCGTCCAACTCGCGCCAGCCGGTGCAGCGACGGTGGCAGTCATCGCCATCGCCGGTCGAACGAAGTTCGGCCAGCTCCAGCGGCGCTTCCGCCGCCGGATGCGAAGGCAAGATCACTAAAGATGAGCCCTCGAGAGGGCGCCTTCCGGCGTCCTCTCGAGGCCACACGCGTTTTCGTCAGATTCGTGTTAGGGATCGTCTTCGCACCAGCGCCTACCGTGGACCGCGGCATCCGAGCTCGGCCGGTACTGCGTCGAGCAAGAGGGCGTTGTCTAGACTGACGACGAACGATGGAGCCTTTATGGAGCCCGCTGGTTGCAATCGTTGGCGACCGGTGGCAAATGGTTCGCGCGCAAAAGCGCGAAAACAGGCGAAAACCGTTGCCGTGGGTTGCGCGTTGCGATGGTCGACGTGGCCTGTCACGCCGGAGGTCGCGGGTTTCGAGTCCGGCGCTCCCTCTAAAAGCCCTGCAAATCTGTATATGTATTTGACGTGACGACCGCCGGCTTCTTTTCATCCCGCGTAGATCCCGCACGCGAATCAGCCTGAAATCGTCGCAAGGAGCCGGCTGTCGCCGGTAATCCCCGGATGACCGGCCGAGGTGACCGGAGGTCTTCCAGCGTTCGCCCGCACGCCCCTCACCAACTCACATCTCATTACCCACGGCGGCGCCTTCATCGTCCAGGTGCCGGAGCAGGAACAGGAGGTCGCAGATGTCACCTAAGCGGAACAAGGACGCGGAGCAGCTGAACGTGGTCAGTCTCTGGTTGCTCGCTCGGAGTCCTCGAGTCCGCTACTGGTAGCGGCCTCACGCGCCACGTGGTCAGGCCATCAGATGGTCACTCGCTGACGATTACGCGACCGCAGGCGCGGCTGCGTGACGCTCGAGTGCGCTTGTCACGGCATACAACCGCCACTCTCCCTCTATCCCTTTCAGCGTTGCGGGACCGCGATCATCAAAGGAGATTCCCGAGCCTGCAACGAGGTCCTTAACTGTGCTCGAGACGAGCACCTCACCCGGCCCAGCGTATGACATAACACGAGCGCCGATGTTGACAGCGATCCCGGATACTTTGTTTTCGCGGATCTCGCACTCGCCAGTATGCAGCCCCGCGCGTACCTCGAATCCGAGTTCCCGAACGCAGTCGCTAATCGCGCGAGCGCAGCGGATTGCTCTTACCGGTCCATCGAACGTCGCGAAGAACCCGTCACCAGCCGTGTCCATCTCGCGACCGCGGAAGTGGTCCAGCTGCCGACGGATCAACGCGTGGTGGCGGCCAAGCAGCTCGTTCCATCGCCGATTTCCCACCTCTGCGGCGCGCTCGGTGGATCCCACAATGTCGGTGAACAGGATCGTCGCCAGAACCGTATCGGGCTCTGGCTCCATCCAAACGTCGCCGACGAACCGACGCGTCTGTTCTGGCACCTCCTCGACGAGCCAAATCGATTCGTCCCCGCTCCGAAGCTCGAGTCGTCGCGCCGCCGGCATACGCTCCGCCATGAACTGGGCGTGGCCTGCGTTTCGCGGGCCGTGGATGATGAAGCTGGGTACGCGCACCGCAGGGAGGACCTCGCGGATGTCGACGTCCATTGCCATTCGGTGCACGTTCAGCGCTGCGCCGGGACTCGCGCCGTAGCGCATCATGTTGATGAACCAGCGACGGAAGCTCTCATCACCAGCGGCCGAGCCGTAGCTGCGCTCCAGCACACGATCGAAGTACTCGGTTGTTCCCCAACCCCTCTCCAGCTCGGCGAGCTCTCGTCGCCACTCCTCCGCACTCCGTCCCCATGGGTAATCCGGCGAGCGGACGCCCTTGGCGTAGGGGTTGAAAAGAACGAGAGCCCCGACGCGCTCGGGATATGAGGCCGCGAATAGCGCCGCCATCGGTGCAGCTTCGAAGGTCGCCAGCACAACGGCGCGATCAAGGCCCGCCGCCGCCATCACAGCACGAACGTCGTCCATCCGCGTCTCGAGCGTCGCCACACTTGTAGGCCGATCCGACAGTCCAGTCCCGCGGCGATCGAAGCGAACCATTCGCGCGAAGACGCCGATTTTCTCGTAGAACTCGACGATCTTCGGGTGCTCCCACGCCCAGGCCAAGTTCGAGACGAAGCCCGTCACGAACACGAGGTCGACCCGGCCATCGCCGATCACCTGATACGCGATCGACAGGTCGCCGCTTCGCGTGTAGCAAATGTCGCTGCATTCCACATTCACAGTGTTGCGTAGAGAAGCAGCCGCGGAAACCCGCGGGTAAGGAAGTGGCCAAGCGCCCTGTGGAGCGGCGGAAGCGCTCGTGCAGGCCCTCGACCACGTTCGTCGAGTAGATCCACCTGGCGGATCTGCGGTTGTGGCGAGGATGGGCCGCGAATTCCGCCCACGCTGACTCCCAGAGCTTGGCGATTGCGTAGTAGCGGTTATCGCAGCCGTCGCGTAAACGCCGTTAACGCACCAGAACGCACCGGCCGTTTGGGGGCCAAAACGGCCAAACCCCGCTATGCGGGGCGATCGAGCGGCAACAGGCCGCCTTCGCGACGGAAGCCGGGGGCTGGAGATGATAAACGCCGTCGAAAAGCAACGATTCGAAGCCGGCGAAAACGGCCTCCGCAAGCCCTTGAAACGGCGTTTGGAGAAGTCACAGGCCTTGCTCGGCGGGGTCTAGCGGATCGGCAGCGGGTCGAGCGTTCGTTGCGGTCGCCATGAGGTGCCGGTGACGATGAGGCCGCTGGCGGCTGTTAGCAGCGCGACGAGCAGAATCGCTGTGCGGGGCGAGGTGGCATCGGCGCCGACGCCGGCGATCAGGGCACCGAGGACGAAGCCGAAGTCGCGCCAGAAGCGGTAGACGCCGACGACGCGGGCTCGCTGGCGTGGTTGCGTTGCGTCGGAGACGGCCGCGATGAGGGTCGGGTAGACCATCGCGGTGCCGGCGCCGAGCAGGATGGCGGCAGCGAGCGAGGGTGCGAAGCGGCCGTTGCCAAACAGAAGAAGGCCGAGTGCGACCGCTTGGACAAGCATGCCGGAGGCGATGAGCGGCTTGCGTCCGGTGTGGTCTGAGAGCCAGCCGGTTGCCACCTGCCCGAAGCCCCAAATGAGCGGGTAGGCGGCGGCGACGATGCCGATCTGTCGGACCGAGGCGCCGTGGGCGGCGAGGTAGAGCGGTGCCAGGCCCCAGGCGAGCGCGTCATTGAGGTTGTTGACGAGCCCCGCCTGGTTACAGCTGCGCAAGACGGGGTTTTTCAGACCGTTGGCGAGCGCGCCGCCGAGTCCGGCTCGCGCGGGCTCGACAGCCGTGTGCGCTTGCTGCTCGAGGGTGACCTGTGCGCCGGTGTCGCGGACCGCGAAGATGCTGACCAGAAGGCCCGTGGCCGCGATGAGCGCGGCGCCGACCCAGACGACGGTGCGTGGTGCATAGCTGGCGGCGAGTGCGCCGGTCGCGAAGGCAGTAGCCGCGACACCGAGGTAGCCGGCTGCTTCGTTGAGTCCGAGCGCGAGCCCGCGCCGCGCTGGGCCGGCCAGGTCGATCTTCATCACCACGGTCATAGACCAGGCCAGCCCCTGGTTGATCCCGAGCAGAAGGTTCGCAGCGACGATGAACCACCAGGAAGGCGCGAGGCCGATCAGGAGCGGCACGGGCAGCGCGACGAGCCAGCCGGCGACAAGCAGGCGCTTGCGGCCGATGCGATCGGCGAGGTCGCCGGCGGCGAGGTTCGTCAGCGCTTTGGCGGCGCCGAAGGCGACGACGAAGGCGAGGATCGCCGAGCTCGAACGGAGGCCGAAGTCGTGCTTGCCGACGAGCGGCAGCACGCTGCGCTCCAAACCGACGAGTCCGCCGACGAGCGCGTTGAGCGCGACGAGGAGCGTGAACTGGCGGGCGTTGGCGCCCAGGCCCAGCCGGACGGCGGCTGTCACGCCGGCACCACCGTGTGCCCGGTGCGGTTGGTGGCGACGATCTGCTGCTGCTCGGCGGGCCGCGCAGGTATCTCGGCAAGCAGGGCGTCCGCGAACTCTTCTGCGTCGGCGAGCGCGACCATCGGGTTATGGCCGCGCTCGAACCCAACCGTCGAGACGGGGTTGCCGGAGAGGCCGCGGCCGCAGACCGAGCCGGCGTAGTGGCTCGGATAGAGAACGACCCCGTCAGGGAGCTCGAGCAGACGGCGCAGGCTCGCATGCAGCAGGCGCGCTTGACCGCGCGCGTCGTCGGCGACGTGCAGGTCGGGGCGCCCGACGTCGCCGATCAGGAGCGAGTCGCCGCTGAAGACGAGCCACGGCTCGTCGGTCCCGCGCCGACGATCGGCGACCGTGTAGGCGTGGTGGGCGGGCGCGTGCCCGGGGGTGGCGATAGCCGTCACGAGCGTGTTGCCGAGCTCGACGGTGTCTCCGTCTGCGAGCGCGACGTGCTTGAACTCGACGCCGGCACCGGCCGGCAGATATGCGGTCGCGCCGGTGCGCTCGACCAGCCCGGGCAATCCCGAGACGTGGTCTGCTTGCACGTGCGTCTCGAAGACGGCGACGATCGGTGCACCCAGCGCGGCCGCTGTTGCAAGGTAGTCGTCGACGAGGTCAAGATGTGGATCGACGACCGCCAGCTTGCTGTGCGTTCCGCAGCCGAACAGGTAGCTGGCGCAGGAGCTGGCGTCGTTCAGGAACGGGCGTAGCAGCATGGGGATCTCCTCTCAGCTCGCGATCTCGACCGACCGACCGGCGCGCCGCCACTCCGGAAAGCCGACGTCCAGTCGGCGCGCCTTCAACCCGCGCTGGTGGAGCAGCCGCACGGCGTCGTCGGCGTAGACGCAGTAGGGGCCGCGACAGTAGGCGACGATCTCCCGCCGCCGCGGCAGCTTCGGCAACAAGAACGGAAGCTCATCGAGCGGCGCCGAGCGCGCCCCGGCGATGTGGCCGGCTCGATACTCGGTGCTCGACCTCGTCGCGCTCGCCCAGGTACTCCTCGGCGAGCACGCCGAGCGCGGCGACATGCCTGACGGCGACGTCGCGCACCGCCGCCCACAGCTCGCTCACCCGCTCGCTCGCCAGCCGGTAGAAGACCCTCGTCCCCTGGCGACGCGAGCGCACCAGCCCCGCCCGCGCCAGCACCTGCAGATGCTGCGAGGTGTTGGCGACGCTCTGCGAGATCTCGTTCGCGAGCTCCTCGACGGAGCGTTCTCCCTGGGCGAGCACGTCGACGATCTCGGCCCGCCGGCCGCTCCCGAGCGCCTGCGCCACCGACGCCTGGGCGTCGAACAAGGCCGCCTTCACCGAACCGCTCGCCAAGTTAATCAAGTTATCACTTGAATACTTTCAGATCAAGAGCTGCGGGATACCCGCGTGTCCACGGGCCTCGGTGCTCAGCAGCTCGTGCGGTTCTGGGCGGCAGCGAGCCCGACGAGGACCCCGCCCACGAAAAGGCGATGTCGTATCGCGGACCGTGTCCCGGTCGCGCCCCGCAACTTCTGGATGTCGCGAACCTGATTCATACTTGACTGCAAGGTGATTGAGGAACCGATCCGCGCGGGTCCGCTCGATGCGGGCTGGGCGGCCCTCGGCAACGGGGACTGGGAGGGCGCGAGAGCCTCCTTCGAGGAGTCCCTGGTCGAGGGCGAGACCCCAGAGGCGCTCGAAGGGATGGGCTGGGTTGGCCAGATGCTGAATGAAGACCGACTTACTTTCGACACGCGAGAGCGTGCCTACCGTCTGTACCTCGAGCGAGGCGAGAAGGGTTCCGCGGCGCGGATAGCCGCCTGGCTCGCGGCGGACCATCTGCTGTTTCGGGGCGAGCCTGCGGTTGCCAACGGCTGGCTGCAGCGCGCGCACAGCCTTATCGACGGCCTCGAGCCGTGCGTGGATCACGGCTGGCTCGCCATCCATGAGGGCCACGTTGCGGTTGCGCTGGACGAGGACACGGCCAAAGCGCGGCGGCTTGCGGCGCAGGCGGTCGAGCTGGGCCGGAGGTTTGGTGTTCCCGAGCTCGAGATGTTGGGACTCGGGCTTGAGGGGCGTGCTCTAGTGAGCGAGGGCGAGCTCGAGGAAGGCATGCATCGACTCGACGAGGCGACGACGGTGGCGCT
>WNGE01003875.1_pt1 | contig 19782 bp, 24 predicted proteins | sample 5400651 | NCBI WGS metagenome assembly WNGE01 (sample SAMN13153370, study PRJNA577476) | soil metagenome | isolation source: 60 cm soil or saprolite under grassland replicate 2 | place: USA:California | collected 2016-06-15
CTTGGCGCCATAGTGGTCTCGCGTGTGCGGCCGTTGGAACAGCGGCGCGCGCAACACGCCAACGTGTCGTTCGGTCGGGCCATGCGCAACGCCGCACGCTTGCTGGTCGACGTGCCCGAGCTGCGTGCGTTGAGCATCGCGGCTGTCGCGTGCGAGGTCTTCGCCTTCTCGCACCCGACAGCGCTGCCCGTCATCGCCCGCGACGTTCTCGAGTCCGGCGCCGAAGGACTGGGTGTGCTCAACGCGTCCATCTCCATCGGCGGCACCATCGGCGTGCTGCTGCTGTCGGTGCTGCCGCCGCGCATTCGACGCGAGCCCGTCATGGGCATGGTCTTCGTCCTGTATGGCGCGGCGCTGCTGTCGCTGGCTGAGGCGCGCACGTTGCCGCTGGCATCGGCGGCGTTGATCGTGATCGGTGCGTGCGCGGGCTCGTTCGATGCCTTGCAGCAGAGCCTGATGCAGCTGGCGGTGCCGGATGAGCAGCGCGGTCGAGCGATGGGCATCTGGGTGCTGGGCATCGGCTCCGCGCCGCTGGGACATCTCGAAACGGGTGCGCTGGTCACATCGTTTGGCGCGCCCAATGCACTGTTGCTCAACGGCTCGCTGGTACTGGTCGCCGCGGCAGCGCTGCTGGTGCGCGCGCCGGTCTATCGCGGCGCGCTCGGTCTCAGCGGCCCGGGCCCGAGCGGTACATACCCACCAGCCAGCCGCTGACCACCGGTACTTTTTACCCACCGAGGCAGGACCAAACTACTCTTGCTGGCGTTTGGGCCGATGATTAGACTCGCCTGCCCCATGAGCATGTTGCCTTCGCCAGCCGCCGCACGCCGAGCTCAGCCAGCGCAAAGTGTTGTCGAGCTCGCGCTGATCCTGCCCGTGTTTCTGATCATGCTTCTAGGCATGTTCGACATCGGCCGCGCCTTCGTGTTCGGCGTCGCGGTGCAGAACGGTGCCCGCGAAGCCGCGCGCCTCGGTTCGCAGGCGGCGCTGGTCGGAGCGAACAACGATGCAGCGGCTCAAGCGCAGTTCGAGACGCTGGTATTGCAGCGGCTTATCCATGCGTCCGCGCCCGCGCTATCGGGGTGTCAAGCGGTCAGCGGTACTCAGCCCAGCACCGGCTGTCCCGCGTGGGTGTTGACCGTTTCGCCAAGTGGAACCAAGGCGAGCGGTGCAGCCGTGACTGTTACCGCGGTAGGCCGGCCGTCGATTTTCGCCGGCTTCATGACCGGCGCCATGAGCTTGAGCCTGCCACAGGTCACGGTCCACGGCCAGGCCATTATGGAGATCCTATGAGACACAGCCGCGCACGCGGGCAGAGTCTGGTCGAGTTCGCCATCGTCGTGCCCATTTTCCTGCTGCTGCTGTTTGGTCTCATCGACTTCTCGCGGCTGCTCTTCACCTACATTTCGTTGGCCAACGGCACGCGCGAGCTCGCACGTGTCGCCGCCCTGCCAACGACGACCAGTGCGACACCATCGGCGCCGGTCAGCGCGTTCAACAACCTGACCATTTTTGGCGGGCCGGTAGCTAGCGGCGCAACGCAGATCACGTTCACCAATTCGCCCTACTCGATCAACTGCACGATCGGCGCGACCGGCTGCCAGCTCACACTGTCGACCATCAAAGGCACGCCCAACACCACATCGCTGACTTCCGCCCTCCCCGCGACCGTTTCATATACGTTCGCCGCGGCGCCCGACCCGAGTGCGTTCACGGCGACTGCCAACGGCGATTACGTGATGGTCACGAGCATCAGCTCGGAGGTGGGCGGCTGGAATGGCACCGTGCGTATCTGTCCATTGCCGCTCACGGCGAGCTGCACGCTTGGAGCGCCAGCGTCGGCAAGCGACGGCTTGATCGACGTGAGGGTTGTCTACAACTTCCGGTTCAACCCGCTGTTCGAGAACAAGCTTTCCGGGGTTATCGATGCCTCATTCATGCGGCCATTCTCGGTCCTGCAGACGTCAACACGGACCTATGTCGAATAACGGTGCTCTCGACGCGCGCATGCGTCGACAGTCTGGGCAGATCATGGTGATCTTCGCCCTGTCCATCGTCGGACTCGTAGCTTTGCTCGCCCTGGTCGTGGATGGTGGGAATATCTACGTCCAGCGGCGCACGGCCGTAACCGCCGCCGATGCCGGCGCGCTCGCGGGGACGCGCGCTCTAAAGAACGCAACTGCCAGCTCCGACGTCGCCGCCATCCGGACCGACCTCACCACGTTTGTGCAGGCGAATGGCTTCGGGACTCAGGCTGGCACGCCGTGCGCGTACTTCGTCGACACCGCTGGTAACCCGATCGCCGGTGGCGGCATTGTCAACGCTGGAACGGTCGCCGGTTGCCCCGCCCTGACCGGGTTGATCCCTAATGGCGCCAGCGGGGTGCACGTCGACTCGCATATCCGCTTCAACACGTTTCTGGCCGGGATGCTTCGAGTCTCGGTACTCGACGCGGATGCACATGCCACCGGGCAGGTCGGCGTGCTGACAACCTACAACGCGGGCAACGTGCCGCTGATTGCCTGCGGCGGCGGTAGCGGCGCAGCGCTGCGCGTCACGCTCACAAACAGAACGCTCGATCCGGTAACACCACCACTTCCGATCTTCACCGTCTCAGGCAGTGGCGGTGGCGCGACCGCGGACCAGATTCTGACGGCCACTGGCGACTTGGTCACCACGAAGGAAGGCTATCTCTATTACCTGAAGGGGACCGGTATCGGCGCGTTCGGCAGCAAGTGTGGCGTCAGCTCGAGCACGTTCGACGGCGGCGCCGAGCCCGGCCAGAGTCTGCTGACGCTGCCAGGCACGCTGGAGGGCTCCAACGGCAATGATGTGAGCGGCATTGGCGAGCAAGTTGCGATGCCCGGTGGCTGTCGCGCAGGTACCGATATCTTGACGTTCGTCGAGGCCGCCGCGGGCTGCGTGCTGGTCCTGCCGATCGCCGACGGCAGTACGTCGAGTAACCCGCCGATTCTCACGATTCGTCAATGGGGCGCGTTCTATGTCTGGTGCAACGCCAGCAGCGGCTCTGGCAGTCGCTGCCAGGAGTTCGTCGGCGAGTTCCTCCCGAACTGGGACATAAGCGGCGGACCGACCCAGAACTCGTGGACCTTCGGCAATCGGGTTGGCATTACCGTCGTCCACCTGACGCAGTAGAGCGCCGCGTGGCGCCCGTGCGTCAGCCGCGGTGGCCGGACTGATACAGACCAACCAGCCAGCCGCTGACCAGGCCCGCGGTCATCCACACGCTCAGCACTGACAGGAAGCTCGGCAGGTCGGGAGCCATCGTGGATTCCAGTCAACGCATGCGGCGTGCCATGACCTCGGTCAGAAGCCCTCGCAAAACGGTTTGAACAGCACAAAACGTTCGTCTAGCGAGGCGGTTTTCGAGTACAATTCTGCCCGTGCAACACCCCCTGACGGCCCGCCGACAGGCGAAGCCGAACGGGGTGATCGAGGCGCTTTCCGCGGGCTACGCGGCCGTTAATCGCCGTCTGTGGGTGCTCTTGCTGCCCATCGCCGTGGACCTGGTGCTGTGGTTCGGGCCACACGTCTCGTACTCACCTCTGGTGGATCCAACGGTCACGCGTGCAAGTGAAATGGTGCGCCAGGTTAGCACTGGACCGCGCCGCGCGCCGCGCGATCCCGACGTCGCCAGCGCCGTCGACAACACAGGCCAGTGGCTCATCGCGCGCACTGGCGAGGTCAACGTGCTCAGCCTGGTCGCCCGCGGCCCGATCGCCCTACCCAGCCTCGGGCTGGCCAGTGGCCAGGGCGATTTCACCTTCGTCAGCGATTGGGGAGCGGGGCTGGGTTTGCTCGCGGCCATCCTGTTCAGCGGACTGTTCGTCGGCGGCTGCTTCTACGGGGGCCTGGCGGACGCCAGCGCTGGCCGCTCGGCCAATCCGTTACGACTCGGTCGGCGGGCGCCGCGCTACGTCGCGCGGGTGCTAGGCCTGCTGTGTGCGCTTATCGGCGTTGGCCTGCTGCTGGGACTGCCCGTGTTGTTGCTGGTCGCGTTCACCTGGTTCGTCGCACGCGCGGTGGCCACGTTTGCGCTCGTGCTGGTCGGCGCGGCGCTGCTGCTGATCGCCTTGCACCTGTTCTTTGCGCTCGATGCCATCTTCGTCTCAGATGTCGGGCCGCTGGCCGCGATTCAACGCAGCGTCGGCGTCGTGCGCCGTCATCTCCTGCCGAGCATTTCCCTGGTCATGCTGACCTGGCTCATCCTGGCTGGGATGGACCGCGTCTGGGAGGTGCTGGCCAGCAATGTGCAGCCCCCGTTCGGCATCGCCTTGAGCATTCTCGGCAATGCCTACATCGCCAGCGGCCTGATCGCCGCGAGCATGGTCTTTTACACCGAACGCGTCGAGGCGCCGCCCAGCGCGGCCGTCGCGAGCGCGCTGAGCCCGAGCTAACTGCTCGGTCGAGCACGTAGCGGAGCAACGGAGCAACACAGTGGCACTACCACACGATCAAGATCCCGAGCCAGAGCGGTCCAACTTGAATGGTCGGGCCCAGCCGAACTCGGGCGCCTATACGGGCGCCAACATCGAGGTTCTGGAGGGTCTCAAGGCGGTCCGCAAGCGGCCAGGCATGTACATCGGCAACACCGATCTGTACGGCCTGCACCACATGATCTACGAGCTCGTCGACAACTCGGTCGACGAGGCGCTAGCGGGGTATTGCGATCGTATCGCTGTCACTATTCACGCCGATAGCTCCGTTACGGTGTCGGACAACGGTCGCGGCATCCCGGTCGACCTGCAGCCGCAGCTCAAGAAGTCCGCTCTGGAAGTTGTGCTCACCGTCTTGCACGCGGGCGGAAAATTCGGCGGCAGCGGCTACAAGGTGTCGTCGGGTCTGCACGGCGTCGGCGCCAGCGTGGTCAACGCACTGAGTACGTGGCTCAAAGTGCGCGTGTGCAAGGACGGCGGCATTTACGAGCAGGAGTACCGCGCCGGTGTGCCGCTGGTGCCGGTCGAGCGCGTCGGCGATACCACGGAGCCAAACGGCACCACGATCGGCTTCCTGGCTGATAACACGATCTTCACCACCCTCGACTACGGCTTCGAGACGCTCTCACAGCGCTTCCGTGAGATGGCCTATCTCACGAAGGGGCTGACCATCACGCTGGTCGATGAGCGGCCAGGTGTCGGCGACGAGCGGGAGTGGACGTTCTACTTCGAGGGCGGCATCGTGTCGTTTGTGCGGCATCTGAATCTGAGCCGCCAGCCGATGCATCCCAAGCCGTTCTACGTCGAGCGGCGGATGGGCGACACGACCATCGAAGTAGCGCTCCAGTACAACGACAGTTTTGCCGAAAGCGTATACACGTTTGCTAACAATATTAATACCGTCGACGGCGGGACACATTTGAGCGGTTTCCGCTCGGCGTTGACGCGCAGTTTGAACGACTACGCGCGCAAGGCGGGCCTGCTCAAGGACTCGGACGCCAACCTGAGCGGCGACGACGTGCGCGAAGGCTTGACCGCCGTGGTCAGCGTCAAGGTGCTCGATCCGCAGTTCGAGAGCCAGACCAAGAACAAGCTCAACAACGCCGAAGTCGGGCCGGCGGTGCAGACCGTCGTTAACTCGGGCTTGGATCGGTTTCTCTCGGAGAATCCGCTCGATGGCCGTCGCATCATCGAGAAATGCCTGACCGCCGCGCGGGCCCGTGAAGCGGCGCGCAAAGCGCGCGAGCTGGTCATTCGCAAGAGTGCCCTCGAGGGTTTGACGCTGCCTGGCAAACTCGCCGACTGCACCGAAAAAGACCCCAGCCGCAGCGAGCTGTATCTCGTGGAAGGTGACTCGGCGGGTGGCTCCGCGAAGCAAGGCCGGGATCGTTCCTTCCAGGCGATTCTGCCGCTGCGCGGCAAGATCCTGAACGTCGAACGTGCGCGCGAAGACAAGATCATCTCCTTTGAAGAAATTCGCGCGTTGATCACGGCCCTGGGTGCAGGCAACAGCGACACGTTCAACACCGCCAAGCTGCGTTACCACCGCATCATCATCATGACCGATGCCGACGTCGATGGTGCGCACATTCGCACGCTATTGCTGACATTCTTCTTCCGCCAGATGCGGCAAGTGATCTCCGACGGCTATCTGTATATCGCGCAGCCGCCGCTGTACCGCGTGCAATACGGTAAGGAAAGCTACTATGCGTACACGGAAAGTGAGCGCGACGCGGCGTTGACGGAGATCCGCGAGAAGAACAAGAACGCGCGCGACATTCACGTCACCCGCTACAAGGGTCTGGGTGAGATGAACCCCGAGCAGCTGTGGGAGACGACGATGAACCCCGCCACCCGCACACTGCTGAGAGTGAACCTGGACGACGCCGCCGGCGCCGACGAAGTCTTCGACATGCTGATGGGCGACCAGGTCCCGCCGCGGAAGAAGTTCATCCAAACCCACGCCAAATACGTGCGCAACCTCGACGTCTAACGGACTCTCCGCGGGCCTGCTTTGCGGAACGCGGCGGAGTGGGCCCGTCACCACCGACGGTAGACTGCCGCGCTCCGAAAGGTGTCCACTACTCCCGTGCAGCTCCTGACCAGCAATACCGCGCGCGATGAGCTGGTGCGCGCATGCCAGCGGTTTCTCTTCGGCCACGGTGTGCAGCGGCCGCGGGACGTGTTGGCGGAGCTGGCCGAGGAAGCCGGAGCCGACGAAGAGGCCGATCGGTATGGCGAAGGCAGCGTCATCACTGAATTCGAGCGCCACGTCGCGAGTGTGCTGGACAAGGACGCGGCGCTCTTCCTGCCCAGCGGGACCATGGCGCAGCAAATCGCGCTCCGCATCTGGGCCGATCGCGGCCACACGTCGGCCGTGGCGTTCCACCCGACCTGTCATCTCGAGATCCACGAGCAGAAGGGGTATGCGCTGCTACACGGCCTCCACGGACGGTTGGTCGGCGAGCGCACGCGACTGCTGACCCTCGAGGATCTGCAGGCCACACCGGGTCCGCTCGCGGCGCTCTTGCTCGAGCTGCCGCAGCGAGAGATCGGCGGCGAGCTGCCGCCCTGGTCAGCCCTCGAGGCGCAAATCGCCTGGGCTCACGAGCGCGGCATCAAAGTGCATATGGATGGCGCGCGGCTGTGGGAATCGGCGCCGTTCTATTCGCGCTCCTACGCGGAGATTGCCAGGCTGTTCGACAGCGTGTATGTCTCGTTCTACAAAGGCATCGGCGCCATTGCGGGCGCAGCACTGGCGGGGTCGAGCGACTTCATCGCCGAAGCGCGGGTATGGCAGCGCCGTCACGGCGGCAACCTTGTGCAGATGTATCCGCTGGTGCTGTCGGCACGGCGCAATCTTCGTCGCCGTCTGGAGTGCTTCCCGGCCTACCAGCGTCGCGCGCAGTCGGTGGCGCGCGTGCTGACCAGCATTCCAGGCATCGCTGTCAGACCCGACCCGCCGTACACGAACATGATGCACGTCTATCTCCAGGCGTCGCCTGATGCACTGCTGGAGGCGCGAGACGAGATCGCGCGGACCGAACGCGTGGCACTGTTCCGCCGATTGCAGCCGACTGGCATTCCCGACGTGTCCGCGTTCGAGCTCAGTATCGGCGACGCGATCGCGGCGCTGTCCGATGAGGAGATCAGGACGTACTTCGACCGCGTCATGACGGCTGCCCGAAGTTCGCGGCCCTAAGCAGACAGCACACCGCCGCACCGCGGTCGCTTGTGACGCCTGTGATCCGGCCGTGTTGCGCTCATGGGACACTCGGCGGGCAATGGCCGTCGAGGGAGGCGGGGTGTCGGGTGAACACACTCGTGTTCGACGCGCGGTCCGATCGACGCCGACGCCTGCGGACGCGCGGGCGGTCGATCGCGCTGAGCAATTAGGCCCAGACGTTGGGATCGTCTCGCCCGCGACCGTAGCGCACCTGGTTGGCCAGCAGCCGGCGGGTACGTCAATCAGCATCGTGAGTCGGCTGCAGCGCGCGTCGGGCAATCAGGCGCTGCAGGGTCTGCTGCAGCGGGTGGCGTCCGCGGCGATTCAGCGCGACAAGGTGGCGCACACTACCGGCAAGCAGGTCGACACGTACCTGAACGCCAGTCCGTTCATCAAGTCGTACGTCGCGGACAAGGTCAAGAACGGCACGAAGGCGGAGGGCCACGTCCACATCGAGGACGCCGCGACCTTCGCCAAGTCGTGGGAGACGTACGCGCTCCAGCGCGCCAATCCCAACACAGGCGCGGTGTTCACCAAAACGGAAGCGGCTGCCTGGGAACCGAACGTCAATGCATTTCGCGACGGTTCAGAGATTCACATCCACGAAGAGCGCGGTGAGACCGGCACGGCAATCCACGAATCGATTCACCTGTTTGCCGACGGCAACTTCCGCGACAACATGGGTTTCAACGTCAACGAAGGCGCCACCGAGTTCCTTGCGCGCGCAATTTGCGCCGAGCAGAAGATCACCCGCGGCTCTTTCTATGTGGATGAGCTGCGCTCGGTCGAGAAGCTCGTCGCCCTCACCAGCAAGGAAGAGCTCGCCGCCGCGTACTTCAACGGCAAGATCGCCGAGCTCAAAGCAGCGGTCAATGCCAAGAAGAAGGACGCGTTCGACAAGTGGCTCGGATTCATGAAGACCAAGAAGTACGCAGACGCGGACAAGCTGCTGTAGGTCGGCTCGTATGGCAGAGGCACACGCGACCATCGGTGATCTTGCCCAGCAGGCGCTGGCGCTGGCCATCGCGCGCTACTTGCACGATCACCCCGAAGCCGTGGGTACCGCCGCGACCTGGATGAGCAGCGACGTGGATGCATGGCGCAAGCGATCGACCGCGGACATCGCGCAGCGGGCCAGTGATCGACTCGAAGACCTGGAGAACTGGCGGGCCAGCGTTCAGTCGGACAGCGATGCGTGGAACGCCGACCGGGTCAACTACGTCCACGCCAAGCTGACGCTGCAGTCGGCGCGCAGCGGCTCATTCCAGACCGCCGCGGGCAGCCTGTTCGACTTCCTACGCGAGGTCGGCGCGCCCGCGGAGGAGCTGGACATCCACTAAGACGCCCGGCCTGAGCTGATCTCCGTTCAGCTTGCCGAGGCGAGGTAGGCCTGCAGCTCGTCGGCGATGGTGCGGACGCGTTTGCGGGCATGGTGCCGCTGGCGGTTGAGGTGTATTGTGCGTGGGCTCGGGCGCCGGGAGGGAACTTGGGCGGCCGGGCGGAGAGGGGTCAGTGATGTTCGCCCGAATTACGTGGGGGCAAGTGGCGGTCGACAGGCTAGACGATGTGGCGACGACGCTTCGACCAGCCATCGACTCGCTCACTCACCTGGATGGATACCTCGGTATCGCGGTGCTGGCCAATCGGACAACAGGCGCTGCCGCCGTGATCGCCTACTGGGACTCCCTCGAGGCTATGCAGGCCAGCGAGTCGGCCGCGAGCACCGCGCGCGCGATGGTTCGGGGCGGTCCAGTGCTAGAGGTCAAGGAGGTCGACCGCTTCGAGTTCGTGCTCCAGGACCGTGTCGCGCCGCCGATGGCCAACACCTTTGTGCGGGTCACCGACGCACGTGCCGCGCCCGAGAAGCTGGACGACATGGTTACTTTCGTGCGTGGTCGGGTGATGCCAGTGATGAAGGCTCAAAGCGGATTTCGCGCCGCGAGCGTCGTGGTCAATCGCGAAACTGGCCGCTTCCTCGCCGCGACGGTCTGGAATACCGCCGCTGACCGGGAGGCAAGTGAAGCGGCGGTCGCACCGCTACGCGAAGAGGGCCGCGAGATCGGAGCCGCGCCGAGCACGAGCGTCGAGCGCTACGAGGCCATACTCGTGGAGATCAAGCAGGCGGCAACAGTCTGAGAGATGGGTGACAGCACGGTAGTGGGAGGCTGCTACCTGCTGCACTTCGCGACGCCCGTGCTCGGGAAGCAGCACTACCTGGGCTGGACGGTCGATCTGAAGCGCCGCATGCGGGTGCACCTGGCCGGTCGTGGGGCGCGACTGGTCAAGCAAGCGCTGCGGGCGGGTGTGGGTGTGGAGCTAGTACGGGTGTGGTCGGCGGCCGACCGCAAGCAGGAGCGAGCGCTCAAGAAGCACCGCGCGCCGAAGAGCTACTGCCCGCGCTGTAACGCGGCGAAGCGAAAGAGCGCCTAGCGGACGCGAGCGGCGGCTTCGGCACGGTTGCGCGCGTGCATCTTGCGCAGGATGTTCTGCACGTGCTTCTTGACCGTGCTCTCGGTCACGACGAGCCGCTCGGCGATCTCGCGGTCGCGGGCGCCGCGGGCAATCAGCGAGAGTACTTCCTTCTCGCGACTGGTCAGGTTTGGTGGGGGTGGCTCAGGACTCGGCTGCGCCACGCGGGCGCGATAGCCGTCGAGGATCTTCTGCGCGTTGGCCCGCGACATCGGAATGCTTTCGCCACGTAGGAACCCGCACAGGGCGCGAATGAGCGCGTCGGGCGCGAGGCTCTTGTTCAGGTAGCCAACGGCACCCGCGCGGATCGCGTCAAAGAGGTCGGAGATCAATGAGCTCGAGCGCAAGCGCGACGTGCTGAGCGTGCTGCCAACGCCGGGCCTCACACAGGCCCTCACGCCGGCGCACACGCCGGCCTTCACGGCCGCCCTCACCCCGGCACTGTCCCAAACGCCGGCCCTCAGCCCCGCCCTCACCCCGGCCCTCTCCCAGAGGGAGAGGGAGCAGCCGAAACGGCGGGTATCGCTGTCGCTGCCGGCTGCGCGGCACTGGATCCCGGTGCTGCTGGGCACGATCCTGTTCGGTCTGGCGCTGCTGGTCACGCCAATCAGTCAGGTCGTCGGAGGCTTGCAGCTGCTGGCGGTTATGAGCGGCAGCATGGAGCCGAGCATTCACGTCGGCGGCATCGTGGGCGTGCGTCCGGTGCCGGCGAGCGAGCTGCAGGTCGGCGACGTGATCACGTTCGTCAACACCAGCAGTCCCGATATCCCGATCACCCACCGCATCGTGGACCTCGAAAACCGCGCTGGCCAGACCGTCATCACCACCAAGGGTGATGCCAACGACACGATCGATGCGGTAACCACGACGCCAAATCGCGCTGTGGGACGCGTCGAGTTCACCGCTCCGTGGCTGGGGTACCTGATGGTCTGGCTGGCATCGCCGCTGGCCAAGGGCGCCATCCTGGCGATCTCGGTGATCGGTTTTGCACTGCCATCATCCGCTTGCCAACGCGCAAGCGGGCGCAGCCTGTCTCGGACAGCGACAGGTCGTACAACGCGCTCGCGAACGAGATTCAGGCGCTGCTGCCGAACACGAGTTAGCCGCCGGGCCGGCGGCGCTAGCTGAGCCGCTAGTGGCCGGGAGTGGCTGTTGGCGCGGGCGTGTTCGTCGGCGGCACCGGAGTCGGCGAGGCTGTCGGCACGGGTGTCGGCGTCCTGGTCGCGGTCGGCACGGGCGTTGAGGTCGCGGGCACGGCGGTCGCGGTGGCGGTCGCCGTCGGCGAAGGAACGACCGTTGGCGTGCTCGTGGGCACGGGCGTGCTGGTGGCGGTCGGTGGAACAGGCGTGCTGGTGGCCGTGGGCAGCACGGGCGTACTGGTCGCGGATGGCGGCAGCGGTGTGCTGGTCGAGGTCGGGAGCGGTGTAGTCGTGGCCGGCACCGGCGTGTTGGTGGCCGTGGCCACGCTGGTCGGAGTCATGCTGGCGGGCGGCAGGGTCGGCGTGTTGGTCGGAATCGCGGTCTCGGTGGGCAGCGGCGTCTCGGTCGGCTTCGCCGAGGGGACCAGGGTCGCGGTGGCGGTGGGCTCGGCCGTGCTCGTGGCCGTGGCGGTTGGCTCGACGGTCGGCGTGGCGGTGGCGGTGGCAGTAGCCGTCGCAGTCGCAGTGGCCGTAGCCGTCGGCGTCGGTGTCTGCGTCTCGAAGGCGATCTCCAGGCTCCCGCTTGCGGCGCCGCTCGTGGCTTGCAGCGTGGCCCTCGTGAGCAGCGGATCGACGCGCGTCGCGCGGAAGACCAGGCTGCCATCCTGGATCGCACTGCCGTGCGACGGGTCGACCGTGACCCCCGTTGGGGCCGAGATCGCGACGGGCGCGCCCGCGAACGGTCGGCCGTACTGGTCCAGGACAGTCGCGTGCACCACGCCAGGCTCGGCGCCCGCGGCGAGCGTCAGGCGGCTAGCTACGAGCTCGGGCGTGACCACGCGCAGCTCGGGCGTCGGATCGCTCACGGCGCCGTGCGCGTCGACCGCCCGCACCACCACAAAGTAGGACGGGCCGGCGGAGACGTCAGGCTCGACGTAGCTGGTCGCGGAGCCGACATCGACCTTGCGTGCATAGCTGCCGCTCGCCGTGCCGATCGAGACCTCGTAGCTGGCTACGCCAGCGCTGGGCGAAGCGGTCCACGACACCTCGAGGCGGTCGGACGCGCGTACGTGCAGCCCCGTCGGAGGGAGCGGGGCGGGGTCGATGATCGTGATCGTGTTGCTGGCGGAGCCGGCAGTGGCCGTGATCGTGATCGGGGCGAAGCTGGCGCCGCTCGAGCGATGCCGGTGGCGCTGTATCGGCCGCGTGCGCGGCGCCGAACGTGTACGTCACCCAGGTATTTCCCGCCGCAGGTGCCGGTACGCAGCAGCAGCTAGCGGGCGGCTTGAGCCGCGCCGCGATCGCGGGCGTCGCGGCTGGCGCCGACTACTCGATCGAGATTGCCGGCAGGTCATTCACGGGTGGTCCGCTGGTCATCGGCCCCGCGTTTGGCATGGGCGGGCCGGACGCTGTGCCTGGCGCCGATGGACAGACCGCGGGTCTGGAGGCTGGTCGCACCGGTCACCTGGCCAGCGTGGTCTACCTGCCAACCCAGGCTGGCCCGGACTTGGCCGATCAGACCAGCGTCCTCACGTTCAGCTGGACGGCCACCCAGCGGCTCGGCGGCACTCGCTAAGACAGCCCGCCCCGCGGGGGAGCGGCTACGATGGGGCCGGCTGCATGGCTCGCATCAAGTGGATTGAGGACGCAGAGGCGACAGGCGCTGTCGCGGATGCGTTCGCGGAAATTCGGGCGCGCTCGCAGAACGGCGGCGTGGCGGACATTCTGCGGACGATGAGCCTGCGGCCGGAGTTCATGCGGGCCATCAATGACGCGTCGCGGCTGCACTTCAGCGACGGTGCGCTCACCCGAGCGCAGCACGAGATGATCGCCTCGTACGTCGCGGCGTTGAACCGCTGTCACTATTGACTGAGCACCCACGCGTGGTTCCTGCAGTTGCAGGGTGACGAGTATTCGGCGGCAGCGCAGGCGATCCGTGACGGCGCGCCACTCGACCAGGTGCCGGTCACGGCGGCTGAACGGCAGTTGCTGGAGTTTGTCGGCACGCTGACCAGGCACGCGTACCGCATCACCGATGCAGAGGTGGACGGCCTGCGGCAGGCCGGCTGGAGCGATGAGCAGGTCGCCGAGGCGGTGTACGACGGTGCGCTCTTCAACCTGTTCGTGCGCCTTGCCGACGCCTTCGATATCCACCCGCCGCCGCACGTCGAGCCCACGAGCGTACCGGCAGTCCTCAGCCAGCCATAGGCAGGCTCTGACACCACGCCAGCACGTCAGCGAAACGGTACGTCTGGAGGTGGCCGAACAGACGGTGTCGGGTGAGCCGCGCCTGAACAGTGGCGGGGCTGCTCAGGCCACACAGGAAGCGCGCCTGCTGGCGGGTATCCGACAGGACGTTCGCGTGGTCCTGGCAGAGCGCCAGGAAGTCTGCGGCATCGACCTGCTGTGCCACAGGCGGTAAGGCTGGTAGTGGCGGAAGGGCCTGGGGTGTGGCCGTTTCGCAGAACGCGCAGTGGCCGCACGGCGACTCGAGCTGTTCGCCGAAGTAGCCGACTAGCGCTTGCGTCTGGCAGCCGCCGTGCTCGACCAGGTCGAGTACCTGCTGCACACGTGCAATTTCTTGCTGCTCGCGGCGCTGAAAGCGCTCGGCCAGGGTGTCGACCAGCGCAGTCGTGTCCGCGGCGCCATCGTCGACGCGGCGGAAGCGCAGCCGCGGCTCGTTGGCTCGCAGCTCGATCAACGCCTGGTCTTCGAGGTGCTGGAGGGCGCGCAGCACGCGCTCGCGCTCCGCGCCGAGCTGGGCGGCGACCGCGGCAGGATCGAGCGCGTACCAGATGCGGCCCTTTCTGGACACCTCGAAGATGCGACTGACGAAGCGGCGCGGCTCGCCGGTGAAGCGGGCGAGGATCTGGTCCAGGTCGATCAGGGGCTTGGCCTCGTAGCCGGCGTAGAAAGGCGTGCCCTGGCGCAGGATCCCGAGCAGCTCCAGGTACGTCAGGATGGTGCGTGCGACCAGCTGGCGAATGTCGTGCCGGCTCGACAGGTCGGCCACGCTCACATCGAACGCGGACCCGAGGTCCAGCAGCTCGCGCACAAGCGCACCCAGAGCGGCGCGGGTGGGTGTGTCGCCATAGGCGAAGTTTTCCAGGGTTGGCACATCAGTCGGACAGGCGAACAGCTGGACGATGGACCGCTGGCCATCACGTCCCGCGCGGCCGATCTCCTGGCTATAGCTTTCCAGGCTCTTGGGCAGGTTGTAGTGATAGACGTAGCGGACCGCCGCCTTGTCGATACCCATGCCGAAGGCGATGGTGGCAACGACGATTCCGCGATCGGAGGCCATCCACCACTCCTGCACGTCGGTACGCGGCGCGGTGTCCATGCCCGCGTGGTAGGCGCGGGCAGGGAAACCCGCCTGAGCGAGCCGCTCGGCGACCTCTTCGGCCGTCTTCTGCAGGGTGACGTAGACGATCGTCGGCCCGGGTGGCCGTTCGCGCAGCCGTTCGACGAGCAGCGCATCTCTTTCCGCCTGGCGTACGGCCGTCGGGTACAGCACCAGGTTGGGTCGATGGAAGCCCGTCACCACGGCGCACTCGCGCGGGATGTCGAAGCCGCCGCAGATGTCTTCGACGACCGCGGGTGTGGCGGTGGCGGTGAGCGCCAGAACGCGTTCGGCGCCCATCTCGCGCGCGGCCTGGGCGAGCTTCAGGTAGTCGGGCCGAAAGTTGTGGCCCCACTCGGAGATGCAGTGCGCTTCGTCCACCGCGAACAGGGCGATGCGCGCGGACTGCAGATCGCCGAGGAAGCGCTCGTTGTTGAAGCGCTCGGGCGCGACGTAGAGCAGCTTGAGCGAGCCGGAGCGCAAGCGATCCGCCACGTCGCGGACCTCGGCGGCGGTGAGGGAGGAGTCCATGCGCGCCGCGGCGATGCCGACGCGCCGCAGATAGTCGATCTGGTCCTTCATCAGCGCGATGAGCGGTGAGACCACCAGGGTGACGCCCTCGAACAGCAGCGCGGGCAGCTGGTAGCACAGCGACTTGCCGCCACCGGTCGGAAACACGGCCAGCGCCGCGCCACGCGTGCGCAGCGCGTCGATGACCTGCTGTTGGCCGGGTCGGAACGACGCCAGTCCGAAGGTGGCCAGCAGTGATTCAGGCGCAGGCACGGTGGCGGAGGTCATCAGAACACGTGTTCGAGAATGCTACGGCATCGCCGCGTCGGTGCCGCGGGACTTCGTGTTACGAAATCTCGTAACAAATCGGCGATCAGGCGTAACCGAGACGTTCCCCAAAAGCTATTGTTCGTAACACGGCAAGTGCCTAGCGTAGAGGCTCTGGAGGCGGGGAAGGTCTCTGCCGCGGGGTCGCTTTTGGGCCACCCGCGGCAGGACTCTCCAGCGGCGTCGGCGTAGGATTTCGGGCATGGCCACAGTCCAGGTGCGATACATCGTCAACGACGTCGACGCAGCGATCGCGTTTTATTGCCAGCACCTCGGTTTTACCGAGGTTATGCACCCCGCACCGATGTTCGCGATGCTCACGCGCGGCGATTTGCGGCTGGTCCTGAGCGCGCCAGGTGGACCCGGCACGCCCGGTGGCGGCTCGCAGCCGATGCCTGACGGTCGGCGACCTGAGCCGGGTGGCTGGAATCGATTCTCGATTGAGGTCGCCGACCTTGGGACGCTGGTCGAGCAGCTGCGCCAGGCGGGCGCCCACTTCCGCAACGACATCGTCACGGGTGTCGGTGGCAAGCAGATCCTGCTCGAGGATCCGTCGGGCAACCCGATCGAGCTGTTCGAGCCGATCGTGGCCGATGCGCGGCTCGAGGGCGGCCAACGTTAACGGTCGGCTACGGTTATGTCACTGCTGCGTACTGTTGGCCGACTGTGGCCAGCCCGTAGACTAGGCGACGGGGCACACATGCCGCAGGCACACCTCTATGCGCAATGGCGGAACAGTGAACCGCCGCTGGAGCGCAATCTGAAGGAAGCGCCAGTCGCCAACGGGATCGTCCGCGTGGGTGATTGGGTGCGGGAGCTGCCTGCGTCGCACCATATTCAGCCGTGCGCGTGTTGTTTGTGTCGCGAGGTGCCGGACGCCGAGCGGGATGTGCAGGTACAGGCGATCGGCCAGCGGGACGGGACCGTCTACGTGTTGCTGCCCGACGGCTACGAGTGTCCAGCGGCTGAGGTTGAGCTCGCGACCCGAGCTCGAGAATTCAAGGGCTAAACCCCCTAGACCCCCCGCGGGTGGGGCGTTCTCACGGCCCGGGTGGCGCACCACCGCACGTGTGTACACGCATCCTGCCCGCGCCGCGCTCCGTGGGGCGGCTCTTGACAAATCTCAAGCCGTGCCTTAATTTTCTCAACATGTCGATGACTGATTTCAATGGGCGGGCTGGAGGGCGGGAGGCAGCGGCCCATCAGGTGCTCACTCGCTGCCCCGTCTGCGGCGACGATCTCCGCATCGTGCGGCTGGAATGTCCCGCGTGTGGCTCGGCCCTGCAGGGCAACTTCACGCTCGGTCGATTGGCGCGTCTGACCCGCGAGCAGCTGCAGTTCGTGGAAGTCTTCATCCGCTGCCGCGGCAAGATCAAAGACGTCGAAGAGGAGCTCGGCATCTCCTACCCGACCGTGGTCGCCCGCTTGAACGAGGTCGTGCAGGCGATGGGCTTCGAGGTGCGACAGGAAGACGCCGACCTGGCCGTCCGCCGACAGCAGATCCTGGATGAGCTTGCCGCGGGCAAGCTCAGCGCGGCGGACGCCGCCAGCCGCCTGCGTGCGCTGTGAACGAGGGCCGTGTGATGAACCCTGACAACATCTGGGATCTCCCGTTCGGGACCCCCGCCGAGCTGGAGCTGCATGCGGACTGGGGCACGTTGACGATCGTGCCAGTCGAGCCTGGTGGTCAACCTCGATTGCAGCTGCATCGCGGGAGCGAGCACATCGTGCCCGAGATCGAAAAGCATGGCGGGTTGGTGCGCGTTCGACTCGAGCCGCGGCGCGACTTCAGCTGGTTCGGCGCTTGGGACTGCAAGGCGACACTGCACGTGCCCGCGGATGTCCGAGCGCACATTCAGACCAACGCGGGCAGTGTGCACGCGCGCGACCTGGAGGGCTGCGAGCTCGGCATCAAAGCCAACGCTGGCAAAATCGAGCTGGCCAACGTCCACGGGCTGCTCCACCTGGCGGCGGACGCGGGCAGCGTGAGTGGTCGGGATGTGGGCGGCTACCTGAACGTCGAGACGCAGGCTGGTCAGGTACGGCTGGAGGTCACCGAGCTCCTGCCGGGCGAGCACCGTGTGCGGGCGACGATGGGCGAAGTGCGCCTACAGCTCGCGCCTGGGCTGGATGTGTGCATCGAAGCCCACACTAGCCTCGGGTCGATTCGGAATGACTACCCCTCGCGGCAGTCCGCGCCGACCAAGCTGCAGCTGTCGACCGAGATGGGCTCGGTGCGGATCGAACAGGGCGGTTTCAACATGTCGTCGCGGCCCAGGGCGCCGCGGCAGCCGGAGCGGCCCGCGGCACCGGTCGAACGGGCGACCGATCCTGAGCTCGAACGCATCTTGAAGATGGTCGAAGCGGGCGAGCTGTCGGCACAGGAAGCCGACGACCTGCTGCAGGCCATGGGCAAGGCTTGAGGCCAGCGGCAGATGGGCGAGTCCTCAGAGCCACAACCAACCGAGAACGAGCGGCTGCGGATTCTGCAGCTGCTCGAGCAAAAGCGGATCACCGCTGCCGAAGCGGCCGACTTACTGGCGGCGCTGGATGATCGTGGGCGGGATAGCGAGCGGCGCGTGGAGCGCGGCCGCTGGGTACGGCACGAGCGCGGGCGCTGGATCCGCGAGGAGATAGGCCCGCCGCCGTCGCGCGCGCGCTGGTTTCGCGTCCGGGTAACCGACCAGCGCACGGGCCGCGTGCGATCCAACGTTTCCGTGCCGATTGGCATGGTCGGCTTCGGCCTGGGCTTCGCGCGGCGCTTTCGCCGCATGCCTGGGGTGGAGCACGTCGACGATCTGTTCGAAGCGCTCCGCTCGGGCCGCCGTGGGGTGATCTTCGATGTGGCCAACGAAAACGCCGAGCGCGTGGAGATCTTTATCGACTAAGGCATGTCGATGTCGGCGGCGCCGAGCTGGGTCGCCAGCGATTCGAGAGCGGTCTCGGCTTCGCCGGGTTCGGCGCCGTCTAGCCACAGAGCGCGGACCCGCAGCGTGCGTGCGGGGCGGTCGAGCTTCAAGTCGGCTCGGCCTACGAGATTGCCGCGGGCTAGCAGCGGCAGCACGTAGTAGCCGAACTGGCGCTTGAGTTCCGGCACGTAGATCTCCACGCGGTAGCGGAAGCCAAACATGCGCTCGACGCGGTCGCGCTGCCACATCAGGTTGTCGAATGGCGCCAGATAGGTTGGCGCGTGGTCCGGCACGTCGAGGGCTCCGTCCAGCCAGGCGCGGGTCGAAAAGGCGGGCTCCTTCCAGCCCTCGACCTCGACCTGAGCGATCTCGCCGTCCTGGACCAGGCTTCTCAGCACGGGCTGGCTCTGCGGTGGCCGCAGACGGTAGTAGTCGAAGATCTCACGTGCGGTCGCGACCCCGAGGCCCCGCAGACCGCGCACGATGAAGTACCGCCGCGCCTCAGCTTCGCCGGGGTTCGAGGTGTCCAGGCCAGCCGGCAGGACCCGCTCGGGGATGTCGTACAGGCGCGCGAAGCCCGCGGTGCGCCCCGAGCACATCAGCTCGCCCCTGTCCAGCAGGTCTTCGAGCACCAGCTTGGCGGGCTTCCAGTCCCACCAGCTGCCGCGCTTTCCGAGCGGATCGTCGAACGCCGCGGCGCCCAGCGGACCCTCGGCGCGGACGCGCTCGAGGATCAGCGGATACAGCGCGGCGTTCTCTTCGCGGATCTTTTTCCACCAGTCGCGGACGTCACCGCCGCGCATGCGCTCCATCTGCGGCAGGAAATAGCGGTACTCGTACATCGGCAGCCACGACGCCATGTGGCCCCAGTACTCGAAGCCGCGTCGCTGGGTGTAGATCGCGTCGTGCAGGTCAGCCACCGAGTACTGACCGAGCCGCGCAAACGGCACCAGCAGGTGATTTCGCGCCAGGATGTTGACCGAGTCGAGCTGGATGGCGCCGAGGCGGTCCAGCAGGTCAATCGGCTGGAGCGCAGGCGCACCGAACAGCTGGGCACGCAGCGCCAGCCCGCGAGCCTCGGCCGCTGACAGGCTGGCGCGCATCGGTGTCCACCTTAACAGTCTGCTACGGTGCTCGGTTGCATGCGGCTGTACTGGGAGGTTGCGCGCCGCGCGCTGCAGCGCCAGGTCACCTACCGCACCGAAAACCTGGCCGGGCTGTTCACCAACGCCTTCTTCGGCTACCTGCGGGCGGCGCTGTTGCTGGCGGTGTACCAGACCACCAGCAGCGTGGGCGGCTACGACGCCACCGACGCGGTCACCTACGCCTGGATCACCCAGGCGATGATCATGATCGTCGCGTTGTGGGGCTGGTGGGACGTCGAGGAGACGATTCGCACCGG
>WNGE01003099.1_pt1 | contig 19776 bp, 21 predicted proteins | sample 5400651 | NCBI WGS metagenome assembly WNGE01 (sample SAMN13153370, study PRJNA577476) | soil metagenome | isolation source: 60 cm soil or saprolite under grassland replicate 2 | place: USA:California | collected 2016-06-15
GTCAACCCAGGCCTGACGGAGACGGATCGGGTGCGCGACGCCATGCGGACGTGGGCGGACGACGAGGGCGTGGAGCCGGACACCTACGCGCGTGACTACGCCTCGCGCCTGCCGCTGCGACGGCTGGCGGCACCGGAGGAAGTGGCCCGCGTGGTGGTGGTCATGGCGTCGGACCTGTCGGAGTACGTCACTGGCTCGGCCGTGCAGGTCGACGGCGCCTCCTCACGCGGGGCGTTCTGAATGGGCGGACCGGCTGGCGGTTGGCTCGATCGAAGGGAGGCGCCATGAAGCTCGGCTTCGCAATGCTCAACAACCTCGAGGTCGGGGACTCGGTCGCGATCGGCAAGCGGGCCGAGGAGCTCGGCTACGACAGCGTGTGGTTCGCCGAGCACAACTACTCGCGCGACGCGGCAACCGTCTGCGGCGTCCTGGCGTCGATGACCAACCGGGTGACGATCGGGCCGTGCGTCGTCCCGATCTTCACGCGGAGCGCGCTCCTCCTCGCCAACACCTTCGCCACGCTGGACGAAATCTCGGGAGGGCGGATGGTGCTCGGCCTTGGCGCTGGGTCGCGGGTCCTTATCCGGGGGCAGGGAATCGAGTACCGCAAGCCGCTGGTCGCCCTGCGCGAGTACGCGGACGCCTGCCGCGCGATCTGGAACGGCCACGGGACGCACATCGACTACGACGGCGAGATCGTCAAGCTCGACGAAGCCGAGCTCGACTTCGAGCCTCGCCGGCGTCGCATTCCGATCTGGATCGGAAGCACCGGACCGAAGGCTTGCGAGCTTGCCGGTGAGATCGGCGACGGCGTGTTGCTGAACGCCTTCCTCCCCGCCTCCTACATCCGGTCGGCCATGGATTGGATCCGGACCGGCGCAGAGCGGGCCGGACGGGATATCAGCGACGGCTTCGACGTGTCGATGATCATCATCACCACCGTGGCCGGCTCCAAGGAGGAGGCGCACGAGTTCCTCCGCCCGATGCTCGCGGTCTACCTCGCCCGGTTGCCGGACGTGACGCGGCACACCACCGCGTGGCCCGAATACGAGGCGCTGGTGGCGGCGGTGAACGCAGGCGGCGGCGAAGCCGGGAAGAAGTTCATCTCCGACGAGTTGATCGACGACATCACCCTCTGCGGTACCCTCGACGACTGCCGGGAAGGACTCCAGAGATTCGTCGACGCCGGCCTCAACCACCCGGCGATCGTGGGGTTCGGGAACGTCCGCGGGACGATGGAGGCCATGGCGCCGAACGCGTGAGCCGACGGCGAGAAGGGGAAGGCGATGCAGGTCAGAGGGATCACCTTCGTCGGTACTCGAACCTCGCGGTTCGGGGAGATGGATCGACTCTTCGGCGACACGATGGGCCTCGAACTGAAGTCCCGCGTGGACGACATGGTGATCTGGCAGCTCCCCGACGGGTCACTGGTGGAGATCTTCGGGGAGGACGAGCCGGACCACCTCCACTTCGACTCCGGTCCCGTGGTCGGCTTCCTGGTGGACGACGTGACGGCAGCACGCACCGAGCTGGACGCCGCCGGCCACCAGCTCATCGGGCCGATGTACTCGGTCGATGGAGGCAGGGGATGGAGCTTCTTTCGTGCCCCCGACGGCAACGTGTACGAGATCACCGGACCAGTCTCGGGCTCCCAGTGACCCCGCTACGCCGACTGCCGGCCAGCAGGCTACCGCGGAGTCGGCCGGTTCCCCCGCCACGTACCCGAGAGCACGAGGACGGTCGTTGAGATGATCAGGAGGATCCACCACGTAGCCTTCGCGCACCCCTCCGGCTCCACCATGCCGTGGGCTCTCCGGGAGGCACTAGCGCTGGAGGACGTCAGCGAGGAGCTGGGGGACGGCTTCGTCGAGCGGATGCTCCGCGTGGGCGACGGCTTCGTGCAGCTGCTCGAGCCGACCGGTCCCGGCACCGTCCAGCGGTTCCTGGACCGTCGCGGACCATCGCTCCACCATGTGGGCTTCGAGGTCGACGACGTCGCCGCCGCAGTCTCGTCCCTCCGGCTGGCCGGGCTGCCATTGGTAGAGCCTGCTCCTCGGCCGGGGGGCATGGGATCCACCGTGGCCTTTGTGTACCCCGCCGCGTTCGACGGGCTGCTCGTCGAGCTGGTCCAGCCAAGCGGTGACAAGGGGCCCTGAGCGTCCCACCGCGGCGTGCGTTCGATCCCGACCCTGAAGCCCCGGAGCTCCGCGCAAGGCTCGGGCTTGGGACCGGCGCACATGTGGACCGCTCGTGGCTGGGCAACTCCCAGGTCTACACGGAGCATCGACGGGTCATGCACAGGTCAACCCGCAGAGCACACCGGATGGGACGGCGATCAGGTGGCGCGCGGCGTTCCTCCCCCAAGATCCTCGGGACCGGGCGGCTTCTCGAGCGGGGCCTCGGGCGATTCCTCGATCAGTGCGCCCGCGGGTTGACCGCGCACGCCGCCGGCCCACCGTCGACCCTGAGGCAACCACATGATGTGCGCCGGTCCCATCGCATACGGCACCGGCGTCCTCCGTTTGAATTTCGAGGGTAATGCCCGGTGGTCGTCGAGGGACTCGCCGAGGTGGTCACCGACCAGTCGATCTGTGAGAGGTCAAAGCCCCAGGAGCGAGTCATCGCCATGATGTCGTCGATCCAGCCATCGACGCCGCCCAGATACGCCATGCGTGTCCGCTCGCCATGACCGCGCTCGTGAGCGTCCGGTACGGGCCAGACGACGTGCTCAGCCCTCGTGGTCACGCTGAATGGCTCATCGCCCACGTTCCCGGCGCTGAGCGCCGTGAGCTGCTAGCCGGCGGCCACCTCCTTGACGACACGGACCTCGACAGCCTCTATGCCTGGCTCACCTCAGAGGACTGAGGGACGCCGCCGAGCACACCAACCTGCACCCGAAGCCCCGAGCGGTGGAAGACCTCCACCTGCGCCGCCGCCTTGCAGCTAGTGGGGGGTGCGAGAGTCCAGCCCGCCTGGGTCGAGGTGGGGCGCTAGCGGTGAGGACACCAGGCCCCCGGCGCAGCATCCTGATGGCTGTGAAGCGACCTGGCACGGGCCGCATGGGCAAGGAGCGAGCATGCCACCAGTCACCACCATCCTCGGCAGACCGGACAGCGCCACCACGGTGACGCCGGCGCGCCCACCGCGGCTGCGGCGCACCTGGGTGCGGATCCTGCTTGGCGGCCTGGCGCTGTGGGTCGCCACCGTGATCGTCACCTTCGCGACCCAGAACCCCAACCTGATCCCCACGATCATCCTGCTGGGCAGCTTCCTGGTCCCGGCCACCTTCGTCGCCTACTCCTTCCAGCGCGCCGACGAGGTCGTCACCGTCCAGCGGATCTTCACCGCCTTCGTCGCCGGTGGCGTGCTCGGCACGCTCGGCGCCTCGCTGCTGGAGGGCGAGTTCCTCAAGTCTCCGTCGGCGGGGACCTACATCTACGTCGGGCTGATCGAGGAGGCGGTCAAGCTCGCGGCGCTGTGGCTGCTCGCACGGCGCCTGGCCCGCTACACGGTGCGGGACGGGATCGTACTGGGCGCGGCGGTCGGCTTCGGCTTCGCCGCCCTGGAGAGCGCCGGGTACGCCTTCAACGCGCTGTTCACCTCTGGCGGGCTGTCGCTGGTGAGCCTGGTCGAGACCGAGGTGCTCCGCGGCGTGCTCGCGCCCGTCGGGCACGGGCTGTGGACGGCGATCCTGGGCGGTGCGCTGTTTGGCGCCGCGGCGCGCCGCGGCCGGCTGCGGCCGACCGGTGCGGTGCTGGGCTGGTATCTGGTGGTGGCGGCGCTGCACGCGCTGTGGGACGCCTCGCAGCAGATCGCGGTGTGGCTGACGCTGCTGCTGACCGGCACGCGGCTGGAGTGGCTGCTGATCGAGCAGGGCCGGGCGCCGGCCCCGACCACCACGCAGGTGCACCTGTTCACGGCGCTGGACTGGGCGCTACTGGCGGTAGACGCGCTGATCGGGCTGCTCCTGCTGCGCTGGTGCTGGCGGCGGGCGACCCGTGTGGCTCCCCGAGGCGCCGACGATGCCACAGTTTCCAACTAGCCGAAATGCGCCAGGGCATAGCGCCTGCGATCCTTGCCGCATGGCTCTGCGCTGCCTCATCGTCGACGACAGCCCCCACTTCCTGCAGTCCGCCCGCGCCCTTCTGGAGCGGGAGGGGAACGCCGTGGTCGGGGTCGCGTCAACGGGCGCGGAGGCGCTTCGACGGGCCGAGGAGCTCCAGCCGGACGCCACCCTTGTCGACGTCGACCTCGGCGGCGAGAGCGGCTTGGATCTCGCCCGGCGGCTCCAGCGCGAGACCACCCTGGAGCCGTCGAGCGTGATCCTGATCTCCGCCGACGCCGAGGAGGACTTCGCGGACCTGATCGCGGCCAGCCCGGCCGCCGGGTTGCTGTGCAAGTCCAACCTGTCAGCACGCGCCATCCGCGAGGTCCTCGGCGGCACCGGCGACCGCGACCGCCGCCGAACCTCCTAATGCCCTTCGAGGTAGGTGAGGACCGCCAGGACGCGGCGGTGGTCGTCGTCGGTCTCGGGCAGGTCGAGCTTGGTGAGGATGCTGCGCACGTGCTTCTCGACGGTTCCCTCGGTGACCCACAGGCGACGGGCGATGCCGGCGTTGGAGCGCCCCTCGGCCATCAGCGCCAGGACCTCGCGCTCGCGGGCCGACAGCGCGGCGAGCGGGTCGTGGCGGCGGTGGACCGCCACCAGCTCCTGGACCAGCGCAGGGTCCACGACTGATCCCCCTCTGAGGATGCGCTCCAGCGTGTCGATGAAGTCGTCGACGTCGGTGACGCGGCGCTTGAGCAGGTAGCCGACCCGCCGGCCGCTTGCCAGCAGCTGCATCGCGTGCTCAACGACCACGAAGGCCGACAGCATCAGGATGCCGACCTCGGGAAGCTCCTGGCGGATCAGCTGGGCCGCCTCCAGCCCCTCGGTCGAGTGGGTCGGCGGCATGCGGATGTCGACCACGGCCAGGTCGGGGAGGTGCTGGCGGACCAGCGCGAGCAGCTGCGGGCCGTCGCCGGCCTGGCCGACGACCTGGTAGCCGGAGCGCTCCAGCAGGCTGGCGAGCCCCTCGCGCAGCAGCACGTCGTCGTCGGCTACCACCACCCGCGTCTGGCTCATCGTGCGCCCTCTCACCTCGGCAACCGCCAGATTATCGACCAGTGTTGCAGCTGGCGGGCTACGCGCTGGGCTTCGGGCTGGCGCTGGTACCGGCCGGGCGGCTGGGCGACCCGCTCGGCCGCACCGGATGTTGCTGATCGCCCTGTCGGCGTTCGTGGTGACCCAGCGCGCTGAGCGGCGCGGCACCGACTACCGGGCTATTTCAGCCTGATTGAGCGGTGGTGGCTCGCTTGACGTGGCGTGCCCAGTCGATGAACGCTTCAGCCTCCTGGCCGCGGTCTTCGGCGATGAAGTCATCGGCCAGCCGGTCGATGTCCTGGTCCGGGAACCCCCCGGCAAGCAGGGTCTGGCGCGCATCGTTGGCAAGCAGGCGCGCACTCTCGACCTCCGCGGCCTGTGGTTGCGGATAGCCGGGATCCGATGTCTCTCCTCGCTTGACACCCGCCAGCCGTCCCGGCGGATACTCATGGTCGTCCGAGGCAAGCGCGGATCGCAGATCGGGTCTCGCTTCTGGCTGCCGCATTTCACACCGCCTGATAACTCCTCGGGCTGTCTCCTGACGCCTTCCAGCTTCGCGGTCACCGGGTCGGCTGTCGTCGTGGCCAGCGCCAAACTCCCGGTACCGCTGGCCGGTATCCCCAGATGGCAGCCCGCCGGGAACCCGGACGGGTGCTGCCCCTGAAGACGCCGGGCCGCTCCAGCGCGATCCTCGACGGCAAGGATCGACATCCTCACGATCGGACGGTGCGCGATGCAGCAGGTGCGGATCACCAAGCAGGGCGGACGGCCGACCGACACTGGCTGGCGCCGGCAATGGGAGCCGATCCTCTCGCTAGACCCTCGAGACCCTGCCATCACCCGCGCCAAGCAACTGCAGCGCCGACGGGGCAACCTATGAGAGCCGCGTTCGATTATTTGAGGCTGCACCCGACGTAGGAGGTCGCCGTGAGCCACTCCTCGGTGTTCGTCACCACGTTCCTGGCCGCCGCTGTCGAGGTCATCGAGATGGTCATCATCGTCGTCGGGGTCGGCAGCGTGCGCGGCTGGCGGTCGACCTGGCTCGGCGCCGGCGGCGGCCTCGCCGTCCTCGGCGTGCTCGTCCTGGCGTTCGGCACCGCGCTCACAAACGTGCCGATCGGCGCGCTGCAGCTGGTGATCGGGTCGCTGTTGCTGGTCTTCGGGCTGCAGTGGCTGCGCAAGGGGATCAGCCGGGTGAGCGCCAATGGCCTCCGAGGCATGGGCGAGCGCGCCGCCTCCGCGGCGGGCGTGCCCGCGTACGGCGTGGACTGGACCGCGTTCGTGCTGTCGTTCAAGGGGGTGCTGCTGGAGGGCCTGGAGGTTGCGTTCATCGTGGTCAGCTTCGGCCTCACCGCCCAGGCGCTTGGCAGCGCCCTGCTCGGCGCGGCCGCGGCGTTCGTGGTGATCGCGGGCGCGGGACTGCTGGCCCGGGGGGTGGTGCAGCGCATCCCGCGTAGCGCCCTGCAGCTTGTGGTGGGGACGCTGCTGTCCAGCTTCGGGACGTTCTGGGCTGTGGAAGGGCTCGGGGTCGCGTGGCCGGGCAGCGACGCCGCAATCCTGGGCCTGGTCGGGTGGTACGTGCTGGCGGCCGCCGGCTACGTCGGACTGCTGCGTCGCCGCACGCACCGGCTCGTTACGCAGGAAGGGGGGCGGTGACCGTGATCGTGCGCTGGCTTGGGGGCTTCGGCTGGTTCTGGTACGGCTTCATCATCGGCGACGACTGGACCGTGGCGGCGACGGTGGCGGTGGTGCTGGTGGTGACCTGGCTGCTGCACACGACGGGCGTGGCCGCGTGGTGGCTGCCGCCGCTGGCTGCCGTGGTCGTGGTCGGGGTGAGCCTCCGCCGCGCCGGCCGGTGAGCGAGCCAGTCGCCCGGCCGGCGTGGCGCCCAAGCTGTACGGACGTGACGCACTCCTCTTCTCAGCCTGGTCGCAGCCCCGCTTTGATCACCCCGTCGGCGCGCTGGTCGGAGCGTCCTGCCACTCGCGTCTGGCCATCGTGTCTGGCTCGTCGTGGGCCTGCTCTCCTCGGCAGCCGCCAGGTTATCGACCGGTGTTGCAGCTGGCGGGTATGCCGGGACTCCAGCCGTCCGGGGGCCAGGATGGCCGCTGGCCGTGCAGACGCGCACCGGCCGATGGGCGAACCTGGAAGGCATGAAAGCTCATCGTGCAAACGCAGCGGCGCTGGCGGTGCTGGCCGCCGCCCAGCTGGTCATCGCGCTGGACTACTCCATCGTCAACGTGGCGCTGCCCGACATCGGCCGGGCCCTTGGCTTCGCCAACGGGACGGTCCAGTGGGTGATCAGCGCCTACACCCTGACCTTCGGCGGGTTCCTGCTGCTGGGCGGCCGAGCCGCGGACCTGCTGGGTCGGCGCCGCGTGTTCATGGCGGCGCTGGGCCTGTTCGGGGTGGCCTCCCTGGCGGGAGGGCTCGCCCACCACGGCGGTCTGCTGGTGGCAAGCCGCGCCGTGCAGGGGATCGGCGGGGCGCTGCTGTTCCCGGCGACCCTGTCGCTGGTCAACACCATCTTCGACCAGGGCCGCCAGCGCACCCGGGCGATCGCGGTGTGGGGGTCGGCTGGCGCTGGTGGCCTGTCGGTCGGCGTCCTGGCTGGTGGCGTGCTCACCGGGGTGTTCGGCTGGCCGGCGGTGTTTTTTGTCAACGTCCCGATCGTCGCGGCGCTGCTGGTGCTGGCGCCGCTGCTGCTGCCGGCCGGCCGGCCGTCGTCGGCAGCTCGGCGGTTCGACCTGCCTGGTGCCCTGCTGGTCACTCTGGGGGCGATGGCGATCGTGGACGCCCTGGTCCAGGCGCCCACCGTGGGATGGGGCTCGCTCCGCACGCTGCTGGAAACCGCGGCCGGTCTGGTGCTGCTCGGGTTGTTCGCCGCCGTCGAGCGACGCGCACAAGCACCGCTCGTGCCGCCGTGGCTGCTGCGCAGCCGCACGGTCCGGGGTGGGGTCCTGGTGACGGCGGCGTTCATGTCCTCGTTCGGTCTGCAGCTGTTCTTCCTCACCTTGTACCTGCAGCAGGTCCTGGGCGACGCCCCGCTCCAGGCCGGGCTGCGCTTCCTGCCACTGGTGCTGTCGGTGGTGGTCGGCACCCAGGTGGGCGGCCGGCTGCTGGGCCGCGTGGGGATCGCCCGGACGCTGGCCGCCGGCATGGCGGTGGGCGCGGTGGGCTTGGCGTTGTACCTGCGGCTGCCCGCGGCCGGGTCGCTGGCTGACCTGCTGCCCGGCATGATCGTCGCTGGTCTTGGTCAGGGCGTGGCCTTCACCACCATGTACGTGGCGGCCGGCAGCGGCGTGGCCGTCGGCGAGCAGGGCGCGGCCGCCGCGATCGCCTCGACCGCCCAGCAGCTGGGCGGGTCGGTGGGGCTGGCCGTGCTGGTGGCCCTGCTCAGCGAGCGCGTGGTGGCGCTGGGCGGGACCGGGGCCGGGCTTGCCGGCCAGCCTGCTGGTGTCATGACCGGGGCGCTGCACGCCACCTTCGCCGCCCAGGCCGGCATCGCTGTGCTGGGCGCCGTGGTGGCGCTGGGGGTCATCGGCGGCAGGCGGCCACGACGCCGCCGGGTGGAGCGGGACCGCCGAACCGAGCGGGAGCTGGCCAGGCAGGCCGCATAGGCCGGCAGGTAGAAGGAAGGAAGGAGGAGCGTCATGCGGCAGGTTCGTCTGGGGCAGACCGAGCTGCAGGTCTCCGCCGTCGCGTTCGGCACCTGGGTGTTCGGCGGCGACTGGGGCGCCGCCGACCTCCAGGACGGCAAGGCCAGCATCCACCGGGCCTTGGAGCTGGGGATCAACCTGTTCGATACCGCGCAGGGCTATGGGTTCGGCGCCGCCGAGCGGCTGCTCGGTGCGGCGCTGCGGGATCGGGTCCGCCGCGAGGAGGTCGGCGTCGACGAGCTGGAGCAATTGAGGGAGTTTGGACGGCTGGAGGCGCTGCAGCCGCCATACCACCTGTTCCGCCGGGATATCGAGGACGAGGTTCTGCCGTATACCGCCAAGCACGACATCGGCGTGCTGGGGTACGGGCCGATCGCCCACGGTCTGCTCAGCGGCCGGATGACGCCCGCGACCACCTTCGCCCCCGACGACTGGCGCAGCAAGAGCCCCGATTTCACCGGCGAGCGGTTCCGCTCAGACGAGGACCTCGGCGAGATCGACGCCATCCTGGCGGCTGCCCTACCCGTGTGGGGCCCGCACCCCGAAGGCATGTGACCACGCCAGGCACACATACGAGAAGGAGATCCAATGGCAAAGCTTGCGTTCCTCGGCCTTGGGCAGATGGGCACGCCGATGGCGACCCGGCTGCTGCAGGCCGGCTACGACCTCACCGTCTGGAACCGGACCAGCGCCAAGACCGGGCCGCTGGTTGACCGGGGCGCCTCGGCGGCCTCCTCGCCTGCCCAGGCCGTGGCCGGAGCCGACGCCGCCATCACCATGGTGGCCACCCCGCAGGCGCTGGAGCAGGTGCTGTTCGGCGACGACGGCGTGGCCGGCGCGCTCCAGGCTGGGCAGTGGCTCATCGACATGTCCACCGTCGGCCCACAGGCGATCGGCTCGGTCGCGGCGCGGCTGCCGAGCCACGTCACCCTGGTCGACGCCCCGGTGCGTGGCAGCGTTCCCGAGGCCACCGCTGGCCGGCTCGCCATCTACGTCGGCGCCACCCAGGCGGCCTTCGAGCACGTCCAGCCGCTGCTGGCGCCGCTTGGCACCCCGCATCACGTGGGCGGGCCAGGGGCGGGCGCGGCGACCAAGCTGGTCAACAACCTGACGCTCGGGGTGGCCATCACCGCGCTCGGCGAGGCCCTGGCACTGGGCGACACGCTCGGGCTGGACCGCGTGACCCTGCTGGAGGTGCTGTCCGACTCGCCGATCGGCGCCACGGTCAAGGCCAAGCGCGCCAACATCCAGTCCGGCAGCTACCCGGCAAGCTTCAAGCTGCGCCATGCCTTCAAGGACCTCCGCCTGGTCACCCAGACCCCCACCCGGCCTGGCCAGGACCTCAAGCTCGCAGCGGCCTCCCGCGGCTGGCTGGAGCGGGCGCTCCAGGCCGGTGCCGGCGACCTCGACTACTCGGCGGTCGTCGCCACGATCCTGGACCCCACCTCCAGCCCGAGCGGCACCAACGGGCGGCGGAAGGAGGCGTCGTGAGCCAAGACAGCCTGAGCGTCCTGTCACGCTGGCGGCGGGCGCCGACCGCCGCCTTCCACTGGGAGGGTGGGCAGGAGTTCTGTTGCCGCCACGTGAGGAATTGCTCCCGGGTGTCCCCGGACCTGCACCAGCGCGGCGTGGGTGAGCCCTGCCGCCTCGAATCTGCCGTGTTCGAGCGGCGGCGGGGCACCAGCAGGGGGTCCCTGACGAGGACCCGGGCGGCGTGAACAAGACCTGCCTGGCGGGCCTCGCTCTGCCAGCGGCGTCAGGGATTCACCTCGCTCTGGGACACGTACGAGGGCTGGGTCATTGCCCATGCGGCGGTCATGGCCTGACAGCCAGGACGCGGCGCGCCGCCTCGCGCAGGGCGGCAGCGCTGCGCTCCAGGGCGGCGCGCTCGTCGCTGGTCATGGCGGGTTCGTGCATCTGCTGGACGCCGCCGGCGCCCAGCACGCTGACCAGCGACAGGGTCACGTCGTAGCGCGGCGCGTACGCGGCCACCGGCAAAACAGCGCGCTCATCGCGCAGCACCGCCTCGGCCAGGCGCGCCGACACCGCGCCGATGCCGTACTGGCTGGCCCCGGTCCCTTCGATGATGGTGATGTTCGCGTAGCGGATGTCGTTCTCGATCTCCTGCTTGACCTGGTCGACGGGTTGGCCGCCGTGGCCGAGCAGCTCCAGGGCGGGAATGCCGCCCACCGATGCCGACGACCACAACAGCACCTCGGAGGTGCCGTGCTCGCCGACCACCATCGCCTGGACGTCGCGCGGCCGCACCCGCAGCCGGTCGGCCAGGTGCACGCGGAAGCGCAGGCTGTCGATCAGGGTGCCGGTGGAGAACACCCGGTCATGGCCTGCCAGCCGGCGGGTGAGGTCGGCCAGCGGGTCGGGCGGGTCGGTGACCACCATCAGCACCGCCCGCGGCGCGGCCGCCACGACCTTGGGCACGATCTCGGCGTACACCTTGGCGTTGGTGTCCAGCAGCCGCAACCGTCCCTGTGGATCGGACCGGTCGGTGGCGCCACCGGCCCGCTCGTTCACCCCGGCGGTGATGATCACCAGCGCCGCATCGCCCAGCGCCTGGTAGTCGCCGGCGCGCACGTCCACCGTCGGCGACAGCGGCGTGGCGTAGCGCATATCGGCGGCGACCCCGTTGGCCCGCTGCATCGTGCGGTCCACCAGGACGATCTCCCGGCACATCCCGCCACGCTCGATCAGCGACAGCGCCGTGGCCGCCCCCACAGCGCCGACTCCGACCACACCCACCTTCACCGTTCCCCTCCTTCGTACGATCGGCACCGCAAGCCTCGGCCGCGCCTGCCAGAACCTCAGCCGCGCCCTGCCAACGGAGGGTAGTCTTCTTGCGGCTCCCTTTCGCCCTGCCGGCGGGCGCGACGCGTCCGGCTGGGCCGGGTCCGGGGGAGTCGTTCCTGATCTGTGCAGGATTGCCTGAATGCGACCAGCGGGGGAGCGCGTGGCGATGGCGCAGCCGGACCGGCAGGTCGTTCCGCAGCCGGTGCTGCGCCCGCTGACGTCCGCGGCGATCTTGCTGGTGGCGACGATCGATCCGGGCGGCGAGCCGGCCGCGCGGGAGCTGCTTTCGGACCTGCCGGCACTGCAGCGGGCGGTCGGGTTCCGGGTGCCGCAGCTCAGCCTCAGCTGCGTGGTCGGCATCGGCTCGCACGCCTGGGACCGCCTGTTCGGCGGGCCGCGCCCGGCCGAGCTGCACCCGTTCCGCGAGCTGACCGGAGCGGTGCACCGCGCGCCCTCCACGCCGGGCGACCTGCTGTTCCACCTCCGCGCCGGGCGGCTGGACCCGTGCTTTGAGCTGGCCAGCCAGATCATGGACCGCCTGCGCGGGTCGGTCACCGTCTGCGACGAGGTGCATGGCTTCAAGTACTTCGACGTCCGCGACCTGCTCGGCTTTGTCGACGGGACCGAGAACCCGGTCGGGCCGGCGGCGGGCGCGGCGGTGCTGATCGGCGACGAGGACCCGGGGTTCGCCGGCGGGAGCTACGTGGTCGTGCAGAAGTACCTGCACGACCTGCAGGCGTGGAACGCCCTGCCGGTCGAGGCCCAGGAGCGGGTGATCGGCCGCACCAAGCTGTCCGACATCGAGCTGGACGACGCCGTCCAGCCGCCCGACTCACATGTGGCACGGACCACGATCGTGGACCCCGATGGGACTGAGCGGCAGATCCTGCGGGACAACATGCCGTTCGGCGCCGTTGGGCGGGGTGAGTTCGGCACCTACTTCATCGGCTACGCCCGCACCCCGACGGTCACCGAGCGGATGCTGGAGCGGATGTTCCTCGGGGATCGGGACGCGAGCCACGACCGGATCCTGGAGTTCTCCACCGCCGTGACCGGCACGCTGTTCTTCGTGCCGGCCGCCGGGTTCCTCGACGACCTTCCCGACCCGCCTCGCGACCCGTGAAAGGGGTAGACGTGAGCACACCACTGGTGGATGCGTGGCGGACGATGGTGCCTCCCGCCGGCGACCCGCACGGACCCCTTCCGCCCCTGCTCCTCGCCCTGACCATCGTGACCGGTCTCGTCGACGCCTTCAGCTACCTGGTGCTCGGGCACGTGTTCGTCGCCAACATGACCGGCAACGTCGTGTTCCTGGGGTTCGCGCTGGCGGGTGCCACTGGCTTCTCCATCCCAGCTTCCCTCGCCGCGCTGGGCGCCTTCTCCCTGGGCGCCCTGATCGGCGGCCGGCTGATCGCGCGGCTGGGTACGCACCGAGGCCGCCTGCTCGCCGTCGCCAGCGCCGTCGAGGCACTCCTGCTCGCGGCGGCGGTGGCGGTCGCCGCGACCGCCGGCAGCCCAGGATCGGGCGTGGCACGCTATGTTCTCATCGTCCTTTTGGGGCTTGCCACCGGCACCCAGAACGCCGCCGTCCGAAGGCTCGCCGTTCCCGACCTCACCACCACCGTGCTGACGCTCACGATCACCGGCATCTTCGCCGACGGACGCCTGGCCGGCGGGGCCGCGTCCAAGGTTGGCCGGCGTCTGCTCTCGACGCTGGCCATGTTCCTGGGCGGGCTCGGCGGCGCCCTGCTGGTCCTCCGAGACAGCGCTCCGCTCGGCATCGCCGTGGCCCTGATCGTCCTTTGTCTCGTCGCGGCGTCGGCCGCAGCGCAGTCTCGAGCTGACCGGCCCTGGAGCCGCGCGGCCAAGGCCTCCTGATGCTCTTCGGCGTCCCGCCAGCCTGACCAGCGCCAAGGGTCACAGCCTGAGCGCCTCGTGTCTGGCCAGCTCTCCCCGCCAGCGCCTCATCGGATGCCAGTCGGTAGGCCACGTCAACCCAGCGATCACGGTCGCCATGTGCCTGTTCGGCGTGTTGTCGCCGGTCAGCCGGGTCGCAGCAGCGCCTTGATCACCCCGTCGGCGCGGCGGTCGAAGCGCTCGTACAGGCCGGGCGCGTCCTCCAGGCGGCCATGGTGGGTGATGATGCGGCCGGGTCGGGCGCGGCCGGCCACCACCAGGTCCCGCAGCCGGGTGGTGTAACGCTGTCGGCCGCCAGCAGCCCCGGCGCCGAAGATCGCCACGCTGCTGGCCGGGTCACCTCGGCCAGCTCGGTGGCGTGCCAGCCGGTGACAAACGCGTCGGCCAGCAGCACCAAGTCGTCCTCCAGCTGGTCGCCGGGCTCGCCGGGCACGCTGACGCAGTTGGCGTCGGCGTAGGGCACGCGCAGCAGCTGGGCCTGCGCGCCACGGTAGGGACCCATGCCGGCGTAGCCGTAGGCGGCGCCGAAGCTGCCCGGGCGCACCCGCAGGCAGGCGGCGGTGTAGCCGCGGATGCAGTTGCAGCACAACCCGCAGAACAGGTGCGTGGGCACCGCTACCCGCTCGCCCCGTTTGAGCAGGGTGACGGCGGGGCCGACCTCCTCGATGGTGCCCAGCGGCTCGTGGCCCAGCACCAGCCCCGCTCGGCGCCGGTGCGCCCGTCGTCCAGGTGCAGGTCGGTGCCGCAGATCGCGCTGGAGGTGACCCTGATCGCCACGTCGCCGGGATCCTCGATCTGGGCGTCGGGCACCTGGCGCACCTCGACCCGCCGGGTGTCGGCGTCCACGACTGCCTTCATCACGCACGCTCCCTTGGCTGGCTGTGTCGGGGTGCCGGCCTGGTCCGCGCCGCCACGGCCACCACGACCGCGACCAGTACGGCCGGGATCATGGTCGCCACGCCGCCGGCCAGACCGACCACCACCGCGCCGGCCACGGCGCCGGCCACCAGGGCCAGCAGCACCCAGCTCTGCCGCAGCAGCGTGCCGCGCGAGGCGCCCCAAGCGCCAGGTCGGCCAGCAGGCCGGTCAGGGTCCCGGTCACGTAGGTGGTCGCCACGCCGCCGACCCGCAGCTGCCGCACCGCAGCGCTCTGCAGGCCCATGGCCAGCCCCGCGACGCCGACCAGGACGTACTCGGCGCCGCCCGCCGGGTCCTCGCCCGCCAGCGCCCAGCCGCCGGCCAAGGCCAGCAGCACGACCAGCTCGACCCCAACGCCAGGGTCACCCTGGGCGGCCAGCCAGCCTCGGACCCATGGCGCCGGCCGCACAGCGTCGCGCCGGCCAGCACGCCGAGCACGAAGCCGGCCAGCGCCGCCACCGAGTGCAGCGCCCGAGCGGCCACCTGCTGGCCGGTCGCGATCCCCAGCAGCACCGCGTTCCCCGTCATATTCGCAGTGAACACGTTACCCAGGCGCAGGTAGCTCAGGGCGTCGATGCAGCCGGCCGTGCCGGCCAGCAGCGCCAGCAGCAGATCGCGGGCTCTGGGGAGCACTCTCACCTCCCAGTGGCGGGCGAGCGGCCTCTGGACCCGACCGAGGATGGTTTCCCCACGCAAGCCTGCTCCAGTCCGAACACCACCGACCCGTGCCCCAAATCAACTCCGGCTACGTTGAGGAGGGTTGGAGGTAGAAAGCAGCTCTTCAGCGGCGGTCGAGCTCGGCATGGGGAGCTGCTGGTGGGATGGTGGCCAAGGGGCCAGGGGCCTGGGACGCCGAGCCGCGGACCTGCGTGCTCATCTTTGGAGGCCGGCAGCTGCGGTTCGTGTTGGCCGAGTACGCCGACCATTACAACGTGCACCGTCCGCACCGCGCCTTGAGGCAGGCACCGCCACTCGGGCCTGGCGAGCCAGCGGTCGTCGTGCGGGCTGGGAGGGCCGCGCGGCGAGATCGACTTGGTGGGCTGTTCCATGAGTATTCGCAGGTCGCATGAGGTGACCGAACTACTGGCACCCACAGGGACACGGCCGGCCAGGCAGCCGGACTGATCCGCCATCCGCCAATCCGTCGACTGGTGCTCTACGCCGATCTGGTCGGGTCCAGACGGATCTGCCTGCTCACATCCGGTGCCTTGTGGATCCCGTCGGATCGAGACGGGTTCCGTCGGATCGTCTGGATGATCAAGGCCTTCAGACAGAAAATCGGATGGCAAGGCAAGCGATCCTCTGATCGGGTGCTTGAGCCTTCGACTCAGGCCTCTGGCCGGAAGCTACCGCCGTGCGTGCCGCGGCCACCGGGATCATCGCCTGCAGCGCGTTGCTGAACCCGAGTCGCCAAGAACCGATGGAATGTGGCTGCGACCTTCATTCGCTGATGGCCGCTTGGTCACCGCGACAAGGCCTGCGTGCCTACCAGATCCCGCCCCTGGCGCCACTGGAACGAACCTGTCCCGAGTTTACGGAGCTAATCCGCAGCGGCGTTTCGCAATGACCGGCTGAGGGGCTTCCTGTCCGCTCGCCGCAGCAGGCATACGTCGAGCAGGCCGCCCTCGTCGTCGTCGATCACGACACCGTCGTAGCGCACCCCGGCCAACGCATCGATGCCTTCGAGGTGCGAGTCGGGTGACGCGACGTAGGCGCTGACAAATGGCGCACACGATGAGCGTGCCTTGGGCTCCAACACGTCACGGGCGTGGTCGTCACCGCGCAGCAATGCGAAGACCTCCGCCAAGTGAGACTTCTGACACGGCCTCTCCGCATACCCGGCCCAACTGTTATCGTCCCCCAATAGCGTATAGCCTTCCGACACCGCGTAGCAGCCGCCGACATGGGGGGTGCCACCATAATCTAGCCGCATCGCAAACGCGGGCGGCGCGGATCGCCATCGGCTGGACGGCACGAAATAGAACGCCACCCAGACCAGGATGGTCACCATGCTGAGCGCTGTGAGCCCATGGGCCATGCGGGCGGGCGTGCGGCCGCACGCGAGCCCTGACCAGGTGGGGAGGCGCTTGACCGCGACCCGGGCGAGCATGACGGCGAGGGCGGCGAGCAGGACGACGACGTACAGAAACGGAGCCGCGAGCAGGCCGTCGGCGAACTGGCGGAACATATACGCCTTGATCCAAAACAGACCCCCTGCCAGGAAGGTGAGGAGCAGCGCTGTGGCGAGGGCGGCGATTGACCAGCCGCTGGTGAATGGGGGCACCGGCACCGGCACCGGATCGAGCGGCAGGTTTGCGCCGGGTGTGCCCGGGTCGGTGGCGCCCGGGTCGAGCAGGCTGGAGGCACAGGTCGCGGCGGCGGCCGCGTAGCGACGGTGGCGTGAGGCGCGGACGCTGGTGTAGGCGTCCAGCGCGGCCCGCCGGCGGTTCTGGCAGCGCAGCAGGTGTCCGAGATTGAGCCCGGCCAGCGGGAGGATCACCGGGTGCTGGGATGTCTGCGCGAGCCGGTATGCCTGCTCGGCCGCGTTGAGCCGGTCGGTCCGGCGGAGCAGGTTGCCGACCGCCACGGCGGCAAGCGGCGCCCAGTACGCGTGCCGCTTGGCCACCACTCGCCAGTACAGCTCTATCGCACGCGGATCACGATCCAGATCGGCTCGCGTTGCGCGCACAAACGCCGACCGCGACCGTCCCAAGGTGGGTTTGCCCCGGAGCCGCCGCCTGCGGTGGATGCCAGCAGCGAGGCCGAGCACGGCAGCGAGGCCGAGCACGGGCACAACGCCCCAGAAGAGCCGGACGAGGCTCGCTGCGAGGAGCACGAGCAGCAGGGCGACCAGCGGGCGGAGTAACTTTGGCGTGCCCAGGAGCAGGCCGCCGACGAACCACCAGACGAACTCCCAAAGGGGGAACGGCGTGTACCTGGGTGGTGCGAGGGACTCCGGCTGGGTCGGCTCGACGGCTGTGTACGCGTGCTGCTCTGCTGTGGCCGTCCGTGCACCGCGCTCGTCGGGCCGGCCGGTGCTCGACGGTGTGGGGCGAGGCGGCTGGGGTGCGAGCAGCCCTGGCGCCTCCCACACGCGCTCGAGGACCTTGGTCGCCGCCTCCTGCGGGTTATGGCTGGCCGCGGGGTCGTCGAGCAGCCGCAGCAGCAGCACCTGCGCGGAGGGCCGGGCGCCAGGGTCCTTGGCCATCGCCGCCGCCACCAGCTCGCGCAGGGGCCCCTCCAGCCCGTCCAGGTCGGGCTGCTCGTGGAGGACACGGTAGGGCATGACCGCCGCGGGCACGTCGCCGAACGGCAACCGGCCGGTACCGGCGAAGATCATGATCCCGCCCCATGCGAACACGTCCGCCGCCGGTGTCACCGGCCGCGCGAGGCACTGCTCTGGTGCCATGAACGCGGGGGTTCCCAGGATCTGACCGGCGTGGCTCAGGCGGGTGGCGGTCTCCAGGGCGGCGGCGATCCCGAAGTCGATCACCTTGGGACTGAACCCGTCCAGCAGCACGTTGGCGGGCTTGAGGTCGCGGTGGATTACGCCGGCGCGGTGGATGACGGTCAACGCGCTGGCGACACCGACCGCGAGCGCCTCCAGCGTCGCCGGTCGGAGCGGGCCGCTCACATACACCTGCTCCAGCAGGCTGGGGCCGTCGATGTACTCGGTGACCAGGTACGGCAGAGCGCCGTCGGCGTCGGCGTCCAGCACTGGTGCGGTGCAGAAGCGGGCCACGCGGCGCGCCGCCGCAACCTCGTGCCGGAAGCGCGCTCGAAATTCCTCGAGCTGGGCGTACTCCCTGCGCACCACCTTGACGGCGACGAGCCGCTCGCCCTGCGACCAGCCCAGGAACACCGTGCCCATGCCACCCTCGCCGAGCCGCCCGAGGAGCTGGTAGGGGCCGAGGATCAGGGGATCGCCTGGTTGCAGCGGGCGGGCACGGGTCGTCGGACGGGTCCCGGCCGTTCCGCCAGCGCTCATCTGTCCTCGATTTTCTCGACTCGGAGGCGACAGCGAAGCATACGTTTTGCGGTGCTGTGCTGCCCAACGGATTCAGGAGCGGTCGCCCGCTCCGGAGCCAAGGATGAGCCTCACCGGCCGACACGTATGTAACAAGGAGCAGTCGATGCAGTATCGGTCGCTGTCACCGAGCAGCGACAGGTAGGTGTTGACGGTGCGGGGCGACAGCTGCTCGGCGACCATCGCGGCCTTCCACGCGCCGATCGTGCTGGCGTCCAGCTCGCCGATGGGGAGGTCCCCGAAGGTCGGCAGGATGCGTTTTTCGACCTTCTTGCGGGTGCCGTACTCTGAGCTTGGGTGCTGGTCCTTCCATGCCGGCCACCACTTGGTGGTGACGTACTCGCCGAAGAGCGTGTTCGCCTTCTCCGGGTCAGGGTCGGCGACCGGTTGGGGCTGGTCGCGATCGCCGCGGTCGATCGCCCGCTTCTCGGCCAGCGCCCGGCGCCTGGTGGGGAAGATGCCGGCCGAGCGGTGTCGCTTGCCGTCCTGGAAGCAGACCTGGTAGCGCTCGTGGGGATGACGAGCCGACGGCGGGATGGGCACGATCCAGGCCATGTAGGATGCCTCCGTGTCGCAGATGGCCTCATGACTCGTGACCCGCACTCCGCATGAGTTCCTCATGGATTCCGCATGGGTCGGCCCTAGAGAACATCGCTACCATCGCAGGGAGGCTCACTGACAAGCTCACTACCAGCAACAACACTCGACTCGGGCGTGTAGCTCAGGTGGTTAGAGCGCGTCGCCTACAACCACGCACTTCCAGACAACTCCCGCATCCCCGCTGACCAGGAGAAACCCGCATCGTGCCTGCTCAACACGGGCGTCAAGCAAGTGGACTGAGTGGCATTGCGTGGACGCTTCCCGGAAAACTTCGGCCCAGAACAAACCGGGCATCTTGCCAGGGCAGCTCTGGGCTCGTACGACCAGGACGCCGGAAGGGTGCTGTTGGCATCCGCTGGCCATGGCGGATCCGGACATGCAGGCGTGATCTCATCGCTTGCAGGCTGATCATGGTTGCCGTCTGCCTGCGCTCGCCGTCTTCGGCCATAAGGCAGCGGGTCACGGCGTCGTGAGGAATAGAGCGGAGGTCTTACACCTCATCTGGTATCTTTCCACCATGGCGATGAATATCAAGGACCCGCAAACGGAGGCGCTGGCGGCCGAGGTCGCCGCACTGGCGAACGAGACCAAGACGCAAGCGGTCCGGACTGCCCTGCAAGAACGCAAGCAACGGCTGCAGGCTCGGCAGCGTCAGCGTCGTCGTGCGGAGCGCCTTGACCGTTTCCTGGAGGACGAGGCGTGGCCGC
>WNGE01009349.1_pt1 | contig 19775 bp, 12 predicted proteins | sample 5400651 | NCBI WGS metagenome assembly WNGE01 (sample SAMN13153370, study PRJNA577476) | soil metagenome | isolation source: 60 cm soil or saprolite under grassland replicate 2 | place: USA:California | collected 2016-06-15
CTCGACGTAAACTTTTTTGTACCCGGCAGCACCACTCCTGCTTTTGTCAGTGGCTTCGGATCTGTCTTCACTGATGTTGACCTCGCGAACGGCACTACGCTCCAGTTTTTTGACGCAAACGGTGCATCGCTGGGAACCTTCAGCGTGGGGTCCTCTAACAACGGCCTCTCCTTCTTAGGTGTGCTTTTCAATGCCGGAGAACGAATCGGCCGCGTACGGATCACAAGCGGCAATTCACCGTTAGGTCCAAACGACTCAACAGGAACCGACGTAGTGGTCATGGACGATTTCATTTATGGCGAACCCTCTACTGTACCGGAACCTGCTACTCTTGTTCTGCTCGGTTCGGGATTGGCCGGAGTGGGCGTCGCAGTCCGCAGACGTCGCCAAGCTTGATGGAACAAGAGGAGGCTGGCTTAAAATCTTCAAGCTCGATCTGGACCACCCGGCAAGCCATCAAGCTTGCCGGGTGGTTCTTTTTATGTTGGCGATTTTGGGCGATAGGAAATTGGTTCGATTCCGGAAATTGGTTCGATTCCCACCCTTTAGAAATGACAAGTGAAAAAGGTCAAATGGAAAATCTAAAAAACACCCTTCGCTTCCCGTACTGCCGCGGCTACTTCGTATTCGCAAGGAAATACTTACTTCTTCTCCCTCACGTCGTACGCATAGATCGTATCCTGGTCTCGCAGGTAGAGTCGCCCACCCGCAATTACCGGATGTGTCCAGGTCGGCAGAGAGTCTTGCTGGATGCGGAAGCGACCTTTCTCACGATAACCCGCAGGTGTGGCCTCGATGAGACCGACAACCCCGTTCTCACTCAGCGCGTAGAGATTCCCGTCGGCGTAGACCAATGAGCCTTTACCTACGCTGCGGTCTTTCCAGGCGACCTCGCCCGTGTCGAAACGCATGGCCGTTAGAATACCGCTCGAAAAGCCGTAGAGGTAATCGCCCACCAAAATCGAACTGCTGTGGTGATTCCGCATCTCCTTCGTGAAATAGACTTCGGACGCGCTCCCGTCGGCCTTAATATCTACGAGGCCGCCGCCATTCCCGTAGTCTGAAGAGATGAAGACGCGGTTGCCACGGGCGACCGGCGTCGCCACGTTCGCAACGTTGTTGGCAGCGCGCGGATACTCCCACAAAAGTTTTCCGTCTTTCAGGTCGAGGCCGAGGGCACGCGTCTGGGTGAAGAAGACCACTTGCGTGGTATTTCCGACTTGGACGGGAATTGCGGAGGAGTAGCCGGCATGGTCGCTCTGGCTCTTCCAGATCAGGGAGCCGTCCTTTTTATTGAGCGCGACAATCGAAGCGCCGGGCCCGCCTGCATTGACCAGCAGTTTCTCGCCAACCACCAGAGGCGACTCGCTGATTCCCCAGGTGATGTTCGAGCCACCAAACTTCTTGAGTACATTCATTGTCCAGATGATGCGGCCGGTCCGCACATCGAGAGCTGAGAGTTCACCGTTACCACCGAGGGCATAGAGGTTTTCGCCATCTACCGTAGGAGTTCCACGCGGGCCATCGCCACGATCGTTGCGAAACGAAGTGCCATGCGGTGTCGCCCAAACTTCTTTCCCCGTCGCCACGTCAAACGCGATCACAGACTCGCGGTTGCCTCTGAGTCCCATCGTGAAGAGCCGGCCGTTGGTAATCGCAAAGGACGAGTATCCAGCTCCTGCGCCTTTGGCCTTCCAAACCAGCGGCGGGCCGTTCTCGGGCCACTGCTTCAACAATCCAGTCTCTTTTGATATGCCGTCGCGGTTTGGCCCCCGCCACTGTGGCCAATTCCCTTCCGCCTGGGCAGCAATATCAATCGATGAACAAAGAATGATGAATGCCATTCCGACTAATGTCTTGTTGCTGATACTGTTCATGTTTCGAATCTCCTTCAATTACCTACGACAGCTGACTCTTCAATGGGGAGTACTTTTGTTAACTGATAACCCTTACGATTGCGGCTTGAAATACAAGACCATTCCGGCGCCCACTGCAGCCAATACAAACCCGACATAGAGCAAGGGATTAGGCGCGGTCTTTGGCGGATGGATCCACATCGAAAACATGACGTTAACGAGGGGCGCGCCCGCGAAAACGAGAGGCATCACGTAGGTCGGCAAGCCGCCCGACTGGAAGGCAAGAATGATGCATACCGCACCAATGGCGCCCAGGGCCCCACCAAGTGTTGCGCCCATCACGCCTTTCATCGTAAATCCCTGCCCCAATCCTCCCTGATACGAGAGGCTGGCAACTGGAACCAGCACTCCAATTAGAAAGTAAGCAACTCCGACACAGAGTAGCGCCCGCATCGGGCTTCCCAAAGCGACTTGGCCGCGGTGAAGCGCCGGCCCATAAAGCCCCCACGCCAGCGCCGCGCCGAGAGCGAAGATTATCCAGAGCATTCGTTACCTCCCGAAAGGTAAATGGAAAAACGGTGATAGTAATTGGTAGTGCTAAGGCGTTGAGCTGTTCATTTTCCAATCGCTAAAAAACAATCCGCAGCCCAAGTTGAACCTGCCGCGAAGACGTAACTGTAGATCGGACCCGGCCAAAGGTCGTGAGCGGAGCTTCGTTGTCCGCCGCAGCCGCGAAAACGGTCAACGGCGGCGGTGCGAAGTTGGCCCGATTGAAAAGGTTGAACGCCTCCAGGCGGATTTGAATGTTACCCGACTCACCGAGCAGGCGCGTAAACTTTGTGTTCTTAACGGCAGCTAAGTCGAAGCTGCGGACGTTCGGCCCGATGAATGCGCCGCGGCCTGTGTTGCCGAGCGTGCCGGCAGTTGGTATGACAAACGCCGCAGGGTCGAAGTATTGATCGGGTCCGCCGGTGACCGCCGTTTCGTAGGTGAATCCAGAAGCAATGGAAGCGCGATCGCGCCCGATGCCGGGGCCGAGCGACGGCTGCCAGAGCGAACGCGAACGGTTCGCTTGTACGAAGACTGTTAGCGGGTTGCCACTGCGCCAGTTACTGATGCTGGCGAACTGCCAGCCATCAAGCAGGGTTTTTGCTGCGCCATCCAACCGGCGGGCAAACGGGACGTCCCACGTGAAGTTAACTACCCAGTTGTGCTTGGCGTGGTAATCGGCGAGGCCTTTGTTGTAATTGAAGCCGGGGTACTCCGGGAAGGCCGTGGTCGTGCCATTCGTCGCGTCGGAGAAAAAGGTCGAAGCCTGTGTTGTATCGATGTTGCGGGAGAAGGTGTAAGACGACTGGATCGTGAAGCTGCGGCTCCAACGCTTTCTCAGTTCGAAAATCATCGCGTTGTACCAGGAGTTCCCGTCGCTGCTCTTGAGTTCGATGGTCGAAAACGCGGTGTTCTGCCGCGGCGCTCCGAGCGGGTAGAAAGGCGTACCGTCGGGACGAATCGTGGGAACCGCGGTATTCACGTCGTTGCTGCGTAACAGGTGCACGCCGCGCGAGCCCGCGTAGCCGAGTGTGACGACCGTATCCCACGGCAGTTCTCGCTGCAGGCTCAGGTTATAGACATTCACATACGGGTTATCGAGATTAAACTGCACCGGCCTGATTGAATTAGCGAACGCGCACGAGAGCGGCGCGGCCGGGAAAGCTGGGCGGCAGGGCCCAGTCGGCGTGAAACCAATAGCGATGCGGGGCGTTGCGGGCGGATTCGTGACGGTCACAATTAAATTCTGTTGATTGTTCGTGTTGAAGTAGATGCCATAGCCAGCACGGACGCTGGTCTTTCCGTCACCGAAAACGTCCCATGCAAAACCAACGCGAGGCGAGAGATTCTTGCGCGTAGGGTTCTGGTAGAGCGGTCCGATAGTGGGCGCGCGATCAGTCAGGGACGGCAGAGCGGAATCGCGCCCGTAAAGGTCCTCCGGCATTGTTGTGGTCTCGTAACGCAGACCTGCATTGAGAGTCAAACGCGGATGGACACGAAACGTGTCTTGTACGTATCCCGCAAAGAGTGTGAAACGCCAGTATCGATCAAGCGCACCGTTGGGCGTGAGACCGAGAAAGCTTTGCGGCGTATTAAGCAGGAAGTTTCTAAGATTCGCGAAAGTCCAGATCCCGAGCGAGAAGGTCGGGTTCACCATGTTGTCCTGATAATGCTCGACCAAACCACCGAGTTTAAAGAGATGCGGGCCGCGTGTGTGCACCACGCCATGTTCCACACCAAATACGTTCTGCGTCAGCTTGACGCTGACGGAAGTCTGCGGACCAAAGCGCGGAATACCACCGATGTCGATGTTGCCGAGTGACTCACGCCCGGGAATGAATGGAGCAAGTGTCTGCGTCGTGTTGGACTCCACTTGCTGACCAATTCGGGTTCGAGCAAAGCTGAAACGCAATGTGTGAATCGTCGCTGGACTTTGAATGAAGCGGTGCTCGGCGGTAAAGAACTGATTGCGCGAGCGAAACGCGCGCGGAAACTGTGGAAAATCTGTCGGCAGTTGCTGATCCGCGTCATCAAAGGTGTAGCGGGCAAAAGATTGATTGCGCTGGCTCCAGTTATGGTCGAAGCGACCCTGGGTGAAATGCTGTTTGATCCGGCGATTGAAGCCAAAGCTGTAGTCGGCCAGGCCGCCTCCCAGATTGCTACCGTTCGGTAGCGGAAACTCGTTGAGATATGGCCTGACGTCGAGGTTAACTGTGACGGTGCCGGTGGCCAACATCCCACTGCGCGCGGCCAAATCAGGTACGACCGTTCTGATAGTCTGACCGAGTTGTTCGCGCAGCGACTCGTAGCCGAAAAATATGAACGTCTTGTCGCGGTGGAGAGGTCCCCCAACACTGCCGCCAAACTGATTGCGCTTGAACTCAGGCTTTTGCGCGCCATCAAAGAAGTTGCGAGCGTCGAAGTTGTCGTTGCGGTGAAACTCGTAGAGCGAACCGTGCCACTCGTTCGTCCCCGATTTGCTGATAGCGTTAATCTGGCCTCCCGCATTCCGTCCGAATTCGGCGCCGTAGGAATTGGCCTCCACGCGAAACTCTCTGATGGTTTCAACGCCGAGGACCGTTCCGGCGGCGCTGCCTGCTGGTCCATTGGTAAAATCGTTCTGCGGCGTACCATCAAGCAAATAAACATTTGATCTGGGATCCTGTCCATTGATGCTGATGCCGAGACCATGGGCCACGACCGAGCCACCGTCACGATGTGAATAAGCAATCACGCCGGGTTGCAGCAAAGCAAGGTCAGTATAGTTTCTGCCGTTTAATGGTAACTCGCGAATTGCGCGTTCGCCGACCAGGTAACTCAACTCGGGAGTTTGCGTATTTACCAGGACTTCGCCGCTATCAACATCGACGGCGGCACTTAGCCCTGCGACTTTCATCACTAGAGCAACGGCGGTGGTTTCGTTAACCGTGAGCCTCACATTGGGAAACCCGAGAGGTTCAAAACCTGTTAACTCGGCGTGCAGCTCATAGAGGCCAACAGGTAATCCTGGAAAAACGAACCTTCCTTCTTCTTCACTCGTAGTAACTCGCGTAAGTCCTGTATCGAGATGTTTGGCGGTCACCCGGACGCCGACCAGTACTGCCCCATTCGAATCTTTAATGTCACCTGTGATGGTGCTATCGGTTTGGGCAGCGGCGCCGATGGAGAGACACAAGCTGATAAGAATTAGCAATAATGCCTTTTGGCAGAGAACGGTAAACGGGGATTGCGAAACTCTCATCATTAGATTTGCTGCAGGTGTAACGTGCAACCTTCACGTCTTATACTGAGTATACTAGCAAGCAGTTTCACACATTGACATTATAACGACGCTTTTATTCGGACGTTAGTTTGCCAGGTCTACGGATCTAAGGCGCATTATCCGCGACATTCTCGCAATTTTGGTAATAATTCACAGGACCGGGAATTCTACCGGCAGAATTTCGTAGAGGCTTCCGAGATTCCGTAAGGAGATCAACTTTGAAACCATCTTCTAAAACCCTCGCCCTTACGCTGCTGATCCTATTTGCATCATCTGCCGGCGCGCAAACACACCGGGCTTCCGTGCGCGGGACTGTCTACGACCCTAACCACTCTGTCATACCGGGCGCGATCATTAAGCTGACTAGCCTGGAAACGCAGGAGACGCGAACGGTGACCAGCAGTACGGAAGGCGAGTACGCTCTCTCAGCTCTGCCGCCAGGAGAATATCGTCTGGCAGTCGAGGTGCGGAATTTTCCCGGGCAGACGGTTCGGATTACGGTGCTTGTCAATCAGGAGCAGCGGGTTGACGTTACAATGGAACCAGGCACGACGGAGAGGGTCGACGTTAATTTCACCAACGACGCTTTTTTGAAGAACGACTCCACGGCGATTGGCACAGTGATTGAAAACCGGCAGATTACCAGTCTCCCGCTCGACGGGAGAAATTTCTACGAGCTAAGTTTGCTGGTGCCGGGCGCTGTACCGCCGGCGCAGGGTTCGGCCGGTTCCGTACGAGGCGACTTTGCCTTCAGCGTCAGCGGCGCACGCGAAGACAGCAACAACTTCCTGCTTGACGGTGTGTACAACGTCGATCCGAAGCTAAATACATTCGCGGTACGTCCTCCAGTAGATGCGATTCGAGAGTTTGAGATTGCAACAAGCAGTTACGACGCCGCCTTTGGTCGCAATCCCGGGGCGCAGGTCAACGTCGTGCTGAAGTCAGGCACCAACCAGTTTCATGGATCTGTTTACGAATTCCATCGCAATGCGGCACTGGATGCGCGCAACTTCTTCGCGCCCGCGAACGAACCGGCGCCGAAATATATTCGCAACCAGTTTGGCTTTTCATTTGGTGGTCCAATCCGGCAGGATCGAACATTCTTTTTTGCTGACTACGAAGGCACGCGTTCTCGAGAAGGACTCACGCGAGTTACGAACGTACCGACAGCACTGGAGAGAGCCGGAGATTTTTCTCAGAGTTTGATGGGGATTCCGCGCAACCCTCTCACTGGACAACCGTTTGACAGTGGAGTTATTCCTGCTGGTTTCATCCACCCCATAGGACGCGCCATCGCCGCGCTTTATCCGCTGCCAAATCGGGCGGCTTCCTTCGCTAACTTCGTTTCGTCGCCGACGCAGCGAGACGACAACGACCACTTTGATGCTCGACTGGATCATCTCCTCACGAATCGTACGACACTAGCCTTTCGTTACAGCTTTGGTAACCGCAGATTCTTCGAACCGTTTGCCGGCCCAACACTCGCCGCCGTGCCGGGCTATGGCAACGACGTGCCGCGCCGCAGTCAGAATGGGATGGTTGGCTTAACGCACGTCTTTTCGCCAACCTTCGTAAACGACGCGCGCGTGGCGTTTATCCGCGTCGCCTCAGCCGTCAATCAGGAGCACCAGGGCACGAGCATTAACCGCGCTGTTGGCCTGCCCGAACTTTCCACAAACTCACGCGACTTCGGTCTCAGCTTTATCACGATTACGGGCTTTTCGCCTTTGGGACATGAGGGCAACAATCCGCAGAATACCGTGACGAACACATTTCAGATTATTGATACCGCCACACACGTGCATGGGAATCATCTGTTCAAGTTTGGGGCCGACATTCGTGCCGTGCAGCAGAATGGCTTCCGCGACGTTCAAGCGCGGGGTCTCTTGAATTTTTCGCCGTTCGCCTACACGGGTGTTGCGCTGGCAGACTTGTTGTTGGGTCTTCCGCTCGTCACGGGTGGTGCGCGCGTCGACAATGCGCAACATCTGCGCGCCCACAGCTACCACTTCTTCGTCAATGATAGTTTTCGTGTGCATCCAAACATGACTCTCTCGGCCGGCCTGCGCTACGAATACAATTCCCCACCGGTGGATGCGACCGACCGAGCCAATCTTTACGATACAGCGACGCGTTCGCTGGTTCGCGTTGGAACCGGCGGAATCCCGCGCGGTGGATACGAGTCAGACAAAAACAACTTCGCACCGCGGGTCGGCCTTGCGTGGACGATTGGCGACGAAGGAACCACGGTGCTGCGTGCAGGTTATGGAATTTACTATGACACGTCGCCCCTCGCGCCGGGCGAGGCGCTTTATTTCAATCGTCCATTCTTCGACTTCAATCTCTTCTTCCCTCTTCCCGGTCTGCCCTTAACGTTGAGCGACCCCTTCCCCGCCTTCTTTCCTTTCCCGCTGCCCGACTCTGCGCAAGCGATTCAGCGCGATTTGCGCACGCCCTACATGCAGCATTGGAATTTGAACGTGCAGCAGCAGCTAGGCCGCAGCCGTGTACTCGAGGTCGGCTACGTAGGCTCTAAAGGGACGAAGCTTTTGTCGGCGCGTGACCTCAATCAACCCCGGCCCAGTGCATTGCCGCCGGGTCTACCCTTTGTTCCGCGTCCCGTTCCGCAGTTTGATGAAATCAATACTATCGAATCGCGCGCCAGCTCCAACTACCACAGCCTGCAGGCACGTCTACAACAGCGACTCTCTGCGGGACTTGCGATGCTGGGTTCCTACACCTGGTCAAAATCAATCGACGACGCTTCAAACTTTTTCCCCAGCGCCGGTGATCCCAATTACCCGCAAAATAGTTACGACTTGCGCGCCGAACGTGCCCGTTCCAATTTCGATGTGGCCCATCGATTGTCAGTCAGCTATGTCTATGATTTGCCGTTGGGCAAAGGACGAGGATACCTGGCAAACGAAGGGGCCTGGTCCACCTTGCTGACAGGCTGGCAGACCTCGGGCATTGTGACGCTGCAAAGTGGACGACCGTTCACAGTTGCCCTGTTGCGAGAGTTGGACAACAGCGGCACGGGGATTTCGGCGCTTGGCTTTGGAGCCAACGACCGGCCCAACGTCGTCGGGAATCCGGCGCTTTCAGAGCGAAGCCCTGAAGCCTGGTTCAATACCAGCGCATTCGCGTTTCCGCCACGAGGCAGCTTCGGCAATGCCGGCCGGAATATTCTTGATGGCCCGGGCTATCACAGCGTGAACGCTTCGCTAAGCAAGAATACAGCTCTTTCGGAGCGCATCAACTTGCAGTTTCGCACCGAAGTTTTCAATCTCTTCAATCATCCGAATTTCAATTTGCCGGATAACTTCCTGGGCTCACCAACTTTTGGCCGCACCACTTCTGCGCGCGACCCGCGCCACATTCAGTTTGGCTTGAAGTTGCTGTTTTGATGTTTAAGCGTCGTGGATGATTAAAGCATCCTGGCAACGATACAATTCCTGGCTCAGCGTCGGGCGGCTCTGCCGCTTCGGAACGGATGTGCCTTTAGTGGTTTGGTCATCTAGCAGGCAGCAGAACAACAAACACGATCCACTAAACCACACGAAACTGCACGAAAAGGGATCCCTTAATTCGAGTTACTTCCTGTGATTTCGTGGATCGCTGACTGCTTAGGCGGTTAAAGCCGCGAGGATTTGAAATGAAACTCCTAAAAAGTTGGGTCAAACTTGTTTCGCTGGTAGCAGCGCTGGCATCAGTTCCTTCCGCCGCAGCCGATTGGCCGCAATGGCGCGGCCCAAACCGTGACGCCGTTGTGAGCGATGCATCTATTCCCTCCACGTGGCCCAAAGCATTGAAGGAGGAATGGCGGGTAACTGTCGGCGTAGGCCACTCTTCGCCGGTCTTGTCGAATGGCAGGCTCTATGTCTTTGCCCGACAAGGTGAAGAGGAAGTTTTGCTTTGTCTTGATGCCGGGAGCGGTAAGCAGATCTGGCGATCCAGTCAGACCATCGCCTATGAGATGAATCCGGCAGCCATGGGCCATGGCAAGGGTCCAAAGTCGACGCCAGTTGTCAGTGCCGGCAATGTCTGCACATTTGGAATTTCGGGAGTTGTTTCCTGTCACGACACGCGTACGGGAAAGCTCAAATGGCGACGCGAGTTTTCCCGGCTTTACCCCAATACTTCTCCCCTCTACGGTACGGCAATGTCTCCCGTTATCGATAATGGTCTGTTGATCGCCCACGTCGGCGGACACGATAAAGGAGCACTCACCGCCTTCGATGTTGAAACAGGCGCGGTCAGATGGTCCAACGATGCAGATGGTCCTGCTTACGCCTCGCCAATCATCGTAACGCTTGCGGAAGTGCGTCAGGTAGTTACATTCATGCAGAAGGATTTGGTGGGCGTTGACGCCGCGACTGGAAAGTTACTATGGAAAATTCCCGCTAAGAGCGAATACGACACCAACTCTGTGACCGCCGTCGCTTACAAAGACATGGTTGTTTTTGCGCGCGAGGGTCAGGGTTTGACGGCAATCCGTGTGGTCAGGGATGGCGCAGCGTTGGTCCCGAAGGAAGTTTGGAATAACAAAGAGAATGAGCTCTATATGAGCACGCCTGTGTTGCAAGGAAATATGTTGTTTGGATTATCAGTGCGTCAGAAAGGACAGTTCTTCGCTATCGACGCGGATACCGGCAAAACAGTCTGGCAAGGTCCCGGTAGGATGGGCGAGAACGCGGCGATATTAAATCTGGGAGGCCAGGCGTTGCTAATGCTCACCAACGAGGCAAATCTGATCGTCCAGCCCGTCACGGCAAAAAGCTACGCGCCGGCAGTTCAGTATAGTGTTGCGACCAGTCCAACGTGGGCTCATCCGCTCGTTTTGGGCAGACGAATACTGGTCAAAGATGAATCGACACTCATCTCATGGTCTTTTAATTAGTTCTCGTTTGTTGGTAAAGAGAAGGGCGGGAGGGGACTTCCATCCCATTTCCCGCCCATCTTGCTTTTTGCGGTTAACCATCTCAACTTTTACAGTTAACCATCTCAAGGGACCGTCTTAGTAAGCTAAGGCGGCGTGTTAGTAATTGTAACCCCTCGATACCCCGTTGTAGCCTGCATTTAGCGCAGTCTGACGCAGTTCGAACGACCCGCCGTAGTTAGGTAGCCCGTCACCATAACGACCGCTATTGCGACCGTACCCGTACCCGTTATTTCGATAAGCCTCGCGTTGTCGACGCAACTGCTCACGTTCGTACTGTCGCTGACGACGTATCTGCTCACGTTCATAGTCGCGATTGCGACTACTATTTGGCCACTGCGCCTGAGTTGTAATGCTCGACGCGATGCCAATGCCAAACAATAGAGTTAATGTCAGGAGAGCTCCACCCATTTTCTTTGGATTCATATTCACCTGTTTTTACCTCCGCTCAGTGAAGCAGCAAGTCGTATGCCGTTTAGAGATAAGGTGGGACCCGTCACTATATGGGCGAATAGGGCCTATCTACAGCGATCGCATGGCTATTATAAGCAAATCGCAAAGTAGGAGTGAAAAGTTCTCACCAAATCGGGCAGTTTGCGCGAGGAGATCTAGAGCGACCTAACGGGATGGAATGCATTGCGAACAGATGGAATGCAATGTTAGGAGACGACCGCCTGGAACGACGAGACATGAAAAATGCCAACTGACAAATGGAATGGATCCCGCGATCTTGAAGCGTTATTTATCCGACCGTATACGATCGCAACATTGCCGCTTCGCAACGCCAAAGGAACTGGATCATGAGAGCATGCATGGCTCGAACGATTTGTCGGATTCAGCTTGGCTCGAAGACGTCTCTTATTCCAAGTTGCTGCAATCATCGCGAATATATTCTCTTAATGCCGCCCGCCAATCCCGCAACGGAGCGAGCCCAAGATCTTCTGAAACCAGACAACGCATCGGTGTGTAAGCCGGGCGCTGCGCAATTTGTCGAAGCTCAATAGCCTTCACTGGCTCGATTAAATGCATCAACTGCGAGTCCGGTAGCTTCAGCACTCGCCCGGCTTCCAAGCCGAAATCATAATATGAGCAACTACCTCCGTTCACGACATGGTAAGTAGAGTAGTGTCGGCGGGAGAGGATTTCAATAATCCTTGATCCCAGGTCGCGAACATACGTTGTACTGGCCCTGACATCCGTGGCGACGCGAATCTTCTCGGATCTATTCAAGGAACGGTGCGCGGTGCTGAAAAAACTCTCCTTACCCACTCCGAAAACCCATGATGTGCGGACGATGAAGCAGCGACGAGAAGCAGCACTTACCGCGCGCTCTCCCGCTAATTTAGTTTGCCCGTAAACATTGATCGGGCAAGGTATGTCTTTAAGTGTGTAGACCGAGTCGGCCGCCAGCTTCCCGTCAAAAACATAGTTGGTACTCAACTGCAAGAAATCCGCATCGAGGGAGTTTGCGGCGCTGGCGAGGTTTTCCGCGCCTGCAACATTCACGGACCAGGCTAGTGTCGGCTCAAGTTCACAAGCGTCCACGCCGATTACGGCGCAGTTGATAATCAACGCGGGACGCTCAGCGCGGATTAGCCGTCTGACTGCTTGGGCATTTGTGACATCAAGGTCGCGATGGGTGAGTGGCAATACTTGGTGCTCTTTAGCAAACTGCCTCGTAAGCTCCTTACCGACAAGCCCGCCTGCACCAGCTATTGCAACCTTCATGTCAATTCTAACCTTCTACACGGAAGAAATTGGCCGCGGATTTACGCGGATAAAACGCGGATCTGAAAACGGCCAAAAACTTCCTCGTTTAGATGGAGCAACTAGATGGAGCAACCGCGCTAACCATCAGCGCCGCCCTCCTGGAGAAAGCTTCCGATCTGTTCAGATCCGCGCTTATCCGCGTTAATCCGCGGCTTTTTTTTAGTTGGATTCCGGCAGTTGTCCCAGGTTAATTGGCGGCGATATTGTAAGCGGCCATTTGGTTTGCGTTACGCACCAGCAGTCTTCCGCCTGCGATCGCCGGATAGTTCCAGGTCTTACCTTCAAGGGCGGAGAAACGCGCGACCTCGGTATACTGTGCCGGAGTGGCCTTCACGAGCGCCAGATCGCCAGTGTCGCTCGTCACGATCAGATTACCGCTGGCCAGAATTACCTGTCCGTACCCGTAACGCCCGCCCTTCCACTTGCGTTCTCCGGTGTTCACATCCAGACAGGTCAGAATTCCCTCATCCAGTCCATAGACATAGCCTTCATGAAGAACGGAACTATTGAACTTATTCTTCATGTTTACGTTTTCCCAGACGGTGCGCGCTGTGAAACTCTTGCCGCTGCCGGTAACCTCAACTAATGCCGCGCCCTTGCCATAACCCGATGAAATAAAGAATCGGCTTTTATCCACCATGATGGGCTGCGTGACATTGATGCCCATATCGGTAGCCCAGGTGTAACTCCAAAGTAACGACCCGTCCTCCGGTACGAGTCCGACTGCGCGGGTTGAACTAACGACAACGATCTGACGCTGCCCTCCGAGGTTGACCAGCATTGGAGAAACATAAGCCTGCGTGTCGTTGAGTGCCTTCCATATCGGCGCGCCGGTGATCTTGTTGTAGGCCACTACGGATTTCCCGGCTGTCCCACCCGGAAGCACAATCACCTTGTCGTCAACCACGAGCGGAGAAGCAGCCATTGCCCACGACAGATTCGACGCCTGGTTCTCGCTCAAAATATTGCGGCCCCAGAGCACTCCACCAGTTTTGGCGTCGAGGCAGCGCAGTTCTCCGGTGGCGCCGAGCGCATAGATCCGGCCATCGTCCCATGTAGGAGTAGCGCGCGGTCCATCGCCGGTAGAATCGGTATATGCTGCATTCCAGCCCTGCTTCCATATTTCACGGCCTGTCGCGACATCATACGCCGTCGCTACCTAAGGAGGCATAACCAACGCCTATCGGCTGTTTCCAAATTGGAGCGAGTCCTGCAGCGGGCCACGTCTTTAAGACTTCCATCTCATCGTACCGACCATCGCGATTTGGCCCGCGAAAATTGGTCCAATAGTTTCTTGAAGCGTGCGCGGCAGCAGTCTCAGGTGCGGTACCGGCGGTGGGCGCGTTCGCAGCCGGCCCACTCGCGGCGGGCTGTGCAACTGTGGCAGGTGGTGAGGCCGCTGTGGCTGAGGCCGCGGCTGGATCAGTGCCTGGTGTTGGAGGAAGTGCTTGCTGCTGTGCCCGGTGCCGCTCAAGCTCTGCGTAATGGGCTTCGTTCGAGCTGGATCCGCGCCAGGCGGCGATCAGGTAAAAGTAGCCTGCACCGAGAAGCACTATCGCCAGCGTGCCGACAATCTTCGTTCGTGTCGCGGCATCGCGGCGTATCCAAAGCAGAATCAGGCCCAGTGGAGGCAAAAGCAGACAGGCTCCGATTAGGCCAGCGACCGAGTGATACCAGGGTGTTGATTCTTGTGCTTCAAACATTCTTACATCTCCTTAACTAGATCTGAACAATTAGACGCCGGCGACCTCGGCCTTGTTCCCGATAGCTATTTGCCGATGGCATAGAGGTTCTTCTCGCCGCGAATGAAAATACTGCCGTCGGCGATTGCCGGAGACGCGTAGACAGGCTCGCCCAGAGAGTTGGTACCAAGGATTTCATGTTTGGGTCCTGCCCTGACCATGAAAGTGTCGCCCTCCTCGCTTGTCAGGAGGATCCTGCCCTCGTAGGCGACTGGTGAGGCCATGAACATCGTCGATTTCGGCACGCGCGCTCCTTCATACTCCACTTTCCCGGTCTTCGCGTCGAGACAACTGACCGAGCCGTTACCAGTCATCAGGTAGAGGTACTCGCCGTAGAGAATCGGGGAAGGAACGTAGGCCGTACCCTTGTTGTACGACCAAACGAGTTGCGGCGTGCCTGTCACATCGCCACTGCCGCCTGCCCTAAGCGCGAGCGCGATCTTTTGTGGAGACCCGGCCGTAAGCACGACGAGATCGTGTGACACCACTGGTGTAGGCACGGCGTTACTTTCCAGACCTTTGTGACGCCAGAGTTCTTTACCCGTCAAAGGATCGTAGGCGATGATCGCCTCGGCCGCACTCGTGACAAGTTCCGTGCGCGTCGCGGTATTGACGAGGACGGGAGTGCTCCAGGTTATATCGACCTTGCGGGGCACGCGCCATGCTTCCTTGCCTGTTTTTTTGTCGAAAGCCGCGATGAAAGAATTGCCGCCGCTATCATCACACTGCATGATTACCAGATCTTGGTAAAGGATTGGCGACACGCCATACCCGACGCTCGCCGTGCCAAGTTTACCGAGGTCCTGCTTCCAGATGAATTTCCCGTTGAAGTCGTAAGCGTACAAACCCTCGGCACCGAAGAAAGCGAAGACGTATTTGCCGTCGGTTGCGGGTGTGGAAGAGGCGAAGCTTGCCTTCTTGTGTCGGCTGTCGTAGACCGCGCCTTCGTAAGCAACACGTTCCCAGAGAATCTTGCCCGACTGCCGGTCAAGGCAAATGACTTTGAAGGCGTGTTTCAGATCGGCGCCGACCGCGTCCGGGTGGACAAACTCTGTCCCATCCTGAAGTTTGTGTGTAACTCCCGGCTTTCGGCCGGGGATAGCTTCGCCGTCGAGCGCCGTCGTCAGGAAGATCTTCTTACCCCACACAATGGGGGAGGAATGACCACGCCCCGCGATTGCGGTCTTCCATTTGACGTTCTTTGTTTGACTCCACTCAACCGGTAGCCCCGTCTCCGCTGAGACACCCTGGCCATCAGGTCCTCGCCACTGTGGCCAATTGGCTGTCGCGGACGAAGCAGTAATAGAGTTCAGAAGCGTTAGCGTCAAAAGAGAACTGACAAAGAGAGCGAGAATTATTCGACCTAAGAGTTTCATGTGATTTCCTTTTGTCTGTTCCCCAGAGGCTGCTAAAAAGCAATACGATCCACGAACCCACACGAAAGTTAGGCACTAAGATGGCACTAGATTCGACTATTTCGTGGCATTTGGTGTTATTTCGTGGATCGTTCCTCTTGTTCTTTGGGTTAGTGCGCTATCTTGTTTTTCGCAGTAGCTGCTGCGCCGAAGGCAAACACGTGGTTGTGGCCGCGCACTATTACTAAACCGTCCGAGATTGCCGGCGACGCCATCATTACCTCGCCAACAGGGTTAGTTGCCAGCAGCTCATACTTTGGCCCTGCCTTAACGACGAAAACATCGCCGTCTTCGCTCGACAGATAAATTTTACCGTCAGTGGCAACCGGCGAAGCAGTGAACGCACCGCCCTTGCCGCCAAGTCGCTCCTGGTAAGCTCGCTCGCCTGTCGTCGCGTTATACGCAGTGAGCACGCCCTGGTTAGAGCATGTATAAAGTAAGTCGCCATAGACTATTGGCGTGGGCATATAGGGACCGCCGCGTTGCTTGCTCCAGGCGATGAATTCGTTCGAGTCTTTACCCGCCTTCAGCGAGATGTCGCCGTTCGCGCCAGGTCTGATTGCATAAATCGGCTGAATCGGCGCGTACCCGCTAGTGACGAAGATTAGGTCGTGAGCGACGAAAGGAGTGGGTGTAGTAACCTCGGAGTTGGGGGTAAGGCGCCAGAGCTCTTTGCCCGTTGCCGGGTCATAGCCCCGAATCGCCCTCGAGCCGTTGGTTATGATTTCGGAGCGCGTCTTACCCTGGTAAACGGTTGGAGTTCCCCAGGACGAAATCTCCTCGCGCGGTGTTTTCCAGGCAAGCTTCCCGGTCTTGAGATAGTAGGCGGCGATGAAAGAGTCTTTCTGTATGTCAGCTTGAATGATGACGAGGTCACGATAGATGACGGGGGAACTTCCGTGTTCCCATTGGTAGTCGGCATCGTAAAACCAGCCTGAGTCCAGCACGCCGAGGTCCTGCTTCCACAAGAGTTTTCCTTTGAGGTCATAGGCGAAAAGACCGTGCGAGCCGAAGAGCGCGATCAGGTACTTACCATCGGTTACAGGCGTGGAGTCAGAGTGTGTCGACTTGGGATGGCGCTTGACCTTCGGCACTCCTTCATAGGCAGTTCGCTCCCAAAGGATCTTGCCGGTGTCTTTGTCAAGTGCGTAAACCTTCCAGGTGTGCTTGGGATCATCCTTGACCGGCGTGACATCGCCGAACAGACCATAGCGAGTCTCTTCCTTCGCAGCGCTGTTGACAGCAGTGGTGATAAAGATCTTGTTGCCCCAGACCACCGGGCTCGAATGCGCAAGCCCGGGTATAACGGTCTTCCAGCGAGTATTAACGGATTTCTCTGCGTCCCAGGTGACCGCGGCTGGTTGTCCTTCAACGACACCCGAAGCGCCCGGACCGCGAAACTGCGGCCAGTTTTGCGCGTTTGCCACGCTAGCAGTAATGACGAGAAGAATGAGGCAGAGTAAGAGAAGTGGAGAACGGTTCATTTGAAAACCTCAATGAAAGTCAGGAGTCAGAATTCAGAAGCCAGAGGTCAAGAGTCCAAAGTCGAAGAACTTTCTGGCTCCTAACTCCTGGGCAGGCTGCGGAAAAACGATCCACGAAACCACACGAAACGCACGAAATGGAAGCCCTATATTCGAGTTATTTCGTGTGGTTTCGTGGATCGTCTTGCCGCTTCGATTGCTCCTCACCACCTTTTCAGGAACCTGCTAGGGTTGCTTCGGCTCTTCTATTTTTTTGAAGAGCGTCGTGTTCGATCCTTGCTTCAGCTTGAAGCCAGTGGCCTTGCCTCCCTCGACGTTTATTGTGATGACGATTCCGTCGAAGGCTGCAGGCCGGAAAGTGATTTTGTCTATGGCACTCAGGACAATCGCCGGCTGGGTCCCGGGTGCTGCGAAGAGTTTCCCATCTTTGAACGTCACTGCGAACTCCGTGCCCTGCTCGTTCTTATACTTGCCAACATAGGATTGCAGCGTCTCAGCGTCTATTTCAGGAGGTGGTGTTGCTCCGGCCTTCTTGAGTAGCTCAGCAATTTCCGGTTTCTTTTCGTCCCCAGTTGCTACAGCGAGTGCGGCCGTAAGTGTTTCCGGTTTGAGGCCGCCTTTGGCTATGGCAATATTGACGAGCGGTAGATTTCCTTCTCGCACCCCAGTCATCAACACCGCATCGACGCTTCCTGCGTCTTTTTCGAGCAACGCCTGCACGACCTCGACGTGTTTATTTTCAAGCGCCCAAGTCATCGCAGTCGCATGGTAAAACGTGTCCTTGATGCTCGCGTCAGCACCGCGTGCGAGCAGAACCTTGACGACTTCCGTATTGCCCCTCTCGGCCGCCTTGAACAGCGCAGTCGTTCCGTAACGGAACTTAGTGTTTACATCAGCGCCCTGATCGAGCAACGCGGCCACTGCCGCCGCGTCGCCCTTGCGCGCTGCCTCAAAGAGTTGATCATTGAGTTCTTGTTTCGGGCTCTGGGCGAGCGACGCAAAAGAGGTAAGCAGTAATAGGAATAAGAGAAGAAAAAGCTTTTTTAGAGTCATGAAACCCCTCCACGCTTTTGGGAGTTCATCAGTAGATGGTAAATTCAAGCAGGTAAAGAACGTTGGGCGCAAAGAAAAACTGAATCACGACAACGTGAGGTTACGTATTCTACATCTTTAAGGTTGCAAACGTGCAGCCTTTGCCTTCTTCTATCATCTCTTCGCTCATATATGATGGATATCCAAAATGACTAAGCTTCTCTCCATTTTTTCGTATCTGGGTCTTTCTCTGTTGCTTCCAGCAACTCTTGCCGGCAGCGACTGGGCCGACTGGCGCGGTCCGGCGCGCGACGGCGTTTCGCTTGAAAAGGGTTTGCCCTCCAAGTGGTCACCTACGGGAGACAATCTGGCATGGAAGGTTCCCTATGGCGGACGCTCCGCTCCGATAGTGATGGGTGATCGCCTTTACCTGCAAAATACGGCCGGCAAGGGCGAGTTGGAGCAGGAGCGCGTGATGTGCTTCAACGCCGATAACGGCAAACTTCTGTGGGAACATCGCTTTAATGTTTACTTAAGCGACGTCCCACCGCATCGAGTTGGATGGGCTGCACCAGTAGGCGATCCTGTTACCGGCAACGTGTACGCCCTGGGAGTTGGCGGAACGCTCCTTTCTCTCTCGAGCGAAGGAAAGGTTTTGTGGGAGCGTTCGCTCGGAGAGGACTTCGGATTGCTGACCACGCACGGCGGGCGCACCGTCTCGCCGATCATTGACGGCGACCTCGTTATCATGAGCGGGGTAGCCTTCGTGTGGGGCGAGCACGGACGCGGCGCGCACCGCTTCATCGCCTTCGACAAGCGGACGGGTGAGACCATGTGGATTAGCGCGCCTGGTGGACGTCCTTACGACACAACCTACGCGCCGCTCATCATCGCGAATGTGAATGGCACGCGTTTATTGATTGAGGGCGCGAGCGACGGAATGGTTCACGCAATCAAGCCGCAAACAGGCGAGCCAGTCTGGAAATATGAAATATCGAAGCGCGGCATTAATTCCGGCGTCGTCATGTACGGTACGAACGCCATTGTGACGCACAGCGAAGAGAATATCGACTCGAGCGAGATGGGTATGATCGCTGCCGTAGACGCAAGCGGGCAGGGCGAGGTCAAGAAAGAGCAGGTCAAGTGGCGGAATTACGGCTGGATGGGCGGCTTCTCTTCGCCGGTCATCGACGGCGATCGCGTCTACCAGGTCGACAACAGCGCGAACCTCGGAGCGTTCGACCTCAACACGGGCAAGCAACTCTGGCGGCTCACGCTCGGCACCGTCCAGAAGGCTTCGCCTGTGCTGGCGGACGGCAAACTCTACGTAGGGACGGAGAGCGGCAAGTTCTTCATCCTGAAACCGACGGCGACGGGCTGCGAGATCCTTGATCAGAAACAGCTCGGCACGGAGCAACAGCCTGAAGTCATCATTGCCTCGGTCGCCGTCGCTAACGGTCGCGTCTACCTGGTGAGCGACTCGAACCTTTATTGCATTGGAAAGAAGTCCCCGCCGCCGGGACTTCCGGGAAGTATCATGAGCAGCCTCGCACGGCCAACCAATCCGGTTACGTTTGTGCAGGTAGTTCCTACCGAACTCATGCTTAAGCCTGGCAACAAAGTGAATTTCCGTGTACGGCTCTTCGACGAGACCGGCAGTTTCATTCGCGAGGAGAACTCAGCCGAATGGTCGCTCGATAAGCTCAAGGGCACTGTAGAAAAAGGT
>WNGE01007530.1_pt1 | contig 19772 bp, 18 predicted proteins | sample 5400651 | NCBI WGS metagenome assembly WNGE01 (sample SAMN13153370, study PRJNA577476) | soil metagenome | isolation source: 60 cm soil or saprolite under grassland replicate 2 | place: USA:California | collected 2016-06-15
GCTAAATAATAATACTTAAACCTTTTAAAAATTAATGTAAAAATGAAAGCGTTCCAATCATCGGAACGCTTTCTTATTTAAATATTTGCAAACAGCAATTACAATTTTAGCTTACTGCTTAAACAGGGATGCCACAAAAAATAAGGTTTCTCAAATTACCGGGGTTATTCTCATACATATCTTATTATAATTTTTAATTAGTTTTTAATTAGTGGAAAGAAAATATTTTGTTGACTACTATTACAGTTAGTAAGTAAAACAGTAAATCCACAACCTCCTACACCCGATGCACCAAATGCACACATGATTCCACCAACTTGTACAGACAAGACATTTAGTGTGCAGGTAGACGGACCAGTCAGCGGAGTTACCTATACTTTCACACAACCTGTTTCAATTTTGGGTAATGGAAAGCCGGTAATATTTACAGGCCTTGTGTCTGGTGATGGTTTTAGTGTTACATCCACAAATACTGATGGTTGTACCTCAAGTGCTAATACCTGCGGTGATGCTGGTTCACTTGTTAGCCAATAATCTTCCGGTATTCAGACCGGGTCTGTTAAACTTGCAGCGCCATCAACAAAGGTATTGGCTGCTCCAAACCCGTTCAATGACAGAATAAGATTCACTTTGGAATCTGCAGTATCAGGAAGAGGTTCTCTTGAATTATACAACATGATGGGTCAAAAAGTGGCGACTGTATTACAGGGCTATGTTTAAAAGGGACAAGTGCAAAGAATGCAGTTCAGTGTTCGGGAACTCAGCGCACCAACCTGATTTATGTTTTCAGTGTAGGTGATCAGAGAACAAGTGGTAAGTTGATAGGAATTAAATAGAGAAAAGTAAAGACACTTAAATAACGATAGTATTTCTGTATTTGATAATTTGAATAAAAGGGCCGCTTCAAAAAAGAAGCGGGCCTTTTTTATTAAGTGTCTTTTTGTTTAAGGCAAACGGAGTTGTAATCTTTATTTTATGTACCCATCAATTTTGAAAGATCAGGTATGGTAGTCAACGTTTTTCATAATTCTTTTTACATTTTTTTAGACATACAAAAAAATGTTGTTACTTTTATTCCCGATAAGAATCATTAATTCGTCCCGAAAAAATCCCTTTGCAAAGAAACATTTTAGCGGTTATTAAACATTACTTACAGTTTCTGTAAGTTTAATCATTACCTATTAATTACACCTCTCCCACCCGACCTTTATAAACCTCATCCAATACATTTGATCTACTACTGCTAACCATAGCAAGTGAAGCATTGTGCATAGCAGTTATGAGCTTCGTCATCCAATAATCATTTTAAACAAGTCATCCAATAACCCGTGCAAGTGCCATCCAACTATCTTATCATGTTTTGAGTATATGATAATTATTTATTAATCATAGTATTTAAATGCTCTGCAGAGCGGCAGAGAGACCTTTTCTTTTATCGAATGATGATACAGCATCCTGATTAAATGCTGCTGATTAATATTTGAAGGAACGCTGTGGCAGATTGCTTTATAAATTTTATTCAGCATTATTCCTTTTGAAATCATTTATCTCTAACTGCTTTAAAATTTTCCCTATGTATCCGGGTACAAAATTGAAAACAATACTTACACCCCGAATCACCAAAGCAATATTTTACTGCAAGTTTGTTGCTGCAAGATCTTATACTTTTCCGAAGCGTGATATACTCTTACGGGATCATTCACCCCCATATCCGTATGCCATTAAACAGAATCACTAATTTCTTATATCCTATACACTTAATTTTTAAAAAATTAAACTCAACAATTATGAGAACGTATATTAAACTACTAACTGGTACTTTTTTCTTCTTCGCATTGCTTTTCTCAGCAGCGGTGTCTGCACAAACAGTATCACAGTCGAAATTAACCTGCACGAACAGTCATTGTACATCTAAAGACCTGGCTGTCGTAGACGTGTTTGTGGACCTTCCTCCCTGCACTACGTGCTCGGGCGGTACTGTAACGGGAACATTAAAAATGACTATTCATAATGGAACTAAATCTGTGCGAACTTCGTTTGCTCTTTATGGAACGTTGAGCGCTGGTGCTACAATAAATGGAATTTCAGGCAAGATCTTTATTTGTGTAGGCCCCGTTACTGTGAAATCAAGTGATGATATAGGATTTGGTTTGGGTAACCAGACTTTTACCGTAGGAACCATCACTTTTTCCTGTGGTCAGGACCTGACGCTTACGGATAACTTCCTGGCGTGGACGGATGCCTCAGGGACAACCGCCGACCGTTGCAACACATTTTCGAACGCAACCCAATGTGCCGACATCCAGCCCAAATGCGGCACTGCACCTAGCATCACTATCCGTCAACCATTATCTGCTGAAAGTTCTGCGACAGAATCATGTGATAATTCATCCACAGGCAGCGTAACAGTAACACCACATGGTGGAAAATCTCCGTATGATATTACAATTGATGGTACTACTACCAACAACGTTCTTACTGCTACTAAGAGTCCTCTTGGAGGCGGTACTTACAATTGGTCTGTTACTGATGATGCCGGTTGCACAACTAGCGGCACTCAAACTGTAGGTACTCATCCATGTTGTACTAATCCGGACGCGCCAACTGTCTGCGAAACTCCTGCATCCATTTGTGGTGATGGCACTGTTACACTTACATTATCAAATCTCAAAGCAAATGCTTATTATACTGTTACACAGGGTACTAGTCCGAATTTTACGTATAATCAAACTCAACAAGCTACAGGAGGTGTAACTACGTTAACATTTACAGGTTTAACTCCCGGTTTAGGCTTCGACGCGCATGGCGAAGATAGAAGTTCCGACCCGATCTGTATAGGAGCTTCTACAACATGTAACACTAGCGGTTTCACCGGAACTTGTAGTGCATCGCTCACCTCAGGTAGTAGTTCTCAAATTATACAACAAAACATCAAACTCCAGGCACCGCCTACAAACAAGGTATTGGCAGTTCCAAATCCGTTCAATGACAGGATAAGATTTACATTACAGTCTGACGTATCAGGACAAGGAGCATTGGAATTATATAATGTAACCGGGCAAAAGGTAAAGACTGTGTACCAGGGCTACATTCAGAAAGGTCAAACACAAACAATAGACTATAGTGTACCGGCAAATCAACGTACCAACCTGTTTTATGTTTTCAGAGTAGGTAATCTAAAAGCAACTGGTAAGTTGGTAGGACTTCAGAAGTAATAGATAGTGAATTTTCATTTAAAAGCCGTTTCAGTTTTGAGGCGGCTTTTTTTTGAAGCAGATATTAATTTTTTGTTTTGAAGAAAAATATTTGGAACTTTTTCCCTGCTCAAATATCTCCCTGAAATTCCCCGAAATTAAGAGTGATTGTTGTTTTAGATCATATACAGTGCCCATGGCAGCATCTTCTAAAATTAGTCTCATCCTATAGTTACAAATCTCAAATTCAGTAATTGGGTTTTTAAGAATAGAGAAAAATCATATCGATTCCACAATTAAGAAAAGCGCTTCCCTTGGCAAATTGCGAAAGTGCTCCATTTCTCCAAGCTGGGGTTAGCAAATTTACGATACCAACTCTCAGCTCTTTGATTCAAATTGCTGAACGAGTGTTTGTAATGGCGGCACATCCCTGTAAGAAGAAATCAACATTCCTTTTTTGTCGTACAAAGCGATGAAGGGAAATTTAGATGGCCGGTAAAATTTCAGGAGCATAAAACTGTCACCTTCAGTTCCTATTTTTAAATTGGAGTATTTGCGGAGGTTAAACTCTTTTTCAAATATTCGTACATCTGTTATTGGTGCGTAAGTAATATATACAATTTGAATGTTGTTAAACGACTTGATCTTCTCTAAAAGATTTCTTGTAAACGCCTGGCAGTGCTCACAGCCAGGATCAAAATAAACAAGCATAACCGGCATATTTTTTTTCAACTGCTTTGCGACAAGTGAATCACCATTGGCAAGTCGAATATGAAAAGAGGGAATCTTTTTTTCGTTATCCTGCGAACGTGCCATATGAAAAGAAAACAGCAATGTAAATAATGCCGATAGTTTAATTGCCTGAACAGAAACTGTGCGCTTCATAATAATTCTTTGCCGTTTTAAAAACAAAAGTGCAAATTATTGATATTAGTTTTATTCTTTGCAAAATTTAGGAGTTCAAGCAGAAGAACGATAATTTAAATTGAATCAACGATTGAGACAATTGAAAGATTGAACGAATTAAAGTATTGAAGGAGTTTCAAGAGACTATCTTATCAGCTAAGGTTTGGAATAAGAAATCGGAATTACATTCACACTTTTTTCTTTTTATTTACCACTTTTTTTATTATCTCTTTTATTGATTTTTTCACTACCGAAATTTTCCGAAGTATCGTTAGAATGCAAATCTATTTCCCTCGAGGTTGTTCCGTTAAGAAAATGAGTAGCCGTATCTGTGTATCAGGCTCATCTATTATAGTTACCTATACTTCAGGAAGTAGCACTTCAACAACAGTGCTTACTGTAAATGTAACTGATGCGAAAGGTTGTACCACTTCATGCCAGGTAACATTGAGCGCTTCATTTGGCCAGGGATGCACTATAGGTTTCTGGAGGAACCATACTAAACTATGGGATCAAAGCACTGATAAGGTAGTAGCAGCAATGCCATCAGGATTGCGATTCACTACTACTACCAATTTCTTCACTTACTTTAATATTCCGGTAAATACTTGTAAGATATCTAACAAGTCAAGTCTTACAATGCTTGAAGCTCTTATTTGAGTGGCGTTGGAACAAATGGTACACCATCCTGGGCTGCACAAAGCAATCCTAATAGTTTGACTGTTCAGATCACAAATGGCACTACCTTCACTCCATCAGTAAAAGTTACAGGTGGTACTGGTTCCGTAACGCTTCGTTTGACAGTCACAAGCAACACTACTCCTGCCTGTGGTTCTGCAACAAGCGACGTAACAGTAACGGTAATCGCCAATCCCGCAGGACCAAATGTAACTTATAACGCACCGGCTTGTGATGCAACCACCTTTAGTGTTACTGTAAGTGGAGTTATCTCAGGAGCTACTTACACCATTGTTGACAAAGATGGAAATGCCATTCCTGGAGTTAGTCCTTCCAGCCCTCATGTCGCTCCAGACAATAGCAACTTTTCATTCAGCAACATACCTGCCGGTTCTGGCTTCCAGGTTACGGTTACAAACAATGGCTGTACTTCATCTCCCAGTAGTTGTGGTAGCAGCAGTTTACAAGCAACATCTAACAGCCAATCTTCCACAATTCAGGCCATTATTAAACAGCCGCAAACCAAGGTATTAGCTGTTCCAAACCCATTCAATGATAAGGTAAGGTTTACTTTAGAATCTGCTGTATCAGGAAAAGGTTCTCTGGATTTATACAATATGCTGGGTCAAAGAGTAAAGACCGTATTCCAGGGTTACATTCAAAAAGGACAAGCGCAAACGATACAGTTCAGTGTTTCCGGAGCTCAACGTGGTAGCCTGATCTATGTTTTCAGCGTAGGTGACCAAAGAACAAGTGGTAAGCTGATAGGACTTAAATAGAGAAAAGTAAAGACACTTAAATAGCGATAGTATTTCTGTGTTTGATAATTGAATAAAAGGTCCGCTTCAAGAGAAGCGGGCCTTTTTTATTCAAGGTCTTTTTTGTTTAAGATAAGCGGAATTGTAATCTTTATTTTATAGAATTAAGCAGAATGTCCACAAACTATTATTCCGGATGTTAAAAAACCAAATTGCAACGCTCAGGCCATATGGCTTCGTACCTGACGGAACAGTTGAGGCTGGGTTTGAACGCCCATTTAAATACAATGTGCCTGTTGGTAACAGAGCACCGCTAATTTATAAACTCACTGTTGGAAACCAAACTTTCCATGGCATTAATACCCACGATGTAATATTTTGAAATCTTGAGTTAGTATAAAAAAGGAAAGCGTCCCTTGTCGGGACGCTTTCCTTTTTTATACTTGTTGTTCAATAATTATAGATTGATTAAAATGATATAGAACAATAGCTACACGAAAACCGCAATTATATTTCAAAGCAATAACCGGTGCAGATGAACACTATCCTTTGTGTGCCTGCAGACTTGAGGGGAATATTTATAGCGACAGAATAAAGTAACTTATCATTAGTTTCAAAAAAAGCTACTCTCTTTTTATACCAAGCTTTTTCATTCTTGCTTCTAATGTTGTTGGGTTAAGACCCAGAATTTTTGCAGCACCTTTTTCGCCGCTTACCCGCCAACCCGTTGTTTTAAGCACTTCTTTGATATGCCCTTTCTCTATATTTTCTAACTTTTGTGCGGAAATTTTGCCATTTGTTTTTTTCTCAACAGGCAACCAATCTCCATGTTCCAGCTTCTTTTTCAAAATCCTTAAAATTGGTTTTAGGCATATCTGAGGGTTAAAGTAAATGGGGACGGTGCATAAAGTTAAAAAAAGCATTGAGAAAAATCGAAACAGAATTATCAAAAAAATTCAAATAAATTTCAACTGCCGGAACTATCACATAATACAATCATCATGAATGATGTTATGGTAATATTTATGCGACCAGCTTTTGTATGTCTATGATACTTCGTTGGTCACTCATTTGGGCGCCTTATGCTCTTATCAACATAATGATACTAACAATAAGAGATAAATAAGTCCTTTCTTAAATTTAGTTTGAAAATAAATACAACTCCAATATCTCTGTAAGTTCCGTTCAGCATCCTCCCTAATTTTTGATTTTCTCAAGTCCGTTAAACCCAGTCTTTATGAAAACAAATCAGCTATGTCATCAAAATGGGGAGAAGTGCCTACCAAAGTGCAGCAAAGAGTTATTTACTATGATGATATAGTTATGCGATAAACCGCAGATTATAGCACTGTGCAAAATATATTAAGCGGGAAATAAAATTACTCTATCCCACAAAAACTGCTGCATAATAATTTACTCCTTTAATATGGAGAAGGACTTACAGAGGTCCAACCGCCATCTATTATTAAACTTTGCCCCGTAATATGTTTAGCCTTATCTGAAACCATGAACAGTGCTGCATTTGCAATGTCTGTTGTAGTAGCAGCACGACCTATAGGAGTTATGCGTGACCAGGTATTTTCATAATCGGGATCATGAACTGTTCTTTCTGTTAATGTTGCACCCGGAGCAATTGCATTTACAGTTATTTTGTAAGGAGACAATTCAATCACGAGATTTTTTGCAAGCATTTCAAGACCTGCTTTTGTAATAGCATAGGCTGCTAAATCTTTATGGGCCTGGTGACCTACAACGGAAGACATAAATAAAATACTGCCACCTGTTTGCTGCTGCTTCATTTGTTTTGCCGCTGCCTGAGCAAGAAAAAAACTTCCTCCCAAATTCAGTCGCATTACTTTATAAAATGAATCTGGTGTGTATCCAAAAAAATCTGCAAACAGAGTAATGCCGGCATTGGCAATCGCAATATTTAACTTACCAAATTCACTTACTGCTTTATTTACCATTTGCTGAATAAAATTTACATCTGCTGCATCTCCTGCAAGACCGATACAGTTGCCGCTTTCATTTTTTATTTGTTCAACAGCGTATGAAGTAAGTGCTTCATCAATATCATTCAATAAAACTGATGCACCCTGTAATACAAGCTGCCTGCATATTTCAAAACCAATTCCTACTCCTGCTCCTGTAACAATTGCCACCTGTTTTTCAAATTCCATAGCAAATTTTTTTATGCTCAAACGTGATGTAAGATGTAAACGGAAAAAATATTATACTTATCGTTTGACGTTTTGATGATGAATAAAGAACAGAACCCCGCATTGCTGCACAGCGGGGCAGACGTATAAGTGAGTGACACAACAGGCGATGCTACAAGTACTACAGTTTGTAACATAAAAATTAATACATGCATTACTACATTTTCAATTAGCACATTCGCAAATTTGATTTTAATGCGAATCTCTTGTCACTTCACTTCCTGAAGCACCTTTAAGAAAATCAAGATCTGCACCGGCATGTGCCTGCTCCACATGATTGACATACAAACTCACATATCCTCTTTCAGTAACAGGTGCCAACGGTTTCCATTGCTGTTTCCTCTTCTGCAATTCTTCATCACTTAAATCAACATGCAATGATCTGCCAGGTACATCGAGTGTTATCATATCTCCATCCTGAATAACGCTAAAATTACCGCCACAAGCGGCTTCCGGTGATATATGCAAAACAGCAGTTCCATAGCCGGTGCCGCTCATTCGTCCGTCAGAAATGCGAACCATATCCGTAATTCCTTTCAGCAATAATTTTTTTGGCAATCCCATATTGCCCACTTCAGGCATACCCGGATAACCCCGGGGCCCAACGTTTTTTAAAACCAGCACACTGTTTTCGTCCACATCAAGATTGTCATTATCTATTCTTGCTTTATAATCCTCAATATTTTCAAATACTACGGCTTTACCTGTATGCGCCATAAGATGCGGACTTGCCGCAGACGGTTTGATAACTGCACCATGCTCACAAAGGTTACCTTTTAAAATTGCGAGGCCTGTCGCAGTATTGAAAGGTTCTTTCACGGTCGCTATAATATCGCGATTGTAACATTCGGCATTACGATAATTTTCTCCAATTGTTTTTCCATTTACCGTCAGCGCATCATGATGTAAAAAACCATCCAGTTCTTTTAATACTGCGGGCAGGCCACCTGCATAAAAAAGATCTTCCATAAAATATTTTCCTGAAGGCTGAACATTTGCAATCAAAGGAATGTTTGCAGACAAAGGATCAAAATCATTAAGTGTCAATTTAACACCTATTCTTCCTGCAATGGCAAGCAAGTGAATTACAAAATTTGTTGAGCCGCCAATTGCTGCATTCGTCATGATCGCATTTTCAAATGCCTGCGGCGTGAGTACTTTTGAAAGTTTAAGATCTTCTTTCACCATTTCAACAATACGTAAGCCGGAAAGTTGCGCCAACGATTTTCTTCTTGAATCTGCTGCAGGAATCGCAGCATTGCCCGGCAATGAAAGTCCGAGTGATTCTATCATGCAAGCCATGGATGATGCAGTACCCATCACCGCGCAATGACCACGGCTTCTGCACATTGCTGCTTCTATGGGTATCAATTCTTCCTGTGTAATTTTTTCTTCTTTCAACTGATCATATAAACGCCACACATCGCTTGTTGCAATCTCACGTCCTTTGTATCTGCCAGTGAGCATCGGCCCTCCGGATACAACAATCGCCGGAAGATTAACACTGCATGCACCCATCACCAGTGAAGGTGTTGTTTTATCGCAACCGCAAAGCAATACAACACCGTCAAGAGGATTTGCGCGAATTGATTCTTCCACATCCATACTTGCAAGGTTGCGGTAAAGCATAGCGGTGGGTTTTATCAACGTTTCTCCTAATGACATTACAGGAAACTCAACAGGAAATCCACCTGCCTCCGAAACACCACGTTTAACTGATTCTGCCAGTTCGCGAAAATGTGCATTGCATGGTGTTAATTCACTCCAGGTATTACAAATACCAATCACCGGTTTGTTGTTAAATTCATAATCAGGAATACCCTGGTTCTTCATCCATGCACGATAAATGAAACCATCTTTTCCTGTGCGTGCAAACCAATTGCGGCTTCGAAGATTTACTTCTTTCATAGAGCAACTTTATATATTTTTTTGTAGCGAGCTTTTTCATTTCAATTAAGCTTTCGTTGTGTCACTCTCTTCTACGTTCTGCTTTTATGGCATCAGTTCTCGCTTCGAATATTTATTTACTTCTTATACGATTATTTTCTTATCCTTATTGCATGAGGTTGTATTACTGTAAACGATTGCGATAATTCATTTTGATGTTTAAGTAAAAGATTTACTACAATTGACGCTTTCATTTCTGGAGAATAACCATGAAGCCGGATAAGTATTACACCATAATGAGTGTACCCGAGACGAAAAACAAGTTCACCAAAATCCTTATCCTGCGTTATTAATATTGCTTTAAGTGAATTGGTTAATTCAAGAATAACACTATCATCTACACCTCTGTTTGTTTCCAAAATATATGTTACATCAAAATTTGCATTTCGTAACGCATCAACTATTTGCTTGTCAACACCTTCATCAGCTATTAATTTCATAAGGTAACGGGATAAATATTTTCACCTTTTAATGATTGCGCAGCAAAAAACAAAGCAGCTTTAATATTTTCTTTTGTCAGATGAGGATGTGCTATCAAAATATCTTCTTCTGTTTCTCCCGCAGCCAATTTCTCGAGGAGCGATTCTACAGTTATACGAGTTCCTTTAATAACAGGCTTACCCATCATAATTTTTGGATTAATCTCTATGTATTTTGTAATATCCATTTTAAAACTTTTAAAAATAAAGGTAAGAGAGTTTATAAATTGATCTGTCAATAGAATAAATTATTCCTTAAACCCTTTGATACTGAAAATTTTTTGTTCGTTATTCAAATCATTTGTTAGTCTCCATTCATCTTCTGCATAATGCACTTCTAACTCATCATCTCGGCTTGCATTAAATGCAGTTGATTGCGCTTAATGAAACAAGAATAAATGTTGCATGTCAGCTTCTGAAAGACACGTCGTTTACTATCACACAAATTCGCTATGAAGTCGGCTTTAATAATCCTTCTTATTTCTACAGAGAGTTTAAAAAAATAAAATAATTATCGCCCCATGAGTATAAAGAGAAGAACATAATTCATTGATAGTATCGTGTCTATCGTGAAATGTCAAACAAGAGACGTGAGATTGAGTGTTTCATGTCACTACTCCTTTTATCCAAACTTAAATGCAGGAATACCTTTGACACCGGGTAGCGCAATAAAAACATTTCCGCTGTCAGGATATTTTTTAAACTTGTCGTCACTCATATTTTCATGTGCTGTAGTAATAAAAAGATAATCCAAATTTTCTCCGCCAAAAACACAGGAACTAACCTGCGGAACAGGAAGCGTGATCTTATTCAAAAGCTTTCCTGTAGAAGGATTCCACCGATACACACCAAATCCATTCCACTGTGCAATCCACAACATCCCTTCTTCATCAATTGCCATTCCATCAGGTGAGCCTGTTTGCTTATCAATTTCTATCACAACTTTTTCAAACTTTATATTTCCTGTTTCCACATCAAATAAAAATGATTGCACACATTGAGCAGGTGTATCTATAAAATACATTCGCTTATTATCCAACGACCATCTCAAACCATTTGAAATAGTAATGTTGTCCAATTTTTTTGTTACAGAAAAGTTTTTATCAACGCAATATAACGAGCCTTGTCCCTTAGTAAAATCTCTTGCCATTGTACCCATCCATAATCGTCCTGAAGCATCACATGCACCATCGTTGCTGCGATTTGCTGAAATATCTTTTTCAATATTCAATAACCATTTTGCTGTTTCTGTTTGCAGGTCAAAAGCAGCAAGACCATTCTCTGTACCCAATATTAAATTATCATCTTTATTTTCAACAACCAGGCTTACCTGCAAATCTAATTGCCATCTTCGTATGTCTCCGCTTTGCCAATTGTATTCATAAAAAGCTTTACCATAAATATCTACCCAAAAAAAACTTTTTCTTTCAATGTGCCACATCGGCCCTTCGCCTAGTTCACAATTACTTTTATATAATAAAGATGCGTTCATAATTTTTTTAAAATTGTTATAGCTATATGAAGGTTTGTGGTTTATAGTCAGAGCCGGACGGTCAGACTATTATTGCAGTTGGTTCTGCTGAATTATCTTCAGAGGAAGTGTCCGCTTGAGGCGGAAAAGAAGTAGCATCTGTGTTACTATTGCCGGGTCAAAAAAATATTTTAACTTATTTCTCCAAAGTCAAAGTATTATTTCCCGGCTTTAACTCATATCGTTTTTCTTTCCACAACAAATAACCCGGTGTGCCGGAAGGCAGTGTTATCAAGGCTTTCCAGTTATTGCTCGTTTGTTCATAACTTACAGATATATCTCCGTTGGAATGTGGAATTTTTCCGCTTGCATGTGTTAGTGCTCCTAAGTGCGGAATAATTTTTACATGCTTAAAACCGGGAGCATCACTATCAATTCCTAAAACAATTCTGTATAATTCTATATTAGGGCTTGCACCCCATGCGTGACAATCGGAACGTGTATTGTTAATGTCGCTCATCTCGGCCCATGTCGTCATACCCATTGCGAGATTTTGTTTCCATATATTAAGCCAGTTCAAATAATCATTACCCAAACCGGCTTTCGTTAATGCCTGATGTATATAATATTTAAAATAAACCGTTGCTTGTGTAAGTGTTGTGTCACTGATGATTTTTTTTGCAAGTGCCGTTGCGTCTGCGCCTTCAACAATGCCTGTTAAGATTGCAAGAGAATTTGTGTGTTGAGAAAAAACATCTTTATCATCTGTATCGGTATATAATTTTTTTGCATCATCCCAATATTTTTCCTGAATTGTTTTTTTCAATTGTGCAGCAGCAGCCTTGTATTGTTTTGTATGTTCCTGCGTACCCAAATTATTTTCCAATTCAGCAGCAAGTTCATAAGCCCACAACAATTGCAAATCGAGCGTTGCAGAATTGCCATTTTTGCCAATAGGGGCTACGCCTGCATTCCAGCCTTTTGTTTCACACCAGTCTGTGAAATTCCAGTATGGTGTATTTTTTAATGAACCATCATCTTGCTGGTACTTACTGAAGAACCACAACACCTGCCGTATGCCCGGTAATTTATCTTTTATAAACGCTTCATCATTGCGGTACATCCAATAATCATGTGTCATACCAATCCACCATAAAGAAAATGGTGGGATCTCCTGTGCATTAGCTGTAGGATAACGGCTCAATGTTGCACCCTCCGCCATGCGTGAATTATCGAGTAATGTTATTGCATTACGCATGAGCCTGTCATCACCGCTGTTGTACAATGATACCAAACTTTGAATGCGTGTATCACCAACATATTGCAGTTGCTCATAGTAAGGGCAATCCATGTAGGTTTCCATTGCGCAGGAACGTGCAGTGCGCCATCCTGTTTCAAGAATTTTATTCAGCGTGTCGTTGCCCGCATCAAACTGTGCATTCATTTTAAAAGGATAACCTGTAAATATTCCATAGATATCTTCAATGATTAGTTGTTCATCTTTTGTTTGCACCGTTACCTGCATATACCTATATGTTCGCCACCATAAAGAAGAAAATTCCTGTTTAATAGTTCCATCAGAAATTAAACTATCTTTTACACCAATAAATCGTTTTCCTTCAATTTCATTTCTGTTTCCTTTTTGATGAAATGTTCTCCAATCCTTTTCATTTGGTTCTTCCAAATAAAGAGCTTCTGCATATCCTAAAGTAATGGTTGCATTTTTTCCCTGGCTAAATTGAAGAACAGGATATGCATCAGTTTCATAACCCTGGTCAAGCAAAAATGTTGCCTGTGTGTTTGCAGGAATAGTAACTGAAGTTTTTGTTGCAGGAAAATTCCCGGGAAGTGAAATGCCTTCTGTCTTGCGAACTTTTTGCAGACGTTGTTGCGTTAATTCCATTCGCGGAATTGTTCTTGGTACCAGCATCCATCCAGCACCAAAACCAAAAACACCTTTTGGCAAACCGGGAGAAATTTGTTTTGCCTGTTGCCATGCTCCATCAGCAAAGTCTGTATTCTTCCATCCTCTCAAAGCATTGTTATAATTAATTGTTTCACCAGGCCCTGCAACATAATAACTGTAAATGATACTAACATCTTTCGGGCTGTAGCTATTGTCACGTCTGCATTTCCATGTTTTATCAGTATTGATTATCTTTTCATCTGTGCTGTTGCCCTGCATTATAAAAGCTGTTTGATAAGAAATTTGTGCTTCAGGTCTCATGTCACCATAATTCCAAACAACCGCAGCAATAACATTCTTTCCATTTTGTAAATAAGCGGCGATATCAACCGTTTCAAAATTCCAGTGAAAAATATCACCACGTGCTGGTCCTAAAGAAACCAGTTGACTATTCACATATAATTTATAACGGTTATCGGCAGACACATGCACAATAAACGAAGCAGGCTTTGCAGAGAGTGTAAATGCTTTTCTAAACTGGTACACACCATAATCATGAGCAGGCTCACCAGGTACACATATCCAATTTGCATCCCAAGGTTTTGATAAAAGATTTTCAGTTTGTGACTGCACGTGTAAAGCAAATGAAAATAAAAAGAAGATAAGGTTTTTCAATTGTAGGTTAGATGACATAGCAATTGTTTTGTTTGCAGTAAAAGTATTAATCAGATACAAATACAGCAAGTAATTCTCTTTGCCTTGCCTGCAATATTTTATTCCTTATGAAAGGAGTAATAAAAGTGAGGTGATTATTTATTGCTCAATGGCAAATTTTTTACTTCACTGATTTGAACAATTGTTTCAACATCTGTATAATTTTTTATGTCGGCCATTAATACTTCTGCATGTGGCATAAATGCTGAGTAAAACGCATCTATTGATTCATACAACAGGTTACATACTACAAAATAAGGTGGCTTGCTGTCAGGCGGGCCACCGTTTATTCCAACATCTATGCTTACGCCTTTCAATCCTGCTCCTTGTTTTTCAATTGACACGGGCATATGTTTATGCAGATAATAATCCATATCGAATTTGCTTTCCTCTTTATTGGGATAATGGATGCTTACTTTATCATGATTGCCTATTGGAGTTATAAAAATGTGTCAGCGTTTAAAATTACATACAAAAAGTTTAGTAATAAGTAAAGTGATAAAGTTGGATCAAAGCGTAAAGTGCATACTAAAATAAGGCTGATATGATGCGAAACAGCATTGCAATACTGCATAAATATTATCAAGACTAGATATCAGAAAAGAAAAATATTTAATTTAGTCCATTAAAAACAAAGAAAATTTTAACCATGAAATTTGCACTGCTTACTGTAACGTATTCAGGGTTGTTTTACAAAGGAGAAGCACTTTCTCTTGAACAGCAAATACACAAAGCGAAACAACTTGGCTTTGATGCTTTGGCAATTGAAACGAAACGACCCCTCGCTTCTCCTCTCGATTTAAATAAAGCAACCAGATTGCGTATTAAGCAAATAGCGGCAGATGAAGGGATTGTTTTATGTGCAATAGAAAGTATGTCAAATTTCGCCGGAAGATATATGGAAGAAAGAGAAAATAATTTTGCCATGATGCGACTCGTACTCGAATTAGCAAAAGACCTTGATGTTCCTTTGTTAAAAATTTTTGCTGCATGGCCCGGACTTATTAATGATGAAGAAGAAGTTGCAGTATATGCTTCGTATGAACGCGGTAATTATTACAAACCCTTATATCCTGATGCATTGCGAAAATGGAATCATTGTGCAGAAGGTATTCGTGAAGTTGCGGATTGGGCCGCTGATATGGGCATTACGCTTGCTTTGCAAAATCATGCACCTGTTATTACGCCGGGTTATGAAGATGTGCTTACAATGATGCAGGAAGTGGATAGAAAAAATGTAAAGCTTTGTCTGGATGTGCCGTTGTTTTATGATCGTCAGGAAGATGAATATGTTCGTGAAGCCGTACAAAAATGCAGGAAGCATATTGTACATACACATTATGGCGCATGGAATTTTAGTGAATCAAGTAAAGGAGAAGTTGTGCAAGATCCTTCACCATCATCTGGCAGGCAAATTAATTACCAGGCTTTCATTGAAGAACTTCAGCTTATTGGTTACAATGGTTATTTAACTTCCGAATATTGTTTACCGGTTATCAAAAATCATAAGATAGCAGGAATAGAAGAAATAGATTATGCAACGCGCATTTCACTTCAATACATGAAACAACTGGTGCACAGTTCTGTATTATCGTAAGAGAGAGGCAATACAAATATCCATATAAAACTATTTTCGACTGATTTGGATATATATAAATCTAAATTGTCTTTAATTGTAATTCATTCCTTCTATGTTTACAGCCTTCAATTCAAGAGATTATTTTCCAATATCCAAAATCTCTCTTAATGAGGACTTTTTTTTATTTATTCTGATTACAGTAGAAGGAGTATTTTGAGTTAGCAGTTAAATTAAATAGAGATAGCAATGTTTCAAGTACTGCAGATACTATGTCTTTTACTTGCAATAAAAGATTCTAATTAATATTTCTCGTTATATTTTTTTCCAAGAGCAAATGACTTCAAATACCTTGCAGAGTAATAAAAAATATTGTAATAATCAATTTTAAATATAAATATGTTCTAGTCTTTTTAATAGGCTTCATGCTTTTTCATGATACCTGAATAATCTTCTTTTGACTATTTTTAAATAGCCCTAATATTCCTACAAAAATATTTATGTCCGATTTGGATATATATAAACCCTAACTTATCTTTTATTTTAATTTATGAATTATATCTTTATGCTCTATTAATCAAAGCCATTTTTCCGATAATCCAAAAAATCATATTTTACCTTAAGCTCTCAAAAATGAGGGTTTTTTTGTATTTGATCAAGAGTTCTTAGAATTTTTATAGTAAGATAAATTCGGACACAATAAATTAGCTCCGGTCTACATCAACAATTGAAAAGCCACTGATGTAGTACCGGGGCTTTTTTATGTCTTTCCTTGTTAAGTGTCTTAAATTCTGATTAGAATTTCCTCAAAATGCTGCACATGTTCCAGCCTCTTAATAACTTAGACAAATAAGGCTAAAAAATTCTATATTAAATTCAAAAGAAGAAGTTTTCTAGTTTAGTTTTTAATAACCCTCAAAACCAAAATCCATGTTCTTACAAATTAATGAACCTTATCTTTTGCAAAAGCAATTTGAAAAAGTTTACATGAAAGGCAGTGACGGTAAATACTCCACATTTTATTACAAGCAAGGTATCTATCTTGAATTTTTCTTTGAAGGTTATTATGATGTTTATAGCAGTGAAATGGATCTGATTACTACCGTCAATAATTTTTACCGGCTGGAAATGTTACTGGTAGCAAAAAGTTACCCATTAGGCATAAATTGATAATGGAATTAGTAGATTACACAGTTTGATTTTAGCTGGTTTTCCAGGCTAATTACAATTCATTTTTATGCAGGTGACCAAAAAAGGCGGGAAAAATTATAATCTCTTTATGTGATAAATATAGACAAGCGGATCAAGTTCACCTTCATTTTCCGAAGCATTATAAATACTTCTTACAACATCCATACCTTTTACAACTTTGCCAAAAGCTGCATAACCTTGTCCATCAGGGTTATTTGCACCACCATAATCAAAACCTGGTTGGTCACCCACACAAATAAAAAATTCTGTATTTGCTGTTCCCGGCGCTTGCCTTGCCAATGATATTACACCATCCCTGTGTAGAATTTTTGTTTGCTGCGTTGTCTCATGGTGAATGCCCGGCAACGAAGCCGAGAATTTATAATTTGTTTTCCATATTCCGCCCTGTATTAATTCAGCTTTCGGAGCATCCATTGGTTGTTCATCATCCCGCAGCACTCTGTAAAACGCAGCATTTTTGTAGTAACCTGAGTCAATATAAGATAAAAATGCCGTTACACTTTTTGGCGCCTGCTTTGGTGAACAAGCAATCATTACGCAGAGTGAGCATATCAACAAGTTTCTGTACAACATATTTTATTTTTAAGAAGAAGTCACGTCGTAATTTGTTATAACAAAATAAATGCTAAGAAATTTTTTATTCGCAGAATCTTATAGATGTACCTGGCCGTTTATAACAATTAAGCTCTATTGTATCATTTTTTTGGTTTGTTCTTTACTTCATTTTTGTGGATAAAGCAAGTGAAATTTATTTCCCTGCTTCAACAAAATAACATTTTCTTTATACAGCATAAAAAAAAGTCGTTGATTGAAAAATATCAACGACTTAAATTTTTTCTTTTTGTATAAAACATTAAACTATCAGTGCTGTTGCTAACACTTTTTTATTTCAGTTTACCTGCCAGGATTGTAGTGCCCATACCTAATAAAGCTATAACTGAAAACGACCAACGTAAACTTGCTGCCTGCGCGATAAATCCGATAAGCGGCGGACCTATCAAAAAACCAAGAAAACCGATCGTTGAAACTGCTGCCAAAGCTAATCCTGCAGACATATCCGTAGATTTTCCCGCAAGCGCATAAACAATCGGCACCACACAAGAGACGCCAAAACCTACCAATAAACAACCCGCAATTGCTGTAAATAAATAAGGAAATAATACGACTGTCATCAGGCCTGCTGCAATTAATACACCGCTTGTTTGTAATATGCGTTTTATTCCAAATTTTGTTACAAGCCCGTCCCCTAAAAAACGACCGGTAGCCATCGTACCCATAAAGGCTACATAACCAAGTGTAGTAAATGCTGCAGGTGATGCCACAACTTTTTGAAAGTAAACGCCGCTCCAGTCGGCCATTGCTCCCTCGCACACCATACAGCAGAAGGCAATAAGACCTAACAATAAAACAGTTTTATCAGGCTTAACAAATAATGGTTGTGAAGTTTTTTTATCAACATCTTCAGGTAAGGTGTATTTATAAAAAATAAAAACCAATAAACCTGTCAGCACACAAATAATGGAGAAATGTGTAAGTGGTGATAGTTCTGCAGAAACAAAAAAATTGGCAATGGCAGCACCACTAAAACCTGCAAGGCTCCACAATCCATGAAAAGAAGCCATAATAGATTTACCATATAAATTTTCCACGCTTACTGCTTGTGTGTTCATTGCTATGTTGATCAAATTTGCCCAAACACCAAAAAAGAATAACACGATCACCAGTTGCCACGCAGTAGCTGCAATTGCTAGCAGTATTAATGTAAGCGGAAAAAACATAGCAGCAGCAATAACCAACTGCCTGCTTCCAAACCGGGGTATAAGCCAGCCCGATAAGGGCAAACTGATCAATTGACCAACAGGGAGTGCGAATAATACTCCGCCCAAAGCGGCTTCGTTTAAGTGTAATTTATTTTTGATGTCAGGTATGCGGCTTGCCCATGTGGCTACCGTAAGTCCTGCAATAAAAAAGAAAACGCTCACCGCTATGCGATGTATCCTGATATTTACAGAAAGAGAAATGTTCATAAGATTTTTAGTTTTATGCTTCTTTGTATTAAGAACTTCAAAAACTTCCGTCCCTGTATGATGAAATTCTCACGCCTCACAAAATGCCACTACAATTTTCAATTGATTTAGCAACAGTGAAGGATGCTCGTTCTTATTCGTTCATCACCGTTTTGGCTTATTCAGTTTGAGATTCTTTACATGGTTTTTAGAAAAGTGGAATTACCCAAAATGGAGATTGAATAATTTTTGTTCATTAATGCAGAGGTCAGAACAAAATCTGCGGTAGGTTTATTTTTTGCGATAATAATATTATTCGATAACGCGGTTTCCATTAAAAAATCAAAAGCGTTATTATTTATTTGAGTTTCAGGCTCGTCCCCGAAAAATATAATAACATCAACCTTGCCTTCGCTAATCTTTGCACTTAATTCCCGGTAACCGAAGATGCCACTTGATAATTTACACACCGGCATATTTAATGTGCCTTCTAAAATATTACCAGCGCTGCCAGTCGCAATTATTTTATGGGACATCAAAAGATCTTTATTGAAATAAGACCATTCGATCAAATCATTCTTTCTATTATCATTTTCTACAAAAGCGATATTCTTTACAATATTTATATTTCGTGATTTCATACTTTTTAAATTTTTAATCCATTCAATTAAAACAAAAGCCTGCTTAAATTTTGCAGGCAATCATT
>WNGE01006794.1_pt1 | contig 19769 bp, 20 predicted proteins | sample 5400651 | NCBI WGS metagenome assembly WNGE01 (sample SAMN13153370, study PRJNA577476) | soil metagenome | isolation source: 60 cm soil or saprolite under grassland replicate 2 | place: USA:California | collected 2016-06-15
CTAGACGAGTCACGACAGCGACTTGGAGAAACGACGGCGCTGGATAACACCGTTTTGCCGAACCGCCGAGCCGGTGCCGGATCGCCGACACCTCGTTCAAGCTGGAAGCTGTCGCTGCTGCTCTTCCAGCTGATGGAAGATCTCGCTGTAGCTGCCGCGCCTCTGATGCGGCACGCGCCAGACGCCGACTGTTCCAACGCAGCCGAGCGCGCGAACGTGAACAGTCGGCGCGTCGGCGCGTGCGACGTCGCGGCCCCACTCCCGGCAGCGACCGAAGAGGGTGACTCCACGAACGTCGACGCTGATGCCCTCCAGTACATAGACGTCGACGTTGCCGAACGCAGCCAGAACGGTCACGGCCGTCGAAGGAGTGTCGATCTCGGCTTCTCGCAGATCGAGGTCGACGTCTGCGAAGACGCCGACGGCGACCGTCCACCGCCGCAGCCGGAGCCGCCCGCGCCGCACGACACGGCCGAAGAGCGCCGCGGTGACACGGGTGGGGCGGCGCGACCGAACCGCCTCAGCTGGAATGTCCGGGAGGCTTTGCCGGGCACCGACCAGCTCTTGTCCGATCCGGGCCTGGTAGGCGATTTCGATTCGCTCGGAGAACTCCTCGAGCGTCAACCGCCCCGCGAGGAGATGGTCTCGCAGCGCGACCACCGTCTGCTCGCGCTCGGCGTCAGAAACCCGATCGGACAGGTCGGACAATTGCCGCCACGCTAACACCGCCGCGGACGAGTCCCACGAGTTACTCGTCGCCGATCTGGAGCACGACCTTGGCGCTTACCGCACTGCACAGCGCGCTCGAACGCCGCCCCGGCGTACGCGAGCGGGAACACCGAGTCGTCGCGGGCCGGAGGATTCCTCGTCGGCGAGTCGCGCGAGCTCGACGAGTTGGTCGCGGTTCGGTTCGACGACAAAGTAGCTGGCCTCGACCTTCTCTTTCGCGCCTCGCGGTAGCTCGTCCGCGACCGAACCGAGCCTGCCATCCTCGCCTAGCGAGGCGATCGTCGTGGCCGTGCTGGGTCGGTCGGCTACCGCTGGTACGTGCCGACGAGGTCCGCCGTCGTTAGCACATGACCCTCGATCGCGTGCTCCAGCTCGGCCTTGCCGGCGCCCGAATCGAGCTCGAGATCGCCGTCGAGCGCGTAGAGGCGGAACAGGTACCGATGGGCCCCAGCGCCCGGCGGCGGGCAGGGCCCACGGTAACCGACCGTGCCGAAGTCGTTTCGCCCCTCCCTGGGCCCGGACTCGCCCTCGCCCAGCCCGCCCGTGCCTGGATCAAGCCCCCAGGCGACCCAGTGCGTGAAGACACCGTCCGGCGCGTCCGGGTCGTCCACGAGGAGCGCCAGCGAGCGCGTCTTCTCGGGGACGCTCGTCCAGCGAAGCGGGGGCGAGACATCCTCACCGTCGCAGGTGAAGTGCTTCGGGATCGCCTGCGCGTGCTCGAACGCGTTGCTCTCGAGGGCGAACTCACTCATCACCACATTTTGTGCCGAGGCGGGCCGGGCGCGAAACCGTCTGGGGTGCGTAAACTCGGTCCCGGCTCCGGGTGGAGCGGCCGCTCGTCCATTGGCGGCGAGCGCGTTGCTGGCGGCCCGCCGCTTGCAGCGACCGCCCAGGAAAGCGACTCGGGCCTTTTCGAGATGGGCGGAACTCGGCAGTGCGCAAACCAGCCTGTTCTCGAGGCGCCCGCGCTGATGGTGTAGTAGCTCCGGATCGGGATCGGCACGATAAGTCTCGCTGCGACGTAGTTCACACCTCGCGGTTCGCAGTAGGGTCTCTCCGTGCCAGCCGCTCTCGTCACCGGGGCCAGTCGGCGCGCGGGCATCGCCGCGGCGGTCGTCGCGGCGCTCGAGCGCGACGGCTGGTCGGTCGCGACCACCGGCTGGCGCGCGTACGACGCCGGCGAGCCGTGGGGATCACAGCCGGAGGAGGCCGTGCGGATCGGCCGAGGCCGCTTCGTCGAGGCCGATCTCGCCAGTCCGGACGCGCCGGTGCGCGTCCTCGACGGCGCCGAGGCCGCGGTCGGGTCGCTCACGGCGCTTGTCGTCGCCCACACCGAGTCGAGAGCGGGTGGCGTGCTCGACACAGACGCCGCGGCCTTCGATCGGCACGTCGCCGTCAACGCGCGCACCGTCCTGCTGCTCATCGCGGAGTTCGCGCGGCGTTTCCGCGGCGAACGCGGCTCCGGGCGCGTCGTCGCGTTCACGAGCGACGCCGTCCATGGAGAGGTCGCCTACGGCGCGAGCAAGGCGGCGCTCGACCGGATCGTCGTCGCCGCAGCTGCCGAGCTCGGCCCACTCGGGATCACTGTCAACGCCGTGAACCCCGGCCCGACGGATACCGGTTGGATCTCGGCCGAGCTTCGGGAGCGCTTTGAGAAGGCGACGCCGCTCGGACGCGTCGGGCAACCCGAGGACGCGGCGGAGCTCGTCGCCTTCCTCTGCTCGCCCCGCGCGGGCTGGATCACCGGCCAGCTGATCATGTCGGACGGTGGCTTGAGCGTTGGGGCCACAGTGCGGCGGGGGCGGACACCGGTCGACGAGTAAGAGCCATACCTGGCGGGAGCGCGCCCGTTTCGAACCGCCATTCGGAAAACCGGCAGCGACCTCGTGATACACGCGCGCACTGCCAAGTTCAGTGGGCGGAACTCGTCGGTGCGCAAACCAGCTCGTCATGAAGGCTGATGCGCTGAACCTCGCCTGATCGAGCCGGCCGGCATGGTGCCCGGGAGCGCGGGAGGCCCGCGCTCCCGGAGCTGTGCCTACTTCAGCTTCTTGACCAGCTCGAGGTTGCCGCTCGTGGCTGCCTTGCCGCAGCCGAGGGCGTCGCAGCCGGTTGCGACGAGCCTGACCGTCGCCGGACCGTCCGAAAGTCCCGGCGACGAGGTCGACGCGACTGTGATTGCGAACGCCGTCGCCAGCTTCGCTGCGCATCCAACCGTGCTCTTGCCGATTCCCGTCCGGGCAGGGCTGTTTCCGAGCTGCTGCCCGATGCTGACGGTGACCGTCGCCTTGACGCTCCGCGAGCAGCGGATCGTGCCGTTCACCACGGCGGTGCCGGTCTGCTCGTCGACCGCGGTCGGCGACACGTACGTCAATGTGAGCGTGAGCGGTGGCGGCGGGGGCGTCACCGAGGCCGAGAGCTGCAGGGTGCCCGCTGCGACACCGTTGGCGGCCACGATCAGAACGTAGTAGGTGACTCCTGCGGTTACCTGGAAGGAGACCTGGGAGCTGAGACCGTCCCAGTCGTCGTTACAGGCGAGCTGCGAGAGTGCACCGCGCGATCCTGTGTAAACGCCGAGGGCCGTGTCGTAGTCGCTCCCCGCGGTCGAGATGGTCGCCGTGCCGGACTCGATCGGCGCGAATGCGTACCAGACCGAAGCGTGACTCCCGTAGCAGTCGGTGGGATCGTCGGCTGCGGCTGTTGCCCGTGACGCGTCGAGCACGTCGCTGAACGGCGTCGACGTGATCGGCGTCGCCGAGTCGAAGTCGTCGCCGGCGAGCGGCGGCAGCGGGCTCGTCTCCTGCAACGAGAAGTCGAGGTTCGCTGGGTCAGGTTGGTTCGTCGCGACCATGAACCAGTACGTCGTGCCCGCCTGGAGGCCGACCGTGAGAGCGGCGAACAGCGTGCCGTTGGCATCATCGCTCGAGGCGACCTCGTTCAACGCGCCGCGGGTCCCGTAGTACACGCAGAGACGGGTGTCGTAGTCGCTTCCCGCGGTGTCGGCCGCAACGGTCACGTCCGTGGCGGGCGTGTAGCTGTACCAGACGGTGTTCGTCGAGCTCTGCAGGCACCACGGATCGTCAGGCGCGGCGGTTGCGCGCACCACGTCACGCGAGTCCTGGTACGGCAACGAAGCGATCTGCTGCGCCGAGTCGAAGTCGTCGTTCGCGACCGTTCGGTCGGTCAGCGTCAGCGTCAGCGACTGGCCGCAGCACGCGGACGTGATGTCGACCATCACGTGATAGGTCACGCCGGCCGTCAGCTCTGCGAAGAAGTCCGAGTAGAAGCCATCGGGACTGCAGGCGACCTGCGACAGGACGCCTCGCGTTCCCGTGTAGACACAGATGCTCGTGTCGGTGTTGCTGCCGGCGGTGTCGAGCTCGAGGCTCGTGGCTTTGGCCGGCGTGTACCGGTACCAGACGTTCGGCCACGAGGACGTGTACGGGTCGTCCGCGGCGCGCGTGGCGCCGCTGACGTCTTCGGTGTCCGTGAACGGAAGCGCCGTCACGACCGTGGCGCTGTCGAAGTCGTCGTTCGGTGGTACGGCCGCCAGCGCCGGCGCCGACTGGACGAAGAGCAATGCGAACGCGACCAGCGCGCCGCGGAGCAGCGTTTTCATGAATGTCCCCTATTTGTACGACCTGTCGGAATCCGTGGCGGCGGCAAGGTATCACTTGAAACGACAAATCGCAGCCGCGGGCCAGGCGGTGCCGAACCGTGCCGAAGCGGCTCGAGCGCCTCTCGCGAACGCATGCTGAGCGGCCCTGTAGGGAGATATGATCTGCCGATGCCGCAGCAGTCGCTCGCCCCCACTCCGGTTCATGGCGAGTATCGCAAGCGCGGCGACAAGGTCGACTGAGGTCCGCTCCAGCGCCAATGGGCGAAGTGCGCCCTCGTTTTGCTGGTCCTTCTTCTGCGCTTGGAGGCTGACCGTGTATCCGAAGATCGAGCTCCATGTCCATCTCGAGGCGACGATCGCACCGGCAACGCTGCTCGAGATCGCGAGGCGGAACAACTACGCGTTGCCGGCAGACACCGTCGAAGGATTGACGGCGCTCTACCGCTACCGCGATTTCGACCATTTCATGGAGATCTGGACGCTGACGACGAACGCCTTGCGCCGCTATGACGACTTCCGCCAGATCGTGGTCGACTACGCATACGCAGCAAAGCGCCACGGGGCCGTCTACATCGAGGGCATTTTCTCGCCGATCGAGCGCGCGTGGCGCGGCGTGAGCTGGGACGAGATCTTTTCCGGCTACTGCGACGGCGCCGCCGAGGCACGCGAACAGCACGCGGTCGAGGTTCGGCTCACACCCGACATCACCCGCGGCGCGCCGCTCGATGACGCCTTCAAGGCGGTGCACTACGCGGTCGCATACCGCGACCGCGGCATTGCCGGCATCGGCCTCGGCGGCGAGGAGAACCTCTATCCGCCAGAGCCCTTCGAGCGCGTGTTCCAGCTCGCCAGAGACGGCGGCCTTGCCTCGGTGCCACATGCCGGCGAGGTGATGGGCACCAGCTCGGTGCGCGGCGCGCTCGAGAAGCTCGGCGCCGACCGGCTTCGGCACGGCATCCGGGCCGCGGAAGACCCAGGACTCGTCCGTGAGATCGTCGACCGGCGAGTGGTGCTCGACGTCTGCCCGATCTCGAACCTGCGCACCGGAGCAGTCCGCTCGCTCGCCGAACACCCGCTACCACGGCTCGTCACGGCGGGCGTCGCGTGCTCGATCTCGACGGACGACCCAGAGATGTTCGGCACCGACCTCAGCCGCGACTACGAGGCTGCCTGCTCATTCGGCATTCCGCCGGAGACGTTCTACGACGCCGGTGTGAAGGGAGCGCTCTGCGACGAGGCGACCCGCGCCCGACTGCGAAGGATCGGCGACTCGTTCGACTGGCAAGCCGCATAACCAGCAGATGAAAGGAACCGAGATGTCTCAACAGAGAACCGTCCCGATGCTCTCGTACGAAGACCCGCTCGCCGCCGCCGCCTGGCTCGCGCATGCTTTCGGCTTCCACGAGACCGGACGCCTCGGCACCCACGTCGACCTCGAGCTCAACGGCGGACAGATCATGCTCGATCGGCCAAGCCCCGAGTACCAAAACCCAAACCATCACGCCGAACTCTGCGAACAGATGCGCACGGTGCTTGACACACCGTTCATCGTCGATGGCGTCTACGTCCTCGTCGACGACATCCAAGTCCACTTCGAACAGGCAAACGCCGCCGGCGCGACAATCCTCACCGACCCCGAGGACAACCCTTCTGTTGGCCAGCGCCAGTACCGCGCCGCGGACCCCGAGGGCCACCGGTGGATGTTCGCCGAGCCCGCCAACTACCGACCCTCGTCAGGAGCCGCTTGACCACGACAGGCTGACCCGAGTTTCTCTAGCCGGTCTTCACCGGGCATCGTTGCGCTTCCACCTGACGCCGTTAGGGCGGTGGCGCGCTTAGCTGGACTCCGGTCGCCCGACAGCCTTGGAAGTTGGAGGGTCGCCAGGAAGCGGCTGCAGGTTCGGGTCCGCGCTCCAGGTATCACCGTCGTACTCGAACCGCTCGCCGCCGAGCACGCCGCGCACAATCGTCACCGCATCCCGCATCGGACCGAGCGTCCGCCTCATCTGCGCCTTCGTGTTGTTCAGAAAGATCTTCGACGTCCCCGATGCCGAGAATGAACCAGCCTGGCCCCGCTGCGCCACCACGGATACGCCTCCGCACGCCAGATCGTGTCCATCCCCGCCGCATCCATCGCCCGCTCAGACGCCAACATCTCCTTCAGCGGCTCGATCGTGAGCTGCATGACCCCGATCCGGAATTCCGTCATCTGACCTCCCTTTCTGCGGCGTCGAGCTGCTCCGTCGGAATCGCGTTGACGACCGCGGCGGAGAGCTCGACGTCGGCGAGCCCGTCGTCCAGGCCGGTCAGCGGGTCGCGGTCCCCGACGATCGCCGCGTGGAACTCGAGCCATTCCTCGCGGAAGGCGTATCTGTACGACGACGGCGGTGCGATGACTGTCGTTCCCTCGTCGCCGGCGCGGCGCTGCGTGAGCGTCGTCGGCAGGTAGCGGATCCAGGGGTTCGGAAAATCGAGCGACGCATCCGCGGCGTCACCGACGACCGCGACATTCGTGTCGCTCCACGTCTGCTCAGGCCAGACGCCGAGCTCGAGCGTCGCGCGCGCGCCGTCGCTGTAGCGAAAGCCGATGATGAGCCGGCTGGGGCCGAGCAGCTCGACGTGTGTGATCTCTTGAGGTGCGCCGACGATGGCGCGCAGCACCGCGAGGTCGTGCACGGCGAGCATCAGCATGATCCAGTACAGGCTCGTGCGTCGGGGATCGTCGCTCCCGACCGCCGTTTCGAGCTTGTGCGTAAAGGCTCCGCGATCGGACACCCGCCCGCTCGGCAACGCCTCACGGACGCTCCTCTTCGACATCCATCGCTTGGACTGGTGCGAGGAGTTGCTCGACCTGTTCGACGTGCCGCGCGGGTGCCTCCCCGACGTCGTGGCCTCCGACGCGGGCGGAATGGAGACGGTCGCGACCGGTTCGTTCCCTGTCCTTGCGATCGCGGCCGTGGCCGCGGATTCCCACGCAGCGCTCTACGGGCTCAACTGCATTCGTGCCGGCACTGCAAAGGCGACCTACGGGACGGGCACGTCGGTGATGGCAGGAACGGGGACCGAGCGGCGGAAATCGTCGAGCGGCCTCGCGACGACGATCGCATGGCTGCGCGGGAACGGGTCGCCCACCTTCGCCCTCGAGGGGAACATTGTCTCGAGCGGCGCGACGCTCGAGTGGCTCGCACGTTTGCTCGGGCTCCCGGACGCGTCGCACGTGCAACGTCTCGCGGCGAGCGTCCCCGACAGCGGTGGCGTCCGCGTCGTGGCGGGCTTCGTCGGCCTCGGCGCGCCGCACTGGCAGCCCCACGCGCGAGGCCGCATCACGGGCTTGACGTTCGCGTCCGGGCCGCGCGAACTCGCGCGGGCGGCGATGGAATCGATCGCCTTTCAGGTCACGGAACTCGTCGCTGCGCTCGACGACGACCTCGAACAGCCCATCGACGAGCTCCGAGTCGACGGCGGCGCCAGCTGGAACGACACGCTCATGCAATTTCAAGCCGACCTGCTCGACTGCGCCGTCGTGCGGAGCGACGCCGCGGACGCGGCCGCACTCGGCGTCGCGTTTCTCGCCGGTCTTCGCGTGGGCATCTTCGAGAACGAGCATGCGATCGCGGAGCTACCGCGACGCGGCGAGCGGTTCGACCCGCGCATGAGCTCAACCGAGCGCGCTGAATTGCTCGGCTCCTGGCGCGAAGTCGTGCTCGGCGCGACGGCTGCCGCACGTGTGGAGGCGATCACGTGACGTCGGTCGACCGACTGAGACTGATGACCAAGGTTGCGCGCCTCTACTACGAGCACGGCCTGCGCCAGCCCGAGATCGCAAAGCGGCTCTCGCTCTCGCAGGCGACAGTCTCACGGCTCCTGAACGCTGCGCAGAGAGAGGGCATCGTTCGCACGACGGTCATGACGCCCGACAGCGTCCATCCGGAGCTCGAAGACGAGCTGGAGCGCCGTTACGGCCTCAAAGACGCCGTCGTCGCGGACAGCACTGCCGACACGCGCGACCAAGTGCTCCGCGACATCGGCAGCGCCGCTGCGACCTACTTGGACAGCACGCTCGGCGCCGACGAGGTGGTCGGGATCTCGTCCTGGAGCGAGACGCTGCTGCGAACGGTCAACTCGATGCAGCCGCAGCGCCGCGCCGGCTCGAGCCACGTCGTGCAAGTCCTGGGCGGCCTCGGCAACCCGACCGCCGAAGCGCACGCGATCCGCCTGACCGAACGACTTGCCTCGCTCCTCGGTGCCGAACCGCACTTCCTGCCGGCGCCCGGGGTCACCGCATCGCCGGAGGCGGCGACGGCGTACCTCGCAGAGCCGCTCGTTCAGGAGACCACGGCGTATTTCGAGCGGCTTTCGATTGCGCTTGTCGGTGTCGGTGCGCTCTACCCGTCGCGCCTTCTCGGGGAGAGCGGAAACGTCTTCGGCGATCAGGAACTCGCCGACCTCGAGCGCCTCGGCGCGGTCGGGGATGCCTGTCTTCGGTTCTTCGATCGGCGCGGACAACCCGTCATCAGCGCTTTCGACGAGCGCGTTATCGCGATCTCGCTCGAGCAGCTTCGTCGTGCCCCTCGGCGCGTCGGAATCGCCGGCACGCCGGAGAAGCTCGACGCGATTCGCGGCGCACTCGAAGGCGGATTGCTCAACGTCCTTATCACCGACCGCTTCACGGCCGAGCGGCTTGTCGCCGAGCCACCGTCCGAGCGGACGGACGCCGCGGTCGAGCGTCAGCGCCTGAGTGCGTAACCCGCCTGCTCGCGGTCCCAGGTCGACGCGGCGACGCCGCGCTCGCGCAGGCGGTACTTCTCGACCTTGCCGTTCGGCGTCAGCGGTAGCTCCGAGAGGAACTCGACGTAGCGCGGGATCGCGAAATACGCCAGACGCGGCTCGCAGAAGGCCATCAGGTCCTCAGGCGATGGCTCTGCGCCCGCGCGCGTCACCACGAAGGCGAGCACCTCGTCCTCCCCCTCCTCGGCCGGAACGGGGACGACGGCGGCGGCCGCGACATCCGGATGTGCCGCCAGCACGGCTTCGACTTCGTACGACGAAATGTTCTCGCCGCGGCGCCGGATCGAGTCCTTGAGCCGATCCACGAACCAGAACCAGCCATCCGCATCGCGCACGACACGGTCTCCGGTGTGGAACCACAGGTTCCGCCACGCTTCGACGGTCTTCTCCGGCAAACGATTGTATCCGAGCGAAAACGCGTACGGGTCGTCGCTGCGGACGACGAGCTCGCCAGGCAGTCCGCGCGGCGCTTCCTCGTCGTGCTCGTCCACGACGCGCGCGTCGAAGCCGGGCGTGATCCCACCCTTCGAGCCGGCAGGCGCGCCGTGAACGGCGGTCGACAGAACGACGTTCGTCTCGGTCGATCCCCAACCGTCAACAAGCTCGATGCCGAAGCGAGCGCGGGCATCTTCATACAGCGGCGCCGGGGTTGCCGGCGCGAGCGCGATGCGAACGCTGTGCCGCCGCTCATCGGGGTCCGGATCGCGCTTCACCAGGACGTGCACCATCGTCCCGAGCAGGTACGTGACCGTGGCGTCGGCATCGACGAGCCGACGCCAGAACCGCGACGCCGAAAACCTCGGACCTGCGAAAGAACGTCGCATCGAAGACGAGCGCCTGGACGAACGTGTTCAGCGCGTTCGTGTGGAAGAGCGGCAGGTTCGTATAGAGCACGTCGCCGGCGACGACACCGAGGATGTCGCCTGTTCTGACGCCCCACCAGTACCACTGTGCGTGCGGACACAGCACGCCTTTCGAAGGCCCGGTCGTGCCCGACGTATAGAGGATCACCGATGCGTCGCCGGGGCCGACGGGCGTCTGCTCGATGGCATTGCTCGGCGCCGGCAGGTTCTGACCGAAGATCCATCGCTGCTCAGGCGCGTTGCCGACGTAGTCGAGCCGTTCGACGAACTCCGGCTCGAGCACGAGGAGCGTCGGCTCCGCGTCGGCGAAGACGTGCTCGAGCTGCGGTCCGCGCAGGGCCGTGTTGAGCAAGATCAGGACTGCGCCGCGCCACGCGCAGGCGAGCCAGAGCTCCACGACCTCGAGCCGGTTCTCGCTCAGCACGGCGACGCGGTCTCCGCGGCCGACGCCGGCGTCGGCAAGCGTCGCCGCGCGCCGGGCCGCGGCCTCGAGTGCCTCGGCGCACGTCAGCGAGCTGCGCTCGTCACGAGCGAGGACGCGCCCCGGCTCGCGCTCAGCTGCACGCTCGAGAAGTGCCGAGAGCGTGCGTTCGTTCGGGGGAAGCTTGCGCGGCTCGCGCACCTGCCTATCGTACGGGCGCGATTGGGCAGCGCGCCTCCGGCAGATGCGCCGTCCTCCGGCGGATTGCTCCACGCTTCGTCAGACCTCGTTGGCTTGCCGCGGCGTTCGCAGCTGAGAGCGGCGGTGCTTCCGAGAAGGCATCTCGGTCGCGGACGAAATCGTGCTGCTGACCGGCACTCTCTGTCTCGGGTGGGCGCAGAGGCCCGCCGCGCCCGAGCCGCTCGAGCACCTTCTCGAGCGCCTTCAGCGCATAAGTGCGAGTCGCGAACCCGCCAACCTGCGGCCTCGCCGAGCCGCGCCCCTCAACCCGGTAATCATGAGCGCCTTTGGCGTCGCTCACGACTCGCTAAGGTCGGGGCATGGCAGCTGATCCGCTGCGGATCGGAGTCGTCGGCGTCGGTGCGCTCGCGCTCCGCGGAATCCTGCCCCACTTGACGCAGGCCGACGTCGGCGACCGGGTGGTCTTGACCGCGCTCTGCGACCCGGTGACCGAACGGTTGCAGGCGGCCGCGGAGCGCTTCGGCGTGCGGGAGACGTTCTCCGATCTCCGCGAGCTGCTCGCGGCCGACGTCGTGGACGCGGTGACGATCGCCTCGCCGATCGGACTGCACTACGAGCACGCGAGACTCGCCGTGGAGGCCGGGAAGCATGTCCACGTGAACAAGACGATGACAACGACGGTCGCCGAGGCGGATGCGCTGATTGCGCTCGCGCGCGAGCGAGACCTGCGCGTCGTCGCCTCTCCGGGAGAGATCCTCCGCCCTCAGATCTCGCGCACGCGTGAGCTGATCGAGGACGGCGCGATCGGCCGGCTCTCGTGGGCGATCTGCGGGACGCCGTTCGAGAGCTACCACGAGTCCGACGAGCCCGAGCGCCGGGGCGAGGTCGGCGGCACGCCGATCGATCCCGGGTGGTACTTCCGGAAGCCGGGCGGCGGGCCGCTGTACGACATGACGGTGTACGCCCTCCATCAGCTGACCGGCGTCCTCGGGCCAGCTTGCCGGGTGACCGCGCTCTCGGGCGTGCTGGTTCCGGAGCGGTCGTTCCTCGGCCGGAGCATCGCGACCGAGGCCGACGACAACACGATCATCCTGCTCGACTTCGGCGAGAGCGTCTTCGCGATCGGCTTCGGCACCGTCGCCGGTGCGCTTACCGATCAGTTCGGAGCGGCGCGCTACTTCGGCACGCGCGGGACGATCGAGGGCGTCCTGCTGAACGGGGAGCCGTTCGAGTTCACGGGGCGCGAGCTGACCGCGGACGCGCCGCCGAGCGACTGGGACGCGCAGATGCGCGTCCTCCCGCACGTCACGGGCGTGCATCGCGAGCTTCCCGAGGCTCATGTCTTCGAGGACGTCATGCAGCTTGTGCGCTGGGTCAAGGAGGGAGTTCCGTCGCCGGTCACGGGAGAGCACGCGCGTCACGTGATCGACATCATCGAGAGCGCCTACCGCGCAGCCGAGTCCGGGACGACGCAGAAGCTGGCGACGACGTTCGAGCTGCCACCGCGCTGATCGATGGAACGGCCGCAGCCAAGGTTGCTTGCCGAACGCGACCTGGTCGAAGACCAGGTCGGACGCCGTTCGGCTCCGCTGCGCAGGCGGATCGAACGGCTGCAACCAGGTTGCCGAAGCCCAGGCCAGCGACGCTGCGCAACCTGGTTGCCGTTAGAGGATCTCGCGACCGATGTCCGCGTACAGCCCGGCGCGAACGAGCTCGACCGGCGTCTCGACGCCGTCCAGCTCGACGGCGACCGGCTCGATCGCGTCGTATCCGGGCAGCTGCCAGAACGCGACCCCGCGCGGGTCGGGACCGAGCTTGCCGATCCGGTCGGCGACGAGGACGAGGACGAGTTCGGGATGCTCCCGCGCCCGCCGCTCGTACAGCGCCCTCGCGTCGTCGCGCGACGAAAGGTCGAAGAACTCGGCGTAGTAGAGCGGCCCCGTGCCGGGCACCGGTTCGAGCAGCGGCTCGTAGAGCCCGGCGACGTCGATGCGCCCGACGGCGCCGAACGGAACCTCGAGGTGGTCGGCTCCACGCCCTTCCCCGGCGTGTGCCACACGGCGAGATACTCGGGCTCGCCTCCGAGGCGCCAGGTGCGTCCGATGTTGAGGATCAGCTTGTCGTCGCCGTACTGCGTCGCCCACGCCGGCTGGCCAGGCCCGGCGACGGCGTGAAACGCCTCGAGCGGAATTCCCGGGCGCCGGCTGATGTATTCGATGTAGACCGCCACTACCGGACCTCCATGGTGCGCCCTTCACGCGACGAGCGCTCGGCCTGCTCGATCACGTCGAGCACGTGCACCGCCCGCGCGGCGCTCAACACCGGCTGCACGCCGTGCTCCAGGCAGTCCACGAGGTGCTCGACGCCGAGATGGTGGTCGGGCCCGCTCTCTCTCCCCGTCCTCGCACGCGGAACCTCCTCCCAGCCGCCGGTCCGCAACACCCGAACCGGCTGACTCACGTCGAGAGGCTCGAGCGCGATCGTCCCGCGCAGGCCGTACAGCTCCACCTCCGGCGCCAGCGTCCCCGCGACGCAGCTGTCGGCGGAGACCGTCGCGAGCGTGCCGCCGCCGAAGTCCAGCACGAGCTGCCAGTTGTCGGGCGTCTCGACCGGCACGCGCTTGCCCGCGTATGGTCCCTCCCGGATCGTGAACTCGTCCATCACCTTGCCGACCATCGCCGTCACCCGCTGCACGGGCCCGAGGAGATGCGTGAGCGTGTGGAGCGGGTACACGCCGATGTCGAGCGCGGGCCCCGCTCCCGGTGCGAAGTACGGAGTCGGATCCGACTGGAACCCCTCCCAGGGCGGCACGCCCATGTGCCCGACGGCGCGCGCGGCGCAGATCCGGCCGACCGCGCCGGCTTCGACCAGCGTCCGTGCCGCCACGACCTGCGGGAACAGGGCGACACACGGGGCGCAGACGATCGTCAGCCCGCGTCTCTCGGCCTCCTCCTGCAGCCGCTGCGCCTCCGCTCTGGTCGCCGCCAGCGGCTTCTCGCTGTAGACGTGCTTCCCTGCTTCCAGGCACGCGAGATTCGTCTCGGCATGCAGCTGGATGGGCGTCAGGTTGATGACGGCGTCGGCGTCCGCCTCGCCGAGCATGCGCTCGTAGTCCGTATACCACAGAGGGATGCTGCACGACTCCGCGACACTCCGGACACGCTCCGCCGACCTGCCGCACGCGGCGACGATCTCCGCTCGCTCGCCGAGCCGGTGGAACTCGGGCAGGTAGTCGCGCTGCGCGACGTCACCGACCCCGAGCAGCGCGAATCTGACGGCTCCCACTACGCCGCCGCCGTCGAGCCGCCGTCCACGAGCAGCGCCGCGCCAGTGACGAACGACGCCTCATCCGACGCAAGGAAGAGCACGCAATTCGCAACCTCTCGTGCAGTTCCCATGCGCCCGAGAGGCGCGACGGCCTCGTACTCGGCCACAACCGCGTCGGGAGCCTCGGCAGTGTCGATGAACGACCGCGTCAGCGGCGTGTCGATGATGCCCGGACAGACGCAGTTGACGCGGATATTGCGGTCCGCGAGGTCGAGCGCGAGCGCGCGCGAGAACTGGAGGACGGCGCCCTTCGACGCGGTGTACGGCGCGTCGTTCGGCCACGCGACGAACGAGTTCATCGAGCCGAGGTTCACGATCGCGCCGCCGCCCGGTATGAGGGGGAGCGCGGCGCGGCAGACGTAGAACATGCCGGTGACGTTGACGCGGAAGATGCTCTCCCACTCGTCGTCGGTCACCTCGTCGAACCGCGGCGCGTGCGGGAGCTCGATGCCCGCGTTGTTGCAAACGGCGTCGATCCGTCCGAAGCGCTCTCCGACCGCGGCAATCGCGCCGCCGACCGCCTCGCGCTCGCCAACGTCCAGACGAAGCGCGAGCGGCGCGCGCCCGGCGATCGCGGCGACCGATGACGCCGTCTCGTCGAGGTTTCGCTGCCTGCGCGACGTGACGACGACCTCGGCGCCTTCCTCGGCGAACCGCTCGCAGACGGCGCGGCCGATTCCGACGCCGGCCCCGGTCACCAGCACGACCTTGCCGTTCATCCGACCGCTCATCGTCCTCGCTTGGGGGCTCGAAGGAGCGCGAGCAGGGCCGCCCCCACGACGCCTGCGTCGGCGCCGAGGGCGGCGCGCACGACCGGCAGCGATCGCGCATCGTCGGCCCAGACGTGCTCGCGGACGGCAGGCTCGAGTGCCGCCCAGTACGGACCCTGCGCAGCTCCGAGGCCACCGCCGATGACGACCGCGTCGGGGTCGAGCACGTTTACGAGGAGCGCGGCGAACGAGCCGAGCACCGTCGCCGCCTCGCCCACGACGGCAACCGCCGCCGCGTCACCCTCCGCGCAGCGGCGGAGCACCTCCTCGGTCGAGGCGGCCTCGCCCGTGCGCGCGGCGAAGCGCCGGGCGATCGCGGGCCCGGCCGCGACGTCCTCGGCGGCGACCGTGAGCAGGCGGCCCCCGTCCTCCCCGCACGGCACCGTCACCCGCGAGCTTCCGATCAGCTGCGCGAACCCGCGCGCACCCGGATCCGGCTCGCCGCCGCGGACGAGGCAGCAGCTGACACCCGTGCCCACCGTGACGTACACGAACGAGCCGAACGGGCGGCCGGCGCCGACGCGTGCCTCGGCGAGCGCTGCGGTGCGGACGTCCGCGTCCACGGTGACGGGACCGAGCGGCGAGAGCGCCTCGTCTACGTCCGCGCGCGTCCACGGGATCGTGACGGCCGACCGGATCTCGCCACTGCGATCGACGAGCTCGCAGATGCCGACACCGACGGCGACCGCTGCGGTGCCGGCCGAGCCGACGAGCTCGCGTGCCGCAGCCGCGACGCGCTCAAGGAGCGCGCCCGCGTCCGGCGCCTCTCGGTTCTCGATCCGCGCCCGCTGCAAGAGCTCGCCGCCGGCGCCCACGAGGCCGAGGGCGATCTTCGTGCCGCCCACGTCGATGCCGATCGCGGTCAGAGGTACTCCGGCGCCACGCCGAACAGCAGCCGCACCGGCCGGTCGGTCATGTTGAACAGCTGGTACGGCGTGCCCCCTGGCACGAAGAAGCCGTCCTCCTCGTCCGACTGGAACCACTGCCGCGCGCGCGGATTTCCGTCGGGATCGAGGATGCAGAGGTTCAGCCGGCCCGCCTGCACGTAGCCGGCAAAGTCGCCCGCGTGGGTGCGCGGGTCGCTCCGCTGGCCGGGGAGAAGCTCGATCGAGCCCGCGGTCAGCTTGTCGGTGCTGAGATGGATGCCGACCAGCACCTGCTGCTCTTGTCCCTCGATCCTCCACAGCACCTCGCGTCGCCGGACGACGTGCTGCGTGAGACGCGCGGCGGCCTCGGCCGCGACAGCGGGCCAGCGGCCGATCCGCTCGTCGTCCGCGTACCGCGGCTCCGAGAGATACGGTCTGCTGTTCGCGTACGGCTGGGAGCTCCCGGTCGCGGGCGGCGGCGCGAAGAACTCGAGCACGCGCAGCGTCTCGGCGCCATAGCTGAACCCGTGGTGCCAGGTGTCCGGGCCGAACCAGACGGCGTCGCCCCGCTCAAGCCGGTGCACCTCACCCGTCTCCGGGTTCGACAGCACGAGCACGCCGCTCAGGACGTAGAAGATCTCGTCCGCGCCGAGATTCGTCCGGTACCGCTCCGAGTGACCGAAGCGTGCACCGGGCGGCATCGAGAAGAGGAGCTGCTGGATCCGTTCGTTCGAGACGTAGATCCAGTCGTTGACGAAGCCCGACGCCTCGTCCCCCCACAGCTTCAGCGTCGCGTCCGCGAGCCGAACGGAGCCGGGCAACGGGCTGACAACGGTCGGTGAGTAGGACGTGCTCATTCAGGCCTCCTTGTCGGGGTCGCCGGCGTTAAGCAACAGGACGTCCTCGAGCCGCCAGGACGCGGTGACGCGATCGCCCTCCGCGAGCACCGCGTCCTGCGACGGCCGCGTCACCGTCAGGTCGCGGCCGCCGACATCCAGACGGTAGTTGACGACGGCGCCGACGAAGCGGACGTCCGCGACCGTGCCCGAGATGCTCACGTCGCCGTCGCTCGACGCCGCGTCGGAACCCTTTACGAGGGCGATCGTCTCGGACCGGAGGACGAGCGCGACGTAATCGCCGGCGACGCAGCCGCCCGAGGACGGCGCAGAGAGCCGGCGGCCGTCGACGTCGACGAGGGCGCGATCGGTACCGACCTCCAGGAGCCGGCCGCGCCAGACGTTGGGGTTCCCGACGAACGAGGCGACGAAGAGGCTCGCCGGCGACCGGTAGAGCTCGACGGGCCTTCCCACCTGCACGATCTTGCCGTCCTGCATCACGACGACACGGTCGGACATGCTCATCGCTTCCTCCTGGTCGTGTGTCACGTAGACGAACGTCCCCTCGAGCTCGCGGTGGATGTCCTTGAGCTCGATCTGGAGCTCGCGGCGAATCTGGAGGTCGAGCGCGGAGAGCGGCTCGTCGAAGAGGAGCACCTTCGGCCGGTTGACGATCGCCCGTGCCAGCGCGATGCGTTGCGCCTGGCCGCCGGACAGCGTCTGCACGCGCCGCTGCTCGTAACCCGGCAGCCGCACGAGATCGAGCGCGTCGGAGACGCGCTTCCGCGTCTCAGTCTTTCCCACCCGCTTCAGCCGCAGGCCGAAGGCGACGTTCTCGAACACGTTCAGGTGCGGGAACAACGTGACGCGCTGGAAGACCATGTTGACCGGCCGCCGGTGCGCAGGCATCGCGGTGATGTCGCGGCCGTCCAGCAGGATGCGGCCGCTGTCCGGAAACTCGAAGCCCGCGATCATCCGCAGCAAAGTCGTCTTCCCGCACCCGCTCGGCCCGAGCAGGCTGACGAACTCGCCGCCCTGCACCTCGAGGTCGAAGTCGCTCACCGCCGCATGGCCTTCGAAGATCCTGGTCGCCGATTCGATGAGGACGGTGGAGCGTTCGGCCATCGCTATTGCTGGAGGTCGACGAGGACGCGGCGAACGGCGAACACGAACACGAGCGAGCCTGCGAGCAGCAGTGTCGAGATCGCATTGACGGCCGGGGTGACGGACTGCTTCACCGTCGAGTAGATGACGAGCGGCAGCGTGTTCTGCGGACCGATCGTGAAGAAGGTGATGAAGACCTCGTCCCATGAGAGCGAGAAAACGACGAGCGCGCCCGCGATCAGGCTGGGCGCGATGAGCGGCAGCGTCACGCGGCGGAAGGTGGCCCACGGCCCCGCACCGAGGTCACGTGCGGCCTCCTCCAGCAGGTAGTCGAAGCGCTGCAGGCGCGTGCTCGCGACGAGGAAGAAGTAGGGCAGGGTGTAGACGAGATGGCCCAGCGTCACCGTCCACAGCGACAGCGACGTCTTCGTCTGCACGAAGAACGAGAGCAGCGCGATGCCGACGAAGAGGCCGGGCAGGGCCGCCGGGAAGAGCAGGAAGCCGCGAATGACGCTGCGGCCCCGAAACTCGTAGCGGGTGACGCCGATCCCCGCGAGCGTGCCGAGGACGACCACCGTCACCACTGTGATCGCGCCGACGCGCAGGCTCGCGAAGATCGCGCTCCGGTAGACGTCCGAACCCAGCACGTCGCGGTACCAGCGCAGCGACCAGCCGTGGAACGGGAACGTGAGCGACGCCGTCTTGTTGAACGAGAACAGGACGACGATCGTGATCGGCGCGAACAGGAACAGGAACACGAGCAGCGTGTAGAGCAGGAGTCCGATTCCCGTGAAGCGGCGGCGCATCAGATCCCCTTGAAGCGCTCGAGCCGCGTGAGCGTCAGATAGACGGCGAAGAAGATCAGCAGCATGACGAACGAGATCGCCGCGCCCGCGGGCCGGTTGCCGAGCGCGACGAAGTTCTCCGTAACGATGTTCGCGAGCGAGGTCGACCCACTGGTGCCGCCGAGCAGCGCAGGGGTGATGTAGTCGCCCGATGTGAGGATGAACGTGTACGCGAACGCTCCGATCGCGCCCGTCATCGTCAACGGCAGCACCACGCGCGAGAACGCGCGCAGCGGCGAGGCACCGAGGTCGCGGGCGTTCTCGAGCAGGTCGGAGCGAACGTTCTGCATCGCAGACGCGATCATCAAGATCGCGTAGGGCAGGAAGACGTTGACGAAGGCGATCAGCACCGTGGTCCGGCTGAAGAGGAGGAAGAGGAGCGGATGGCTGATGAGGCCGAGCCGCGCCAGCGCCGCGTTGACGACCCCGTTCTCGCCGAAGATCGTGTACCACGCGTACAGCCGCACGAGGTAGCTCGTGAAGAGCGAGACGACGACGAGAAGCAGAGCAAGGTTCCGCGCGCGCCGCAGCCGGAACGTGACGAAGAAGGCGACGGGATATGCGGCCGCGACGCAGATCAGCGCCGCAGCCGCCCCGAGCGCGAAGGAGCGCCACGCCACCGTCCGGTAAACCGGGTCGCTGACCGCGTCGACGTAGTTCGAGAATGTGAAGTGGTAGGTGAGCTGCCCGTAGCCCTGGGACTCGAGGAAGCTCTGGACGAGGAGGTTCGCGGCCGGCACGAGCAGCGCTCCGCCGACGAGGAGGACCGCGGGCCCGACCAGGAGCGCGACGGCGATCCGCCGCCTCCTAGCCGAGTACCGCGCAGCCGAACCGGCCGCGGGCGCAGTCGCTACTTCGCCTTGAACCGCTGCCACGCGGCGTTCCAGTCGGCGACGGTCGTGTATCCCTTCGGGACCTTCACCGGGACTCCCGACAGCGGCGCCGACTTCGTCAGGACCTTGCCGATCTCGCCGTACGGGTAGAGTGCACGCGTCGCCTTCTTCATCAGCGGCACCGCCTTCGGGACGACGGCGGCCTGGACGAGCGTCTCCGCCTCTTGCGCCTGCGCCAGCGGCGTGAACGCTTGATTGATGTAGGCGTAGACCGGGTCGAGATCCTTCGCGCCGCTCGGGATCATGAACGCGTCGCAGAACGTCGCCGATCCCTCCTTTGGCACGGCGTGCTTGACGTTCAAGTCGCCCTTCGCCGCGGCGAAGCTGTTCACGGCGGCCCAGCCCGGCGTCGCGGCGACGATCTCGCCGGCGTTGAAGAGATCGGCCATGTTCCCGTACGAGGGGACGATCAGCCGCGCATTCTTCCGCAGCTGCTGCCAGAAGGCGATGATCTTGTCGAGCTGGCTCTTCGTGTAGAGGGCGTCGATACGGAAGATGCCGGTCGCA
>WNGE01003690.1_pt1 | contig 19766 bp, 17 predicted proteins | sample 5400651 | NCBI WGS metagenome assembly WNGE01 (sample SAMN13153370, study PRJNA577476) | soil metagenome | isolation source: 60 cm soil or saprolite under grassland replicate 2 | place: USA:California | collected 2016-06-15
ACAGGGAGGCGGCGCCTTCGGCCTGTAGGGGCAGGTAGCCGAGCTCGTCGATGATCAGCAGCCTGGGGGTGGCCAGCGAGCGCATGGTGGTGGCCCAGCGGCCTTCGATGGCGGCGCGGTGGCAGCGGGCGACCAGGTCGGCGGCGGTGACGTAGCAGACGCGGTAGCCGGCGTCGACGGCCAGGTGGCCAAGCGCGAGGGCCAGGTGGGTCTTGCCGACGCCGGGTGGGCCGATCAGCAGCACGTTGGCGTGCTCGTCGATGAACCGTAGGGTGGCTAGCTCCTGGACCAGGGCACGGTCGACCGATGGTTGGGCGTCGAAGTCGAAGTCTTCCAGGCGCCAGGGGGCGGGGAAGGCGGCAAAGCGGAGCCGGCTTTGCTGGCGGCGGGTCTGGGTGGCGGTGACTTCGATGCCGAGCAGGTGTTCCAGGAGCGCGGTGTGGCCCAGCTTTGCCTGCTGGGCGTGGTCGAGGGCGGCGGGCAGCGCCTCGGCGGCGGCCTCCAAGCGCAGGTAGTGCAGGTGGCCGCGCAGCTGCTGGTAGGCCGAGGCCGCTGGGGTCTGGGGCTGGGTGCTCATTGGTCGCCTCCGGCGAGTTCGGCGTAGCGGGCAAGGTCGACAGTCACCTCGCCGTGCTCTTGGGGAAACAGGCCAAGCTGGCGGGCGGCGGCCAGGGCCTGGGGGCCGGGTGGGCGGTTGGCCTTGCGCTGGCAGGGCCGCTTGGTGGTGAACGCGGCCAGGACGACCCGCTCCAGCGCGGCGGCATGGCCAGCCAGCCGCAGGGTGCGGCCGGCACCAGCTGGGGCGAGCCGGTGGCTGGCCAGCCCCACCCCGGCCGGCGACGACACCGCCAGCTCGAGCGTGCCGAGCCGGTGCCGCACGGTGACGGCCTGGGCGACCAGGCCGGGCGGGACCGAGTAGTGGTTGCCGCGGAAGGCGATGGTGCAGTTGGCCGCGACCACGCGCTCGACCTCGACGGTGGCCGGGTAGGGCTCGACCGGCAGCGGCTGCAGCGGCTCGGTGTCGCCCAGCTCGCCGACACTGCGGCCGCCTGGGCGGGGCCGGGCGTCGCCGGTGGTGGCCCAGAAGCGGTCCAGGGATGCCTGCGCGCCGGCCGCCCGCTCGAGCCGGGCGGTGCGCCACCACCGCTGCGTCATGAAGTGGATGGCCTTCTCCACCACGCCCTTGCGGTTGCCCCGCCGCGGCGGGCAGGGGTCAACGCCCACCCGGTAGTACTTGGCGACCGCGGCGAAGCCTGGCTGCAGCCGGCCAGTGTGCGGGTCGATCACGGTGGCCATACGGTCAACCCGCCAGCGGCGGGCCGTGCCGCCAAAGCGGCGCAGCACCCCGTCCAGCGCCTCCACCAGGTGCGGCAGGTCCTGCGCCTCGGCCAGCACCGCGCGGGCCTGGCTGGAGGACGACAACGCCCCGACCAGCACATGCGCCGTCCCGCCCCAGGGCGCGCCGGGCAGATCGGCCCAGTCCCACTGCTGCTCTTGGCCGGGCGGATGCTCGATGTCGACCGTCTCGCGGCCGGTGACGCCGGCGCAGGCCTCGCAACGGGGCCGCAGCCCCCTGCTGCGCAGCGCGCGGGTGAAGCTGGGGTAGCTGCCCGCATAGCCAAGCGAGCGGACCTCGTCGTACAGCGCGGTCGCCCACACGTGGCGGTCCTCGGCCAACCGTGCCGCCACGTAGTCGGCGAACGGGGCAAACGGATCAGGCCACGACGAGCGGCGCTGGCCGGGGACGCGCTGGCCGTTGAGGTAGGCACGGATCGTCTTGGGGTCACGGTCAAGATGGCGGGCGATCGCGGCGACCGACCAGCCCTGCGCGCGGAGCGCTGCTGCCTCCACGTCTTCCTCCCCTGTGAGCATGGACCGGGGCTCCTTGGGCTGCGGCGTCACACACCGCCAGCATCAGGGAGCCCCACTCCTGGTAGCGGACCCTGCCGGCCACCAGGAGGCTCAAGGTGGGGAGTTTCAGTGAGCAGGTCTGGGGAGTTTCAGATGAGCACCGTCAAATGGGTGCCGCACAGCAGCTTCCACTCCGCCTGGCAGGCAGCCATGCCGCGGCGCAGGAACCGCCGGGCGCCCTGTTGTTCTTTGATTTGGCCGAACACCGGCTCGACGGTCTCCCGACGTTTGGCGTAGCGAGCCTTGCCCGCTGGCTGGCCAGCTTGGCCTTCATGGCGGTCGGAGGCCGTCGCTTTTGGACGCCGACGGCTTGCCGTCCTTGCGGGGCTTGCCCTGGCGGCCGTGCCTGGCCGGCGGGATGAACAGCTCCGGCGCGCCATCGATCTCGGTGAGGTTGGCGATCGACCAGTACCCGGAGTCCGCCAGCGCCGTCTCAGGCCGGTCGTCGATCCCGGCGGCAACCAGCGTGGCCGCCGTCGCCTTCAGCATGGGCTCGAGCTGGTGGACGTCGTTGGCCTCGCAGGTGAGCTCGGCCGCCACAACGAGCTTGTGCATGGTGGTGACCGCCTGGGCGTTGTAGCCCTGCACGGTGCCGTTGCGGGTGTGCAGGAAGCGGCTGTCCGGGTCGGTGGTGTTGGCGACCGCCTTGGGGTTGGGGGTCTCCTGCGGCCGGGGCTTGAGCGTGCGGGGCTTTCTGCCCTTGGCCTTGGCTGCCGCGGCGTACGCGGCCACTCGCTGCTGGTAGGCCTGCTGCCGGGTGGCGGCGTCGGCCTCCAGCTGGGCCCTGGCCTGGCGCAGCCGCGCGAGTCGGCCGGCCTTGCTGGCCAGGGCTTCGGGCAGCTCGTCCCCGCGGGCGTCGCCGAAGAGCTGGTCTTCGCGCTGGTCAGTCTCGGCGGCCTGGCGCAGGATCTCGGCGACCTCGGCCTCGAGCCGCTCGTGGGTGCGGTTGGCCTTGTCAGAGGCGTTGGCGGCCACCTTCGTGCCGTCCAGCGCGACGGTGCCAACGCGGACCATCCGGGCGGCGGCGCACAGCTTCAAGGACTCGACGAGGAATCCGGCCAGCGCCTTTTGTGGCGGACGCGGAAGCGGGCGATGGTCACGTGGTCGGGGAGCTGGTTGGCGGCCAGCACCCGGAAGGCGATGTCCTCAGTGCAGCGCCGCTCGAGCTGCCGGGAGGACCGCACGCCCCGGCAGTAGCCATAGAGGAGCACGCCGAGCAGCAGCTTGGGGTCGTAGGCGGATGGCCGTGCCCGTCATCACGGTGCGCTCGGTAGAAGGACGCGAGGTCGAGCTGGTCGACGACGTCGAGAATCAACCAGGCGAGGTGGCCTTGGGGGAGCCAGTCGCGCAGGTCGGGTGGCAGCAGGAAGGGCTGGTCACGGTCACAGCCAAGGAAGCTATGGGCCATAATAAATTATACCTGTTCGCGTTGTTGGCACCAAATGTATAGATTCTTAAGAGTCAATGGCTACGCCCCGTCGCGGGCAGTCAGTGTCAACCTTCTCAAACTAGGACCGAGCGGATATGGTGCTGGCCTGCCGGCGGCCGCGAGGGTGCGTGCCCGCGCACGGTTGCGTAGCGGCTTGCCGCGATGCTGGGGGGTGAGGCCGCTGCAAGCGACGGGACGTCCACCTGGGGTACACCTGGGTACCGGCTGGTGGGCTGTCCCCTGTGTCCCGGTCAACCCGCATGCAGGAGGGTGCTCATGCGCAGGACCATCAGCTGGCTGGCGACCGCGCTACTCGCGCTTGCCATGCTGGGCGCGGCCCCGGCCGCGCTCGCCGATCCGGCCTCTGATTCCGACAAGCTCCGCGAGGCCGTGACCCTCAAGAACATCCGCAAGCATCAGGCGGCCTTGCAGACCATCGCCGACACCAACGGCGGCACCCGCGCCGCCGGCACGGCTGGCTACGACCAGTCGGTCGACTACGTGGTCAAGAAGCTGCGGGGGCGCCGGCTACAGCCCACAGCTGTTCCGGTTCAGCTTCGACTTCTTCCGTGAGCTGGCCCCGGCCGTGCTCCAGCAGGTCTCGCCGAACCAGGTCGACTACCCGACCACGACCATGACCTACTCGGGCTCGGGTGACGTCACCACAGGCGTCACCGCGGTCGACGTCATCATCCCGCCCACCCCCACGCCCAGCTCGACCAGCGGCTGCGAGACCAGCGATTTCGCCGGGTTCCCGGCCGGCAACGTCGCGCTGATCCAGCGGGGCACCTGCACCTTCCGGCAGAAGGCCGACAACGCCGCGGCGGCTGGCGCCTCGGCGGTGGTGATCTTCAACGAGGGCCAGCCGGGTCGCAGCGACCTGTTCGGGGGCACGCTCGGCTCGGCTGGGGTCACCATCCCGGTCGTGTCGGCCAGCTTCGCCACCGGCCAGGAGCTGTATGCCCTGCTGCAGAGCGGCCCGGTCGTGGTGCATGTGAAGACCAACACCGAGTCCGAGGTGCGCCAGACCGCCAACATCCTGGCCGACACCAAGAAGGGCGACCCCAACAACGTCGTGGTGGTCGGCGCCCACCTGGACAGCGTGCTGCCCGGGCCGGGCATCAACGACAACGGCAGCGGCTCGGCGACCATCCTGGCGATCGCCGAGCAGCTGACCAAGTTCAAGACCACCAACAAGGTCCGCTTCGCCTGGTGGGGAGCGGAGGAGCTTGGCCTGGTCGGCTCCACCCGGTATGTGGCCAGCCTCTCCGACGCCCAAAAGGACGCGATCGCGCTCAACCTCAACTTCGACATGGTCGGTTCGCCAAACTTCGTGCGGTTTGTCTACGACGGTGACAACTCCGCCTTCCCGCCCGGCCCTGGTGGGGCGCAGCCTGGCCCGCCCGGCTCCGGGGCGATCGAGGAGGTGTTCACCAAGTACTTCGCCAACCAGGGGCTGGCGTCGGCGCCGACCCCGTTCAACGGCCGCTCCGACTATGGCCCGTTCATCACCGCGACCTCGCCGGCGCACCCAGGCGGCATCCCGGCCGGTGGGCTGTTCACCGGCGCGGAGGGCATCAAGACCGCCGAGGAGGCCGCCATCTACGGCGGCAGCGCCGGGGTCGCCTATGACCACTGCTACCACCAGGCCTGCGACACCTTCGACAATGTCAGCCTGACCGGACTGGACCAGATGTCGGACGCGGCCGCCGACGCAACCATCACCCTGGCCGACAGCCCGCGCCCCGCCGCCGCGACGCCAGCGGCCGCGCGCGCTACCGTGCAGCCACGCAACTACCAGCAGGAGGGCAGGCTCGCCGCCTGACCCGACCAGCCATCCGAAGGGGCGGTGCCGCAGTCGGCACCGCCCCTCCCGCAAGATAGGGCCTCGCTGACGCTCTGCGAAGCACTTCATAAGCGCCAACAGAGGCTTTGTGCAACAGGCTGTCAACCTTTAGGTGCCTATCCGAGGTCGATGCCCGGGCTGTCGAACCACTCGAGGACGCGGTCGTGGTTCGGGGGTGGCCAGTCGGGAGTCCCCCAAGGGGCATCTCGTTTGGATGTGCTGTGAGATGGTCGGGTACACGCGAGCACTGGCCATCTGCTTGGGATGATGTTGCCAGCTCCAGGCCGTCGGGTGAGAGGTCAGGGGTGATGTCAGTGGGGCATTCCAGTTCCATGAGTTCCCACCAGCCACGGGCGCCGTCGAGGGTGAGGGCGAGCGGTTCGACGCCACCGGCGAACTGCACGATGACGGTGGCGTCGACCAGGCCGGGGGTGAGTTCTTGAATGAGGACGACCAAGGGACGTGCAGCGGTGGCGGCTGGGTCGGGTGGGGCCGGGCGGGCAAAGCGGTCCCAGACGGGCCACAGGCTGTAGTGGGAGACCCGTTCCAGGTGCCAGGGGGAGCGCACGCCGGCCTGGACCTCGACGACGGTGACGGCGATGGCGATGGCGGCTGCGGCTGGCCGGGGGGATGGCAGTGCCAGCCGCTGCTGGGGGCGGACGCGAGCACGTTCCCGCTGCTCGTCGACTTGGACGTGGGCTTTGATGATCCTGGCCTGGCTTGGCAACGCCGACCCCCGGGAGCGATGGCGGGGCTGCAGCGTTGCGGTCGGTGCTGACGGCGGTCTCAGCGACGACCTCACCAGTGGCTGGTCACTTGGGTTGACCGGCTACGGGAGGTCGATGCCGAAGGGGTCGTGGTCGGTTACGGGATGGCCTGGCAGCGGCCTTGGGGGCTCCTCCAGATGGGCTGGGACGGGTCGGCCTTGTTCGCCGGGACCACGCAGTTGCTGCGCAGAGGATTTGGCCCAGGTGGCTGGTGGTGGGATGCGGCGAACAACGAGCTGCTGGGCGGCGCGGTCGGTGTCGCCCTGGACCCACACGGGTGGGATCCAGCGGACCTCGTAGTGGAAGCTGGCACGAGGGCCGACTCGGACGTGGCGGAAGTGCCCGGAGCGCAGGTGCGGGATGGGGGATGCGCGCTGGCGGCCATGGTCTGCGACGGGCTCGGTCTGGCCGGTGTGGGCGAGGCTGCGGCCGAGGTCGAGGACGCGGACGCCCACGAGTGCGCCGTGCCGCTCGCGGACGCGGATGGCGTTGCGCCTGAGGGCCTTGCGCAGGCTGCGGCTGGTCGGCTCGGTGGGGATCGATGGTGGCGGGGGTGGCTGGCGCCATGGGGCCCAGGCGAGGGCGGCGGCGACGTTGTCGACCAGTGGTCCAAGGTCGGCGGCGGCGCGCCAGCCGCGGACCGGCCCGCGGATGCGGTCAAGCGACGCCGGCCAGGGCAGCTCGGGGTTGGGGTTGGCGGCCACGATCCAGACGGCGTCGTCGCGGAGGCGGCCGTCCTCGTCGGCCAGCAGGACCATGCCGGTGAGGTAGCCGCCGCGGCGGATCAGGTCGTTGACGATGCCGAAGCTGGACAGCTCGTGGAAGGGGAACCTGCCCGGCCAGGGGTAGTTGGCTGGGTCGAGTTCCAGGTCGGCGCCGAACAGCACCAGGATTTTCTCGAACGGCAGCCGCAGGTCGGCTTGCCGCTCGGGGTGGGTGGGTGGCTGGCCAGGAGGGCGGCGGCCGCGGTGGTGGGGATGTAGTAGGGCACGGCGGTGGCGATGTCGGTGAGCATCGAGGCCAGCACGGGCTGCTCCAGCAGCCGCTCCTGCAACCCATCGCCAGTTGTCCCGGTCGAGGCAGGTCGTGGACGAGGGTGCCGAGCGGGGTGTCAGGTCGAGCTGGATCATGTGCAGCCCCTCTTCGCGTGCTGGCGGCCACCGGTGTCCGGTAGTCGTGGATGGCAAAGCAGGGCGGGCTGACACGCCGCGCCGGCCTGGAGGAGGCACCTGCGCCAGCCCCTGGGCAAGCGGGCTGGGAGCCCGAAGTCAAGCTACCCGCCGCCACCGACAAGGTGGCCGCTGACCTTTTGGTCCCGCGCGAATGGCTCGAAGAAGCTCTGGAGCTGTTGGCGGAGAAACGCCAGATCGTGCTGTACGGCCCCCCTGGGACCGGCAAAACCTATATGGCGCAGGCGCTAGCCAAGCACGCCACCCAGGACGGCGGAAGCTACACGCTGGCAGTTCCACCCGTCCTACGCCTACGAGGACTTCTTTGAGGGGTTCCGGCCTCGTCAAGCCCAGAACGGGAGCGCCACCCTAGGGTACGAGCTGGTTCCCGGACCGCTGCGGCTGCTGGCGACCACGGCCAAAGACGATCCGGAACACCCCTACATCCTGGTCATCGACGAACTCAATCGGGCCAACCTCGCCACTGTCTTCGGCGAGCTGTACTTCCTGTTGGAGTACCGCGACGACGAGGTGAGCCTGCAGTACTCGCCAGACAAGCCGTTCACTCTGCCAGGAAACCTGTTCATCATCGCGACGATGAATTCCGCTGACCGTTGGATCGGCCGAGTGGACGCCGCGATTCGTCGACGCTTCTATTTCCTCGCGTTCTTCCCTCACCTCCCGCCAGTGGACGGCCTGCTGCGCCGCTGGCTGGAGGACAAGCAGCTGGACCTTCATCCGGTCGATCTGCTCGACGAGCTAAATCGCCGCCTCCGCGATGTCAATGAACGCATCGGTCAGACCGGCGGGAATGGCGGCACTCTGGGCGACGACCAAGCGATCGGCCCGGCCTACCTGATGCATCCACAGATCGGCGAGCTGCGGGTGCGGGAGCGGATCTGGCGGCACGCCATCTTGCCGCTGCTCGAGGAACGGTTCTTTGGAACCCGCGTGGACGTCACCAGTGAGTTCGGGCTGGGGACGCTCGACGCAGCGATCACCGCCAACAGCGATCGTGCCTGATGATCCCCATCCAACTGCGAGAGCGGGCTCCGAAGCAGGAATTCCAGCTTCCGGGTGACGCGATTACTGAACTCACGACGCTGAGCCGCTACGTCAGGCTTGAGGAGCACCGCAACGGAACGGTGGCGCTGAGTGCGAACCAGTACGTCGGGGCGTTCCGCGCTGCGGAATGGAGGTGTGGATCCACCCGAAGGTTCCCGTCAGGCGCCTGCTGTACCTGTTGGGGTTCAGTGATCAGGATCGGTGGTGGGACGAGGACGTGACCCTGAACGAGGCCTCCGGCCTGGTGCATGCGATGGCCATGCTCTTCGCCAAGCAGGCCAATCGTGCGCTGGACCAAGGCGCGCCCCCCGGGTACCGGCGGGTGACGGCTGCGGCGCCGATGCTGCGAGGACGCCTGCTCGAGAGCGACCAGATGCGACGACGCATTGGATTGGCTTTGCCCGTGAAGGTCCGGTACGACCGGCTCACCACAGACGTCCCGGAGAACCAGCTATTGCCGACTGCGGCGCGCCGGCTCTTGCCGTTCACAGCCACTATCCCCAGAGCGAATCTGCCCCTGCAACGGTGCATCGCACGGTTGGCGGACGTTTCCGAGCTGGCAGTCGGCCGGCCGTTGCCGCCCACCCCAACCACTAGGCTGAATGCCCACCATCAGCCGGCGCTCCGGCTCGCTCGGATGGTCCTTGCCGACCGCAGCGTCGAACTCACCGACCCGAGCGCCGCCAACGTGCAAGTCACTGGCTTTCTCCTGAACATGGAGAGCGTCTTCCAGAACTACCTAGTCGGCGCCCTCCGACACCAACTCGCGATCCATGGCCAGGTCAAGGCACAGGACAGCTACTACCTCGACCATAACGGGCGGATGATACGTAAGCCCGACGTCGCCTTCTGGCGCGACGGTACCTGCGTCGCGATCGCCGACGCCAAGTACCGGAGACGCGAGAAGACCGCCTTCAGCTCCGACATGAACCAGATCATCACCTACTGTGCGACTCGCGCAGTCAGCCAGGGACACTTGATCTACGTCGACAACCGGCACGTCGAGAAGCCCTACAAGATCACCGGCACCAACATCCAGATCCACGTACGCAGCCTCGACCTCTCCCAAGACCTCCCGGGCCTGAAGGCCGATATCGCCGAGCTAGCGGACGAGATGGCAGGCGCGTAACGAGGTCAATCCGTGCCAACGGGGTCAGCCCGTCAGTCAGTCCATTTCGAGGCCCTGGGAATCCCACGGGGAATTCTCAGCGAGGGGATCGGGCATTGGGAGGGCTGCCGATCCTGTATGTGGAGGTGCCCCGACGGTCCGCGTATCTGGGGAGTCGTGGAGGACGCCGGCGCACAGCGACCACGCGAGCCGAGAAGCCGTTGATGCCTTCACGCCTGCCTGCCCTGAAGAGGATCCATTGATCGCTCCCGACAATACGAGTCAACGGCCTACGAACCCCGGCGCTCTGCCGGCGGCCGCAACCACAGTGACACCCGGGTCGGCTCCATCGTCTGGTCCACCACTCCGAGCAGCTCGGCGGTCAACGTGTCCAAGTCGACCTGTTGGCGTAGCCGAGCGTTGAACGCCTGAATCGTCTGGGCGGCATCGTAGCGGCGCCGGTTGAAGCGCCGGTCCACCGCGGCCTGGATGCGGCGCCGGGCGGGCTGGAACAGCGCGGCCACCACCAGGGTCGCGCTGGCGACGGCCCACGGCGGCGGGTCCCCGGTCACCCCGCCGAACAGCTGGCCAAGCAGCAGCACCGCGCTGGCGTAGCCGAGCCCCAGCACGACGGTCAACACGCCATAGACCACGGTGCGGTTGATGATCCGGTCGATGTCATACAGGCGGTAGCGCAGGACCGCCAGGGCCGCAGCCGCTGAGAGGCTGGCCGGGGCCAGCGTCCAGGCGAGGCTGCCGGCCGTCCCAGTGTCACCGGGAACCAGGCTCGGCAGAAACAGCACCGCAAGGCCGACCACGGCCGCGTACACAAACCACTTCAGCTGCTGGCGTTCCAGCCCACCAGCGCGGAAGAAGCGGACGAACAGCGAGGCGAATGCGCCCAGAAACCCGACGGCCTCGATGAGCCCGGCGGTGCCCGCGGCCCACTTGAGCGCCGTCGCAAGGCCGGCAACCCCAAATGGGTTCTGGACCCCGGGGAAGGCCTCGTAGCGGGACGGCGCAAGGCCCTTGGCGACCCAAAGAGCACCACCCCGACGGCGGCGGCCCACACCACCACCCACCAGCGCCGGGAGGGCGGCCGGCCGGTGGGAAACAGTAGCAGCAGGGAGACCAGCACGCCGACGACCATCCCCTGGGCCTGGTCGGACACCCACGTCGCGACCGCCACGCCAAACGATGCGCCGGAGGCCGCCAGGAACGCGGCGGCGAACTCTCCGGTGACCAGCTGCACCGCGCTCACCAGGCCGGCCCCAAGGAACAGCCAGCCGACCGGGTGCTCGGGCCGGCGGGTGGCCACCACCGCCCCGACGGTCGCAAACGCCAGCCCGTTGACCATTGCCTCGCGCCAGTACTCATAGCCCACCGCGCCGGGCACCGGCCGGTGGACCACAAACCACAGCCCAGCCGCAAGCGCGACCAGCGCCAGCCCTGCCCCATACAGCAGCCAGCCGACCCGAGTGGCAGCCCGCGCCCGCACCAGACCGCCGGTCGTTGGTGGGCTCCGGACGACCGTCACCGACCAACTCTGACCGGCGTCTCAGAACGTATGGTGGTGGCCCCTACGGTGCTTGCTCCAACACCAGCCATTGTCCGTTCCGCGCCACTCGGCTTCCAACTGCCACCCGAGATGGTCGCTGCTGACCGTCCCCAGACCGTTACCGGCTGCGTCACGACGAAGACGCTTCCAGGGTTTGTGCAACCGTCTGGTACCAGGATGTTGCGCAAAGGACGCCCCGCCACCTTTGCTGACGGTCCCGGGTGCGCGGGTAGCCGCGGCGCCCCTTGAGCCGGCCGGGTGGTGGCTCCGACGGCCCGGCCGTAACGAACCCGTCACGGTCGCCACGCAGCATGAATCGGACTAGGCTGAGCTGGCCGTGGCGCGCGTGCGGGTGGAGGCGGCGATGGGCCAAGACGCAGCGGGCGACCAGAGCTCCCCGCCATGCCCGCGCGGGCAGCCGGCCCGCACGAGCACGCCAGCGCCGTCGCGGACCGCCGCATGGCTGGCCTGGTCGATCTGCGCGGCGGCCGTGGCCGGCACGATCGGCGGGATCGTGCTCGCCGCCCGCAACCGGCAGCTCGACTCCGGCCAGGTGCTGGGCGTCGTTTTGCTTACCTATCCTGTGGTCGGCGGCCTGATCGCCGCGCGGCAGCCGCGCAACCCGATCGGCTGGGAGCTGTGCGCCCTTGGTCTGTGCTTCACCCTGCAATTCTCGAGCGACCCGTACGCCCGCTACACGCTGCTGACCTCGCCCGGGTCGCTGCCCGGTGGCGTGGCGGTCGCCCTGGTCGGCGGGCTGACCTTCGCGCCCATCTTCGTGCTCACGGTGGTCCTGCTGCCGCTGTCATTCCCAACCGGCCGGCTGCTGGGTCCCCGCTGGCGGCTGGTCGTCGCCTGTGGCCTGGCGTTCATGCTGCTGGCCCTGGTCGGCAACGGCCTGCACCCGGGCAACCTGGTGGTGTCCGGCGTCGGGACCGTCCGCAGTCCCATCGCGGTGCCCGCGGCCTGGACGCCGCTGCTCGACCACCTCCTCGACCTGGCCGCGTTGTTCCTAATCCCAAGCATCGGCGGGGCGGTGGCCTCGGTGGTGGTGCGGTTCCGTCGCGCCCGGGGCGTCGAGCGCCAGCAGCTCAAGTGGTGCAGCTACGCCGCCGCGCTCATCCCGCTGCCGTTCATCGCCCACGACCTGCTGCCGCCGCCCATATACACCACGCTGTTCATCGTGATCCTGCCGCTGCTGCCCATCAGCATCGGCATCGCCATCCGCCGCTACCGGCTCTATGAGATCGACCGCATCATCAACCGCACCGTGGTCTACGGGCTGCTCACCGCCATCCTCGGCACGGGCTACGCTGGGGTGGTCCTTGGCCTCGCGCAGCTGTTCGGCGGGATCAACCGGCCGCCCCCGAGCTGGGCGGTGGCGGGCGCGACCTTGGCGGTCGCGGCCGCGTTCCGACCGGCCCAACGGCGCGTTCAGGCCATGGTGGACCGGCGCTTCAACCGGCGCCGCTACGACGCGGCCCGCACCGTCGAGGCGTTCGTTGCCCGCCTGCGCCAGCAGCTCGACCTGGACGCGCTGACCACCGAGCTGCTCGCCGTGGTCGACCAGACGATGCAGCCCGCCCGGGCATCGCTGTGGCTGCGCCAACCACGGCCCAAGCCGTCGCCACCGGTGGCTGCTGCGCACCCAGGTACTCCACAGAAGTAGCAGCGAGCAAAGTCGCCGTGGCGTGTCGACCTGAACGCCACGTTGCCACGCGGGCTTCCCGCAGTATCCCTTCAGGCTGCGCTACCCCGCCCGATCCCTTTGTGCAACAGCCTGGAAACCGCGTCAAGTGGTAGCCGCAGTTCCAGTGGCGGCGGTACCGGCGACCAAGCCGGGCAGCAGCGCCGGGGCACAGTCCATGGGGTCAGGCAAGCCCGTCCCCGGCGCCATCGGCCACGAGACCGCGACTGCCGCTAGTGTCCCGAGTTATTAATTCGTTGAAGATAGCCTGCGAGGTTGGCGAGGATCTCGTCGGCCGTCTTGGCCCACACGAACGGCTTCGGATCCTCGTTCCACGCGCCGATCCAGGCAGCGATGTCGGCCTCCAGCTCGGCCACGCTGCGATGCGCCGAACGGCGCAGCTTGCGGTTGGTCAACTCGGCAAACCACCGCTCCACCAGGTTCAGCCACGAGCTGTAGGTCGGCGTCAGATGCAGGTGAAAGCGCGGATGGCGCAACAGCCACCGCCGGATCTCCGGGGTCTTGTGGGTCCCGTAGGTATCGCAGATCAGCTGCACGTCCAGCTCGGCAGGCACGCTGGCGTCGATGGTCTTGAGGAACTTCAAGAACTCCTGGTGGTGGTGGCGGCGGTGCATCGCCGAGATCACCTTGCCGCTGGCCACATCCAGCGCGGCGAACAGGCTGGAGGTGCCGTTGCGCACATCGTCGTGGCTGCGCCTGGCCGGCGTGGTCGGCAGGATCGGCAAGCTCGGCGCGGTCCGGTCCAGCGCCTGGATCTGCGACTTCTCATCCACGCACAGCACCAGCGCGGCCTCCGGCGGGTCCAGGTACAGCCCGACCACGTCGCGGACCTTGCAGGTGAACTGCGGGTCGGTCGACAGCTTCCACGTCTCCTGCAGGTGCGGCTTCAAGCCGAACGCCCGCCAGATCCGCGAGACGGCGGTCTGGCTCAACCCGGTGGCACGGGCCATCGACCGGGTCGACCAGTGGCTGTCGTGGTGGGGTGGCGGCTCCTCCAACGTCTTGGTGAGCACCTGCTCGACCCGCTCATCGGCGATCGTGGGGGGCCGACCCGGCCGCGGCTCGTCCGACAGGCCCGCCAGCCGCCTGGCCACGAACCGCCCGCGCCACTTGCCCACCGTCTGCGGCCAGACCCCCAACCGCTCGGCGACCTGCTGGTTGGTCGCCCCCTCCGCGCACGCCAACACGATCTTGGCGCGCAACGCCAGCGCCTGCGCGGTCTTGGCCCGTCGCGCCCAGCGCTGCAGCGTCTGCCGCTCGTCGTCGGTCAGGGTCAGTGGTGCTTTTGGTCGTCCTCGCTCTGCCATGCCGGGAGATTACCATACTTATGCAACGAATTAATAACTCGGGACACTAGGCGAACATGCGTTCGAATGGGTCATGCCTGTCTCCGGTCCGCAGCCCCGACCTGACGCATTGCCAACGTCGTGGTCGACGCTGGCGGCCTACCAGGCAGGCGATGCGCGCCGGCAGGCCTCGCGGGAGGTGCTCTTCGGATCCACCTGGTACACACGGCGGGACTTGCCGCCCTGGCGGGCCGTCTGGGTCCAGGCCACCGGGGAGTTCATCGTGGTCCACCTCGGCGGCGCCCGCGAGGCAGACCATGGGCCGGTCCGACTACTCGGCACCTTCCCTGATCTTGGGTTCTTGGAGATCGCGCTGCGCACCTGGCCGCACGTGGCAGGGTGGGCTGGCTCGCTCCCGTGGCTCGAGCGCCGCCTCGCCGAACTCGACACGCCAGCCACCAAACCCGCACCCGGGCACGATCGCACCGCCTGAACCAGCCCGGTCAGTGCACGGTGCGGATCGTGATCGCGCGCTGGCCGAGGTCCGGGACGGTGATGGTGCCGCGGGTGCCGTTGGCTACCCCGAGGCCCCGGTCAGCACCGGGATGCCGTCAACGTACAGCTCCCCCAGCGGATCTGGACGTCATGGACGCACAGCATTGGGATCACGGGCGCGCCAAGGGCCGTAATGAGCTGGTCGGCCTCCCACTACACGGTGGCCAGCATCCCGCCGAGCGGGTGGCCGTTGTGCCCCGCCGACCCGTCCGTCGATGGTGATATGGGCTTATTAGGCTTGAAGTCGACCTCTAGCTGGGTTGGCAGCTTACCCTGCCGATTGCCGAATTAGGTCGGCATACCCCTTTGTGCTAGCTTCCCGATGCTATTGAGCTTGAATGGCGCGACCTGAGTAGGTCCAGGCGATTGAAGCGGTTCGCTTCCTGAGTGGCGCTGCCCACGACGATCGAATCGCTCACGCGAGAGGCGAGGGAGTTGCCCATGAGCCGAGTCAATCGGCGCCGTGTCCTCTGGACGATGAGCACTGTCCTGGCCATGGTCGCCGGCCTCGCGTTCGTCAACAGTTCTGCGCATGCGCAGGCGACGTTCACCGGGCCGTGGTCGATCACGATGGTGAGTGAGAGCGGTGACTGGATCGGCGGGGGTGCCGAGCGCTTCTTCGACGACGCGAACGCCGCGTTGCAGGTCGCTGAGGGCGGCTGGGCCGTCTACCTGCAGGCCAGCGGCGGAACGTACGGCGAGTCCTTCAGCCTCACGTTCCAGGCTGGTGGCGGGCGGGTGCTCGGTCCCGGCTGGTACCCGGACGCGCAACGGGCCGGGTTCCAGGCGTCTGGCCGACCGGGTATGGATATCAGCGGCGAGGGCCGCGGCTGCAACCAGGTCGCCGGCAATTTCGAGGTGCGCGACATCGCCTGGTCGCCGACCGGCACGCTTCAACGCTTGTGGCTGATCTATGAGGAGCATTGTGAGGGCGGGATCCGGGCGCTCTTCGGTGAGATCCGGATTGGGATGACCGTCGGCGCGGCCGACGTCGAGCCGGATGCGGTGCGCTGGCCGGAGATCCATCCAGGGGCTCAGGGTGAGGCGGTGCCGGTGCGGGTGCGGCAGGTCGGCGCCTCGGACGTGGGCGTTTCCGGCGTCACGCTTGGCGGCGCGCATCCCCAGGACTTCAGCGTCCGCTCGGACGGGTGCACGGGACGCATCCTCGGCGAGGGCGACGCGTGCCTGGTGTATGTGCGATTCGCCCCGAAGTCTCCCGGCCCGCGTTCCGCGGTCCTTCGCCTGGCTACCAACACGACGACCTTCCTGGTCGGGCTCGACGGGTATGGCGTACCGGGAGTCACCGACTGGCAAATGACAAGCGACCCCGGCGACTACATCGGAGGAGGCCAGAGCTACCTGTACACCAGCGCCGTCGACACCATCGGGTACAGCGGCTCAGCGCAGTACGCATCCGGCGGAGTCGACGCGGCCAACGGTGACTGGTGGGGAGCGTCGTTCGTGCCGGCACAGGGGGACGTCCTGGTGGCGGGCACAACCTACCCGGACGCGCACCGGTATCCGTTCAACGGTTCCGGCGCCGGGATGGACGTGAGCGGCAACGGCCGTGGTTGCAACACCCTCGTGGGGACCTTCACCGTCAACCAGATCGGTTTCTCGTCAGCGAACGGTGCGCTCGACCGGCTCGACGTGAACTTCGAGCAGCACTGCGAAGGGGCGACCCCGGCGTTGCGTGGCCGGCTTCGCTACCGCGCGCGGGCCGACGTCACGCCGCCAGCTCAGGCGACCGAGGTGGCTGCCGCCCGGACCAGCGACGCGTCCGCGCACCTGTCCTGGGCTAACCCGTCCGACGGCGACTACGCCGGCACGGTCGTCCGCTATCTGCCCAGCTCGCAGGCGCCCGGCCTGGCCACGGTCGGGGGCCTCGCATACACCGGCAGCGGCACGTCGGTGGACGTCTCCGGGCTGAGCGCCGGCAGGACGTACACGTTCGCGGTCTTCACCTACGACAGCACGGGCAACGTCAGCCGTGCCCGCGTCGTCACCGTCCAGGGCTCGGCACGGCAGAAGATCACCGCGGCACCCACCACGATCACCTACGGCTCCAGCGCGTCCGTCACGGGAGTACTCACCGACCTCGACGGCGTCCCGCTCGCGGGACGTACGACACGGCTACAGTCACGGCCCCCAGGTACGGCGACCTGGACCACGGTAAGCACCCTCACCACCTCATCCACCGGTAGGGTGTCGACGTCGGTCAAGCCCTCAGCGAACCGGGAATACCGACTCATCTCCGACGCGACGTCAGCGTATGCGGCCGCGCCCAGCGCCGCAGTACTCGTCAAAGTGCGCCAAAAGGTCACCGCAGCGCTGAGCGCCAGCTCGATCAGGCTCGGCCAGACCGTGACGATCAAGGGATCGGTCGCGCCCAACCACGCCGGAAAGTCGGTGGTCCTGCAGTGGTACTACTCGGGAGCGTGGCACACGGTGAAGACGGCGACACTGACGAGTACAAGCACGTACTCCTTCAGCTACCGGCCGGGCTCGACAGGTACTCGCACGCTGCGTGTATACCGGCCCGCGGACGCTGACCACGCTGCCGGCACCTCACCCACCATGAAGTTGACCATCAACTCGTAGAGGGCGTTCACGCTGCGCCTCACCCCGTTGATCACGACGTGGCCCGTGCCGACATGGCCGGTTCCACGTTGCGTGGCCGACCCCACGACGGCCCAGTGGTGAGCCGGCGTGGGGTGGAGTCGTCGACCCGGTTGGGACGCCACCGGTGGCGCGTCGAGCGGACGCTGTCGTGGTACCGGCCGCTTGGGGTGCGGTGGGATCGAGGTTCTGAGGCAGCGGCGGGTGGGGGCTTCATGATCAATTCCCGCACCGGGAATCGAGGCTAATCTTCGCCGGCCACCTGCCCTGTCGGTCCGCGTCTTCTCCGCGGGCCTTCTGGTAGCAGGCGTTGCGGGCCTTGGCAAGCTTTCCCACAGTCCACCCCGGCGAGGCAGACGGGCCAGGGCCGCTCGGTGGTCATGTCCACGAAGGCGCTCGGCCCGACGATCGGGAAGCGCTTAGTGTTGTTCCGGCAGCCGACTGGATGTGATGGAGGCGAGACAGGTGGCGCTTCAGAGCCGTTCCCCCCAGCGACCCGACGACCTGGTGGTCGAGGTCGAGGAGGCGGGCGCCGTGGCGGTCGACCAGGCGGTCGAGCTGGCCCGGAAGGCCGCCGCCGGCTGGACGGCCGCCTCGGCGCTGGAGCGCTCGGCGGCTCTGGTCGCCGCGGCCGACGCCCTCGCAGGGGCGGCCGGCGAGGTCACCGACCTGATGGTTCGGGAGGTGGGCAAGCCGGTGACCGAGGCGGGCGCCGAGGTCGCCCGCGCGGTCGGTATCCTGCGCTACTACGCCCAGCAGGCACTCGACCCGGACGGCGAGACCTACCCTGGCCCGGGCCCGGCCGCCTTGCTGCTGAGCCGACGGCGACCCCGCGGGGTGGCCGGGCTGATCACCCCCTGGAACTTCCCGGTCGCCATCCCGCTGTGGAAGGCAGCACCGGCGCTGGCCTTCGGCAATGCGGTCGTACTCAAGCCGTCACCGGACGCCACCGCGCTCGCCCTGCGCCTGGCCGGGCTGCTCGCGCCCGCCCTGCCCGAGGACCTGTTCCAGGTGGTGCCCGGTGGGGCCGAGACCGGCAGGGCGATGCTCGAACGGGTCGACTGCGTGTCGTTCACCGGCTCGGTGACCGTCGGCCACCAGGTCGCCGTCGCAGCCACCGGGTGGGGCATCCCCAGCCAGGCGGAGATGGGCGGCCTCAACGCCTCGATCGTACTGTCGGACGCCGACCCGCAGCGGGCGGCCACCGTGGTCGCGGGGGCGGCAATGGGCTACGCCGGCCAGAAGTGCACCGCGACCAGCCGCGCCATTGTGGTCGGCGACCCCGGCCCGTTCACCGAGGCGCTGGTCGCGGCCGTCCACGACCTGGCCGTCGGCGACCCGGCCGAGAAGGGCACGGTGGTCGGGCCGGTGATCACCGACCAGGCCAGACGCCGGGTGGTGGAGGCGGCCCAGGAGGCCGCGGCGAGCGGCGGGCGCCTGCTGACCGGCGGGAAGGCCCACGAAGGCACCGGCTGGTTTGTGGCCCCGACCCTGGTGAGCGGCCTGGAGCCCGACGCTCGCCTGGCCCAGGAGGAAGTGTTCGGCCCGATCGCGGTGGTGCTGGCAGTGGCCGACGAGGACGAGGCGGTGCGGGTCGCCAACGGCGTCCGCTACGGCCTGGTCGGCTCGGTGTTCACCCGCGACCTGGACCGGGCGCTGCGCCTGGCCGACCAGCTGGACACGGGCATGATCCGGGTCAACGCGCCCACCACTGGGGTGGATTACCTGGCCCCGTTCGGTGGCGAGAAGGACTCCAGCTACGGCCCCCGCGAGCAGGGCAAGGCGGCCAGGGACTTCTACACCTCCACCCGGACCATCACGATCAACCCCATGGAGGGCTGAGCGGTGGCACTCTGGCAGGTGCTTGTGGACGGGCTGCCGCGCCTGGCCCGCGGCCCCGCCGCGGCCGGGCCGACCGAGCTGCTTGATGCGCGGGCATCCATCGACGCTGTGCTTGGCGGCGAGCCCGGCGCCCTTCAGGAGCTGCTCGACGGACCGGCCGACGGCCCGGTCCCCGACGGCGCCCCGGTGCTGGCCCCGGTCGGCGCCCAACCGATCTGGGCGGCCGGGGTGACCTTCCACCGCAGCCGCGACGCCCGCCTGGAGGAGTCCGGGGGGCTCGACGCCTACGACAAGGTCTACCTTGCGGAGCGGCCCGAGCTGTTCCTCAAGGCCCTGCCGGGAACGGCCAGGGGTCCCGGCCAGCCCATCGCCGTGCGGGCCGACTCCGACTGGGACGTGCCCGAACCGGAGCTGGTGGTGGTGGCCGACCGGCGCGGCGAGATCGTCGCCTACACGATCGGCGACGACGTCTCGTCACGCTCCATCGAGGGCGAGAACCCCCTGTACCTGCCCCAGGCCAAGCTGTACCGGGGCAGCTGCGCCCTGGGGCCCTGCCTGGTACCGGTGGGCGAGGCGCCGGGTCCGGCCGGCATGGAGATCGCCCTGGCGATCACCCGCGACGGGGCCGAGCTGTATCGCGATACCTGCGCGGTCGCCGACATGAAGCGCAGCCTGCCCGAGCTGGTCGACTGGCTGTGGCGGGGCCAGGACCTGCCGCTCGGGGCGGTGCTGCTCACCGGCACCTCGATCGTGCCGCCGCCCGAGCTGAGCCTGCGCCCCGGCGACCAGGTAGCGATCTCGATCACCGGCCTGGGCGCGCTCCACAACCCGGTGGAGCTCGTCCACACCAGCCCACAGCCTCGCCGCTGAGCGAGCGCACCGCGCGCTCGACGTCGCCTCTCG
>WNGE01003651.1_pt1 | contig 19761 bp, 19 predicted proteins | sample 5400651 | NCBI WGS metagenome assembly WNGE01 (sample SAMN13153370, study PRJNA577476) | soil metagenome | isolation source: 60 cm soil or saprolite under grassland replicate 2 | place: USA:California | collected 2016-06-15
ACGATCGACGCCATATATGGGTAATACGCTAATCCGGGCCGGGAATCAAACACTCAGCCGGCGTGTCACCTGGGAGAACTCACCGAGCCGGCAGTTTGGCCGACCTCAGGAACCCATGATCATCGGAAACTCGGGCTAGCCTTCCTCGAGCCTCCGGCCGCACCCGCGTCGCTGGCCCCACCCGCGGCGCAGCGAACCACGACGATGTCACATCGTGGTGGTCCTGACCACGGCAATGTGACACTGTCGTGGTTTCACCACCCTGGCGGTCCGGAAATGGTGTGACGGATGCGCAGCCGGGGATGCCTGATCTTCAGCGGACGCATCCGCCCGGGTGCGTGGCCCGGCTCCGATGGGCGGCGCCGATGGAAGGCGCCGTGAGCCCCCGCATTCTCTCGACTTGGCGCGCCTGCGGATGCCGCTGTGAAAGGTGAGGTCGTTGAGGTTCCAGCGGGCGTGCTGGGTTGCGGGCCCGGTCCAGCGCGAGCCGGCCCCGGCCCGCTCCAGCGTGAGCCGGCAGCGCTCCAGCCGCGGCCCGCTCCAGCGTGAGCCGGCAGCGCTCCAGCCGCGGCCCGCTCCAGCCGCGAGCAGCACGCCTTACAGCGGGATATTGGCGTGGTTGCCCTTCAGTTGGGGCGCCTCGGCGATGGCCCGGGCTAGCTCACGACGTGTCTGGCTGGGCTCGATGATCGCGTCGATGACGCCGAGATCCACGGCGCGCTGCAGGCCGCCCGCTGTGGCCTCGTGCTCGGCGGCCAGCCGCGTCTCGGCCTCGTGCAGTTGCTCGGGTGGTACCGAGGCGAGCGTGCGCCGGTGCAGGATGCGGACCGCGGCGACCGCGCCCATCACGGCGATCTCCGCGTCCGGCCAGGCAAACACGCGGGTCGCGCCTAGCGACCGGGAGTTCATCGCGATGTAGGCGCCACCGTAGGCCTTGCGGGTCACTAGCGTCACCCGCGGCACCGCGGCCTCGGCGAAGGCGTGCAGTAGCTTGGCGCCCCGGCGGACCACGCCATCCCATTCCTGGCCGACGCCGGGCAGGTAGCCGGGCACGTCCACCAGGACCACGAGCGGTACGCCGAACGCGTCGCACATCCGCACGAAGCGCGCTGCTTTCTCGGCCGAGGCGGCGTCCAGGCAGCCGCCGAGCCGCATCGGATTGCTGGCCACCACTCCGACCGTGCGGCCGGCCAGGCGGCCGAGGATGGTCACGATGTTCGGCGCCCAGCGGGGGTGCAGTTCGACCCCTGGCGTGTCGAGCAGCTTGCCGGTCAGCAGGTGCACGTCGTACGCGCGGCGGGCCGAGTCGGGCAGCAGGCCGGACAGGTCGCGCTCCTCCGCGTCCTCGGCGATCTTGCCCTGGTCGCTGAGCATGGCCGCCAGCTCGCGCGCCCGGTCCAGAGCCTCCGCATCGGTCGACGTCACCAGGTGCACCACGCCGGACCGGCGGCTGTGCGGCTCGGGCCCGCCGAGCCGTTCCATGTCCACGTCCTCGCCGGTCACCGAGCGCACCACGTCCGGGCCGGTGACGAAGATGCGCCCCTGCCCGGACAGGATCACGATGTCGGTCAGCGCGGGACCGTAGGCGGCACCGCCCGCGGCCGGCCCGAGCACCACCGAGATCTGCAGCACCCGCCCGGAGGCCTGGGTCATCGCCGCGAACACGGTGCCCACGGCGTGCAGGCTGGCCACGCCCTCGGCCAGCCGGGCCCCGCCGGAGTGCCACAGGCCTACGATCGGGACGCCACGCGAGGTGGCCTCGGCGTAGGCCGCGACGATCGTGGCGCAGCCCGCGGTGCTCATCGCGCCACCCTGGACCCGTGCGTCGGAGGCGAAGGCCACCGCGCTCAGGCCATGCACCAGGCCGGTGCCCGCGACCACTCCGCTGCGCTCCTCGGCCGGGAGGATCTGCAGCGTGCCCGGGTCGAACAGGGCCGCGAGGCGCTCCTGCGGGTCGCGCGGCAGCACAACCGGCAAGGCAACCGGCAGGGCAGCAGGAGGCTCGGTCGGCGGGGACACCTGTGACGGGACGGCCGCGGCCGCCGGGCTCTGATCCAGTGCGCTCATCTTGGGTCTCCTCTTACCGGTCAGCCGGAACGAAGCCAGGACGATGGGTGCCCGGACCGGGCCTGGCGCCCGGGAAAGGCGATCGGGAAAGACGGACGGAAATGCGGGCGATCAGGCGGCGGTGAAGACCAGCGACACGTTGTGGCCGCCGAACCCGAACGCGTTGTTCAGCACCGCCATCGGCTCGGAGCCGCGCTTGCTGAGCGGCCGCGGCTCGGTGGCGACGTCGACCGGAACGTTCTCGTCTAGGTCGTCAAGGTTGATGGTGGGCGGGGCCACGTGCTCGCGCAGCGCGAGGATGGCGGCCACCGACTCGATGGCGCCCGCGCCGCCGAGCAGATGCCCGGTCATCGACTTGGTGGACGTGACGACCACGCCGTCGACGGCCGGGCCGAGCGCCTTGGCCAGCGCCTGCGCCTCGGTCGCGTCACCCTCGGGGGTGGAGGTGGCGTGCGCGTTCACGTGCACCACCTGGGCCGGGTCGACCTGGGCGTCGGCCATCGCGCGGGTGATGGCCGCGACCACGCCGGCCCCGTCGGGCGCCGGGTGGGCGATGTGGTACGCGTCCGAGGAGTAGCCGGCCCCGGCCGCGATGGTGTACACGGTAGCGTCGCGCTGCCGCGCGTGCGAGAGCGACTCGAGCACGAGCATGCCGGCTCCCTCGCCGAGCACGAACCCGTCCCTGGCCTTGTCGAACGGCCGGGACGCCCGCTCCGGGTCGTCGTTCCTGGTGGACATGGCCCGCATCACCGCGAAGGCCCCGATGTTCAGCGGCATGATGGCCGCCTCGGTGCCGCCGGCCAGCACCACGTCGGCCCGCCCTGAGCGGATCATGTCGATGCCGTAGCCGATCGCCTCGGCACCGGAGGCGCACGCGCTGACCAGCGCGTGGGCCCCGGCCCTGGCGTCGAGCTCGATGCTGATCCAGCCGGCCGCGCCGTTCGGCATCAGCATCGGCACCGTGTACGGCGAGATGCGCTGCCAGCCCTTTTCCCTGAGCGTGTCGTACGCGGTCAGCGTCGAGCCGATACCGCCGATCCCGCTGGTGACGGCCACGCCGAGCCGATCGGGGTCGACGGCGGGCGTGCCCGCGTCGGCCCAGGCCTCGCGCGCGGCCACCAGCGCCAGCTGCTCGCAGCGGTCCATCCGGCGGGCCTGCACGCGGCCCACCACCTCGACCGGATCGGCGGCCGCCTCCGCGGCGAACCGCACCGGCAGCGACTGCGCCCACGGCTGGCTGAGGGAGTGCACGCCGCTGCGACCCGCCAGCATCGCCGACCAGGTCGACGCGACATCCCCGCCGAGCGGGGTAGTCGCGCCGAGCCCGGTAACGACGACGGTCTCGCGCCCTTCGGTCACGCCGAGCCTCCGGCGTTCTTGCTGACGTAGTTCACCACGTCCTGCACCGTGGTGAGGTCCTTCAGCTGGTCGTCAGGGATCTCCACGCCGAACCTGTCCTGAGCTGCGACGGCGATCTCGACCATGGACAGCGAGTCGATGTCAAGGTCGTCGACGAAGCTCTTGCTCGGCGTCACCTCGTTCGCGGGCACGCCGGCGATCTCCTCGACGATTTCACCAAGCCCGGCGAGAATCTCCTGCTCGTTCATGCCTCTAGCTCCTTGTCTGAAGTGTTCGTACTGGTCTGCGGCCCCAGGCGGGCCCAGGTGGCCCATTGCGGGGCGGTGGGTCCAGCCGACTGGGCTGGGCGCGGCTAGGGTACCGTGATCACCTGCGCCGCGTAGCACATCCCCGCGCCGTACCCGAGCAGCAGGGCAAGCGACCCCGATTTGAGCTCTCCGCGCTCGACCATCCGCGACAGGGCCAGCGGGATGGAGGCCGAGGACGTGTTACCCGCGTGCACGATGTCGTCGGCCACGCGCTCGCGAGGCACGCCGAGCCTGCGCGCGATGGCCTCGACGATCCGCAGGTTCGCCTGGTGCGGGACGAACGCGGACAGCTCGCTCACCGCGACGCCGGCCCGCTCGCAGGCCTGCGCCGCGATCGGGTGCAGGGTCGTGGTGGTCCAGCGGAATACCGCCTGGCCCTCCTGCTGCAGGAACGAGTTGCGGTCGGCGATGATGATCTTCTCTGCCATGTCCCCGGCGCTGCCCCAGGCGACCGGGCCGATGCCGGGCGGCTCGCCGTCCGCCACCGGCCCGACGACGGCGGCTCCGGCCCCGTCGGCGAAGATGATGCTGGTGGAGCGGTCCGTGGGGTCGACCCAGGCGGTCATCTTCTCCGACCCGATGACCAGCACGTGCCGGGCGGTGCCCGTCCGGATCGCGTTGGAGGCGCTGGCCATCGCGTAGCAGAAGCCCGCGCAGGCCGCGTTGAGGTCGTAGGCGCCCGGCGCGACGATGCCGAGCCGGTGCGCGACCACGGCGGACACGTTCGGTATCGACGCCTCGGTGCTGCAGGTGGCCACGATGACCAGGTCGATGTCGCCGGGGGACAGGCCGCTGTCGGCCAGCGCCTTGGCGCCGGCTTCGAAGGCCATGTCGGTCACGGTCTCCTCGGGGCCGGCGAACCGGCGGCTGACGATGCCGACCCGGCTGCGGATCCACTCGTCGCTCGTGTCGACCTGGGCGGCCAGATCATCGTTGGTGACCACGTTGCCCGGCTGATAGCCGCCCAGCGACAGGATGCGGGCGCCCGAGGCCGTCGGGAACGGGCAACCGGAGGATGTCATGCGCCTTCGCTCCTTTCCGGGGGGACCCATCCCCCCGGACCCCCCTCGGATTGCACGCGGACGAGCGGCTGGCCCTGGCTGACCGGGTCTCCGTCTTCTACCAGCCACTCGATGATCTCCGCGGGTCTAAGGGCCCAGGGTGCGGCGACCGGGTGCTCCGCACCGCGCGCTACCACCATGCCGAGTTGCTGTTGATCCGCCCCCGACCGGAACGTCCCCGAGGCCGGCGCCACGATCAGCCGCCACTCCGGCAGGTGGCCGTGCCCGTGGGCATCGGGTTCGGCGAGATGCCCGGCGACGAGGTCGCGGGCGGCGTCGAGCTGCTCCGGGGTCTTGATCGCCAGCTGGGCCACGCCGGGCAGCGCCCGGCGGGCCAGGCTGGTCAGCGTCCCGGCCGGCGGCAGCTCGATCAGCGCGGTCACGCCGAGGTCGGCCATGGTCCGCATGCACAGATCCCAGCGCACCGGCGCGGCGACCTGGGCGACGATTCGCTCCAGCCACTCCTTGCCGGTGGTGACCGCGGCTCCGTCGGCGTCGGACAGCAGCGTCATGGCCGGATCGGCCACTGCGACGTCGGCCGCCGCGTCCCGCAGGGCAGCCACGGCCGGGGCCATGTGGCGAGTGTGGAAGGCCCCCGCGACCTGCAGCGGGCGCAGCCGTGCCCCGGCGGGCGGGTCGGCTGCGAAGGCGTCCAGCTCGGCCAGGGTCCCGGCGGCCACGATCTGGCCGGCCGCGTTGACGTTGGCGGGCGTCAGGCCGTGCCGGGCGATCGTCGCGAGCACCGCCTCCTGATCACCACCGAGCACCGCCGTCATCCCGGTCGGCTCGGTCGCCGCGGCCGCCGCCATGGCCCGGCCGCGCACCGCGACCAGGCGCATCGCGTCGTCGGCGGTGAGCACGCCGGCGATGACCCCGGCGGCCAGCTCCCCGACGCTGTGCCCGGCGGCGGCATCCGCGGGCACCTCGGTGCCGGAGAAGCCGGAGACGCCGGAGACGCCGGAGAGGGCCGAAGCGGCCACGATCGCGGCCGCCACGAGCAGCGGCTGCGCCACCGCCGTGTCCTTGATCTCGTCGGCGCTCGCGGTCGTGCCGAACCTGACGAGATCGCAGCCAGCCAGCTCGGAGGCGGCGCCGAGGCGCTCGGCCACCCCGGGCAGTTCCAGCCAGGGCGCCAGGAAACCCGGCGTCTGCGCACCCTGCCCGGGCGCGGTGATGATCAGCATCCTTTAACCCTGCCCTGTAGGACATCGCTAGATGAATGTCGGACTGTACGAAGTTGCGCAGCGAAAATTTGTAGGATACCTCTATCTAGCGTTCATCCAGGTGTCACCACTATGTCACCGCGTGCAGTACGGGCCCCTGGGCCAGACGGCCCAGCACGATGGCCACCCACAGGGTGAAGCCGTCCCGCCCCGACGACGGGACGTAATCGGTGAGTTCCGCGACGCGGCGCAGCCGGTAGCGGACCGTGTTCGGGTGCACGAACAGCAGCCGGGCGGTGGCTTCCAGCGAGGAGCCCTGCTCTAGGTAGGTCATGAGGGTGTCGAGCAGCGCGTGCCCGCCGCCGATCAGGGGTTCGTAGACGTCGCTGATCAGCGTGGCCCTCGCGTCGGGGTCGCCGTCCAGGGCACGCTCGGGCAGCAGGTCGTCCGCCCCGGCCGGGCGCGGGGCCTCGGGCCAGGCGGTAGCGGCGCGCAGCGCCGCCAGCGCGGCGCGCGCGGAGACCGACGCGGCCCGCAGGTCGCGGACCAGCGGCCCGGCGATGACCGGTCCGGGCCCGAACCGGCCCGCGAACCGCTCGGCCGCGGCGATCGGGTCGTCGGTGCCGCCCAGGACCAGGATCAGCCGGTTCTCCTGCACGCCGGCCAGCAGGTCGAGGCGGGCCCGCCTGGCCTGAGCGCGGATCTCGTCGATGTGCGGCTCCGCCCCGTCGGCAAGACCGTCTTCGATCGTGCCCACCACGACCACGACGGGGGAGGACGACCAGTTCAGCGCCGAGGCCCAGGAGTGCAGCGAGTCCTCGCTCACCCCGCGGACCAGCGAGTCCACGACGAGCGCTTCCAGCCGGGCGTCCCACGCGCCGCGCGCCTCCGCCGTCCGCGCGTACACCTGCGCCGCGCTGAACGCGATCTCCCTGGCGTAAGTCAGCACCGCCTCGCGCAGCTCCGCCTCGCCACCGGGCGCGGCCAGCTCGTCGACCTGGGCCTCCACCGCGTCGATGATCACCCGGACCATCTCCACCGCGTGCTGCAGGCTGACCGCGCGGGCCAGTTCGCGCGGCGCGGTGCCGAACACCTCGGTCAGAGCCGGCCGGTTACGCTCCGGATGCCTGATCCAGTCGATGAACGCAGCGATGCCCGCCTGGGCGACCAGGCCCAGCCAGGACCGGTTCTCCGCGGACAGGTTGCGGAACCACGGCAGCCGCTCGTCCAGGGCCGCGATCGCCGCCGTGCCGAGCGCCCCGGTAGCGCGCTCCATCCGGCGCACGGTCTCCGCGTGCACCCGCGGCCGCACGTTGGCTGGAACCTGTTCGTCCTCCGTAATCCGCTCCTTGAACAGCAGCCTAGGAGAGCGCCTCGCTCACCGGCAGGTCGAGCCGGTACTTGGCGATCGCCCGAGCCGGAAGGTCCGCGTCCACCGCACCGCCGCGAGCCAGTTCCCACAGCACCGCCACCGTGATGGATTCGGCGTCCACGTGGAAGAACCGCCTGGCCGCCGGGCGGGTGTCGGAGAACCCGAACCCGTCGGTGCCGAGCGAGGTGAACGTCCCGGGCACCCAGCGGGCGATCTGGTCGGGCACCGCCTTGATCCAGTCGGACACCGCCACCACCGGGCCCGGGGCGCCGGAAAGCACCGAGGCCACGTACGGCTCGCGGGATGGCTCGTCCGGGTTCAGCATGTTCCACGCCTCGCAGGCCAGCGCGTCCCGGCGTAGTTCGGTCCAGGAGGTGGCCGACCACACGTCGGCGGACACGCCCCAGTCCGCGGCGAGCATCTCCTGGGCCGTCAGGGCCTGGCGCAGCGCCACCCCGGAGGCGAGGATCTGGGCGCGGGGCGAGGAAACGCCGGACCGTTCGGCCTCACCGGACGTCTGGACCAGCCAGCCCGGCACGGCCGGCTCGTCCGTGGCCGTCTGGTTGCCCCCGGCCGCCGCCGAGTACAGGTAGAGCCCGCGCAGGATGCCCTCCTCCAATGCCGCCGTTCCGCCGGGGAAGTCCGACGGCTCGGCGGGCTGCGGGTACGGCTCGTTGTAGACGGTGAGGTAGTAGAAGATGTTCTCGCCGTCCGGGTGCTCGGCTGTGGCCTCGTACATCCGGCGCAGCGCGTCCCGCATCACGTAGGCCAGCTCGAACGCCCACGCGCAGTCGTACGACACGCACGCCTCGCTGACCGAGGCCAGCAGCGGCGAGTGCCCGTCGTTGTGCTGCAGGCCCTCGCCGGCCAGGGTGGTCCGGCCGGCCGTCGCGCCGAGCAGGAAGCCCCGGCCGAGCTGGTCGCCGAGCGCCCACATCTGGTCGCCGGTCCGCTGCCAGCCGAACATCGAGTAGAACACGTACACCGGGATCATGTGCGTGCCGTGCGTGGCGTACGAGCTGCCCGCGGCGATCACCGAGCCCATCGCGCCCGACTCGCTGATGCCCTCGTGCAGGATCTGGCCCGTCTCGGACTCCTTGTAGGAGAGCAGCAGGTTACGGTCCACCGCGTCGTAGCTCTGCCCGGACGGGGAGTAGATCTTGGCCGTCGGGAACAGCGAGTCCATGCCGAACGTCCTGGCCTCGTCCGGGATGATCGGCACGAACCGGTCCTTGATGGCCGGGTCCTTCATCAGCTCCTTGAGCAGCCGGACGAACGCCATCGTGGTGGCCACGGCCTGCTTGCCCGAGCCCTTGCGCAGCTCCTCGTAGACCGTGTCGGGCGGCTGCGGCAGCGACTTGGCCCGGATCACCCGGCGGGGGAGCACCCCGCCGAGCGCGGCCCGCCGCTCGCGCATGTACTGGATCTCGTCGGAGTCCTCGCCCGGGTGGTAGTACGGCGGCAGCTCGGCCTCCAGCGCCGAGTCACCGATGGGCAGGTAGAGCCGGTCCCTGAACTCCTTGAGCTCCGCCACGGTGAGCTTCTTCATCTGGTGGGTAGCGTTGCGCGCCTCGAAGTCCTTGCCCAGCGTCCAGCCCTTGATGGTGTGCGCCAGGATGACCGTGGGCTGGCCGGTGTGCGCCCGCGCCGCCTTGAACGCCGCGTACACCTTGCGGTAGTCGTGCCCGCCGCGGGACAGGCCGCGCAGCTCGTCGTCGGACAGGTGCTCCACCATCTTGCGCAGCCTGGGGTCCCCGCCGAAGAAATTCTCCCTGATGTACGCGCCGGACTCCACGCTGTAGGTCTGGAACTGGCCGTCCGGCGTGGTGTTCATCTTGTTGACCAGCACGCCGTCGGTGTCCTGGGCCAGCAGCGGGTCCCAGTCGCGGCCCCAGATGACCTTGATCACGTTCCAGCCGGCGCCGCGGAAGAACGCCTCGAGCTCCTGGATGATCTTGCCGTTGCCGCGGACCGGGCCGTCCAGCCGCTGCAGGTTGCAGTTGATGACGAAGGTGAGGTTGTCCAGTTCCTCGCGGGCGGCCAGCCCGATCGCACCGAGCGCCTCGGGCTCGTCCATCTCGCCGTCGCCGAGGAACGCCCAGACGTGCGACCGCGAGGTGTCGTGGAGCTCGCGGGCCAGCAGGTAGCGGTTGAACCTGGCCTGGTAGATCGAGTTCAGCGCGCCGAGCCCCATCGACACCGTGGGGAACTCCCAGAAATCGGGCATCAGCCGCGGGTGCGGGTAGGACGGCAGCCCGCCGCCCGGGTGCGAGAGTTCCTGCCGGAATCCGTTGAGCTGGTCCTCGGTCAGCCGGCCCTCGAGGAAGGCGCGGGCGTAGATGCCCGGCGCCGCGTGACCCTGGAAGAACACCTGGTCGCCGGATTCGCCGTGGTCCTTGCCGCGGAAGAAGTGGTTGAAGCCGACCTCGTAGAGCGAAGCCGCGCTGGCGTAGGTGGCGATGTGCCCGCCGACGCCCAGGCCGGGCCGGTTCGCGCGGGAGACCATCACGGCCGCGTTCCACCGGATATAGGCCCTGATCCGGCGTTCGACGTGCTCGTCGCCGGGGAACCACGGCTCGCGCTCCGGCGGGATCGTGTTGATGAAGTCGGTGCTGCGCAGGCCGGGCACCCCGACCTGCTGCTCGCGCGCCCGCTCGAGCAGGCGGAGCATCACGTACCTGGCGCGGGCCCGGCCTCTGGTGCGCACGACCGAATCGAACGACTCGACCCATTCGCGCGTCTCGTCCGGGTCGATGTCGGGCAACTGGGTCGGCAACCCGTCGCTGATGATCGAGAATTGCTGACGTCCGGAAGCCACGGGGTAGCCTCGCCTTCCGCTGTGAGTCGGGCGGCCGGTCGGCCGCGTGAACGGATTCCTCGATGTGTTGTCCAGACCAATCGTCGTACGAACTGGCCCATCGCGCATCTCTACTTGACGGTAACCGGACCGACGGGGGGCTTCGCCCCCCCAGAGACCCCCAAAACCGGTGCGGGGGGCGGTTTCGCCATACGCGAACCTCCGGAACCCCGCTACGGCGGGGCGGTTTCGCCGAGGGCGGATCTTGTCGTTACTCTACGTGATGAGAGCTGCAGCGCGTAACCAGCAGGGGGACCGGGCAGGTCAATTTATGGTGGCGGTTTGCCAGCCTGGAGCCATTGCCACTTGCGCACTGGGCCGACCCAGTGTGAACTGTCCCAACAAGAAGTGCTGACGTGCCGTCGCCGTCAGGGGGATCCGGCCCACAGTTCCCGTGGGATCCGCACACCTCCGGGCGCGGCGGCGCGGGGAGGGATTCAAGGAGGACGTCAGTGAGCGCGACCGCGGGCCAGGCGCAGGACGAACGCGGCCAGGCCGAGCGGCTCGGTATCAAACCGGGCCAGGTGGTGCAGGAGATCGGCTACGACGATGATTGCGACGAGCAGCTGCGCGGCGCGATCACCCGGATAGACGGCGTGGAGCTGGTCGACGAAGACTACGACGACGTGGTCGACGTAGTCCTATTGTGGTGGCGAGACGGGGACGGCGACCTCGTTGATGCGCTGGTCGACGCGCTCACGCCGCTTGCCGACGGGGGGAACATCTGGCTGCTCACGCCGAAGGCGGGCCGGTCAGGTCATGTCGAGCCGAGTGACATCGGCGAGGCGGCGCCCACGGCCGGCCTGTCGCAGACCTCGAGCGTGAGCGCGGCCCGCGACTGGTCAGGCAGTCGGCTGGTCGCGCCCAAGGCGCGCCGATGAGGTCCTGACCAGGGCAGCGTCGCAGCGCCGCTAACCGGCCGTTCACCTGGTTTTCATCCCGAACGGTCCTGGTTTTCGCGCCCCCAGATCGGTGGCAGACTTGGTGGGTGGCACATACCCGCTTCACGTGAAAGGGACCAGGCATGGCGGTGGAAGTAGGCGGTCAGGCGCCCGACTTCGAGCTCAGGGACCAGCACGGCACGCCCGTCAGGCTGTCCGGCTTCCGTGGCGCCAAGCACGTCGTGCTGGTCTTCTACCCGCTGGCGTTCAGCGGCGTGTGCACGGGCGAGCTGTGCTCCCTGCGTGACGAGTTCCCCGAGGTCAACCGGGACGACGTCGAGTTGCTCACGGTCTCGGTGGACTCCACCTTCGCCCACCGGGCCTGGGCCGACGCCGAGCATTTCCAGTTCGGCCTGCTGTCGGACTTCTGGCCGCACGGCGAGGTCGCCAAGCTGTACGGTGTGTTCGACTCCGAACGCGGTTTCGCGATCCGGGGGACGTTCATCATCGACAAGGACGGCGTCGTGCGGTGGAAGGTCGTCAACCCGACCCCGCAGGCGCGCGATCTCACCGAATACTCGAAGGCGCTCGCCGCGCTCGGCTAGCGCCGCGGTCCGAGGAGGCCTGGGGGATTGCCGTGTTACCGCTGCGGCCTGCGGCAGACGGACCCGGAGCGGGGGAAGAGCCCCTGGCGCCGGGGCGTGCTGCGCGACGAGCTTGTCCTGGTCTGCCCGGCGTGCCAGGAGTCAGGCGAGTGGACCGCTGAGCTCGAGTCCTGCTCCAGGTGCGCCAGCGCGCACCTGATCCGGCGGCTCGGTCAGGTCGAATGCCTGGACTGCGGCCTGGTCCGCGAGCCCGAGGCTCTGCGCACTCCCGGGCTGGTCCCGGCGGCGCGTCCCCGTTCGGCCAGCACTGCCGCGGGCCGCCCCGACGCCGCGCTGGCCGAGGAGGTCGGCCGCGCCCTCGACCGCCTGCTCGGCCGTGCGTAGTTTAAGACCGGCCGCCTCAGGTAGCGCGGATGACAGACGTACGCATCCGCGAGACGGAGGAGGCACGACACATCATGGACGCCAAGGTGCGTGACGTGATGACTCCCGGCCCCATCGGGGTGGATTACCACCAGTCGGTCGGCGAGGTCGCCCGAGCCATGCGGGACTGGGGGGTTGGCGCCATCCTCGTCGTCAGCAACGAGTCGCTGTACGGCCTGGTCACCGACCGGGACCTGGTGGTCAGGGCGGTGGCCGAGGCGAGGGGAGCGGACGAGCCGGTCGGCCCGCTGAGCAGCGGGAACCTGATCGGCGTGGACGCGGACGCCGACGTGCACGAGGCCATGCGCCTGATGCGCCAGCATGCGGTGCGCAGGCTGCCCGTCCTTAAGGACGGGCAGGTCGCGGGCATCGTGTCGCTGGGCGACCTGGCCATGCAGGACGAGCCCGACCTCGCGTTCGCCCAGCTCAGCGCGATAGCCGTGTCCGTGTGACGCGGCCTGGAGGAGCACGCCATGGCCGATGAGATCACGGTCGGCGGCATCACGGTGCCGCTCACGCATCCCGGCAAGGTGCTGTTTCCCGCCGACGGAATCACCAAGGCCGACCTGGCCCGGTACTACGCCGACGCCGCCGACCGGATGCTGCCCTGGCTGCGGGACCGGCCGATCACCATGGTGCGTTACCCGGACGGACTGGACGGCCAGCGGTTCTTCCAGAAGAACGCGCCCTCGTACTTTCCTGACTGGATCCGCCGCGTCCGGATCGGCAAGGAGGGCGGCGAGGTCGAGCACGCGGTCTGCGACAACCCCGCCACCCTGGTCTACCTGGCCAACCAGGCCTGCATCGAGATCCACGCGTTTACCAGCCGGGTGGACAAGCTCGACGCGCCCGACCAGGTGGTGTTCGACTTCGATCCCCCGGACGCCGAACGGTTCGCCGACGTCCGGCGGGCCGCGCTGTGGGCGCGTGACCTGCTGGACGGCGAACTCGGCCTGACCAGCTTCGTCCGGACCAGCGGCGGCCGGGGCCTGCACGTCCACGTGGGGCTGAACCGGCGGGCGGACTTCGAGGAGGTCCGCGAGTTCGCGCACCGCGTGGGCGAGGTGCTGGCCCGCAGGCACCCCGACGCCATCACCGTCGAGCAGCGCAAGGACAAGCGGGGGATGCGGATCTACGCCGACGTCATGCGCAACGCCTACGCGCAGACGGTGGCGGCCAGCTACGGCGTGCGCGCCCGCGCTGGCGCGCCCGTGGCCACCCCGCTGAGCTGGGCCGAGGTTGAGGACGACGGCCTGACGCCCAGCCGGTTCACGATGGCCACGATCCGGGCCAGGCTCGACGGCCCCAATCCCTGGGCCGATTTCGCCAAGTCCCGCCACGGCCTCGGCGAGGCCAGCCAACGCCTAGCCAAGCTCACCGCCTGACCCGCCCTGGTACCCCGGCGTTCACCTGCCGTTTGCGCCCGGCCCCCGGGGGTAGCGTCATCCGAATCAGCGCAGGAGGAGGTGGAGCCCGATGAGGAAGGTACGCGACATCATGTCGGCGGCGCCCGTCTGCATGGCGCCGGGCGAATCGGTGTCCGCCGCGGCCAGGGCCATGAAGGAGCACGAGAGCGGCACCGTCCTGGTACTGACCGACGGCAAGCTCACCGGGCTCGTCACCGACCGGGACATCACGGTGCGGGTGCTGGCCGAGAACCGTGATCCGCGGACCACCCCCATCGGCGACATCTGCAGCAGCGAGCTGGTGGTGATCGCCCCGGACGACGACCTGGCCCAGGCCTCCCGGCTGGTCCGCGATCACGCGGTGCGCCGCATTCCGGTGTTGCGGGACGGGACACCGGTCGGCGTCGTGTCCGTCGGTGACCTCGCGCTGGAAAGCGGCGCGACGTCGGTCTTGTCCGGCATGTCCTCCGCGCCGCCGAACGACTGACCGGGGGATCGTGCATGACAGGCAAGCCTGAATCGATCGTCAGGGAGCTGCTCGCCCGGCACGGGCGGCTGTACGCCGAGGACGCCGGCATCCGGCTGGCCGACCGCCCGGGCCCCCTCTACCAGCTGCTCGTCCTGGCCACGCTGCTGAGCGCGCCCATCACGGCGGAAACCGCGGCCGCCGCCGCGCGTGAGCTGTTCGCGGCCGGCTACCGGAGCCCGAAGGCGATGAGCAAGGCCAGCTGGCAGGACCGGGTGGACGCGCTGGGCCGCGGCCACTACCGGCGGTATGACGAGCGCACCGCGACCATGCTCGGCGACGGCGCCGAGCTGCTGGCCGGAAAGTGGCACGGCGACCTGCGCAAGCTGCGCGACGACGCGGGCGGCGACGCGGGCGGCATCGCCTCGCGGCTGACCGAGTTTCCCGGGGTCGGGCCGACCGGCGCGAGCATCTTCCTGCGGGAAGTCCAGGAGGTTTGGCCCGGTGTTGCCCCGTACGTGGACGCCAAGGTGACCAGCGGTGCGCACCGGGTTCGGCTGCCCGCCGACCGTGAGTCGCTAGCCGGGCTGCTGGCGGCCAGCGGCCAGCCCGCCAGGCTCGCTGCGGCGCTGGTCCGCGTGTCGCTCAGCCAGCGGGCCGCCAGCGAAGTTACTGCCTCCGTGCGTGACTAATCCCATTCCGTGCGCGACTGCTCCCTCGCGCCCGTTACACTAACGAAACCATGCCGTTTGCGGCCTGACACCTCGTCCGCCTCGGTCGTTTGCTCTCCGTGAGCGCGGGTAGGCGACGGTTTCCGCAGCCGCGATCGCTACGGCTCTGGAACCTCGGTGAGGATGTGAGTGTCGATGGCCCTGCCCGCTTGCCAGCAGCGCGCACTGGACCGGATGGAAGGCGCCCTGCGGGCAAGCGAGCCCCATCTGGCGTCCATGTACACGATCTTCGGCCGCCTCAACGCCGGTGAGCCCATCGGGAGGGAACGGCTTGCGCGCAAGCGGCTGCGCTGGCTGCAGCACGGCACGGCCATGTACGCGATCGTGCTGCTCCCGGTCATGTTCGCTGCGATCATCGTCGGCGCGCTGCTCGGCGGCGGCACCCGCAGCAGCACCGCAGCCTGCGAGGCCGGTTACTCGGTAGGCGGTGTCTCGCCGCTGAGCAGCCGGCCCTCGTGCCCGGTGTCGGGCAAGACCGTGAAGGTCGCGGTGCGCAAGACCATTTCCGCCACCGCGCGGCTCGCCTGCACCGCGGGCCAGGCCGCCCGGTTCACCAGCCTGACAACGAACGAGCAGGCAGTCCTCCCGGTGCCCCGGGCGCTCGCGACCGCGGCTGGCCCGCCCGGGGCGTGCTAGAACAGCGTGCTAGAACTGGCCAGGGACGGAGGAGCCGGTGCCGATCGAGCAGCTCGGGCATGGGGCAGCGGAACTACTGAGCCTCACCAACGGCGGCGAGGCCAGATCGCTGAACAAGCTCACCGAATTGGCCGCCTGGCAGGTGCCCTCCTGCTCGGGGGCGCACGCCGCCGTCTGGCGGGACGGAGAGGTCGTCAGCGCTGCGGCCACCCATCCCGACCTGGCAGAGCTCGCGGATCTGCAGCTGAGGAGCGGCTCAGGGCCGCTGGTGGAGGCGGCCGAGGCCGGTGCCGCCGTCAGCTGCCCGGACACACTCGACGAGGCGCGCTGGCCCGATTTCGCCGAAGCGGCGCTGCGCCGGGGGGTGCGCTGCTCGGTTCACTTCGTGCGCGAACTGCCCCGCGGCGCCCTGGTGCTGTCGCTGTTCGGGGTGCGCCCCGGTGTCCTCGACGCCGAATCCAACCCGATGGCCGACATGCTCGCCGCGTTCGGCCGGGCGATGCTCACCAACGCCACCGCCTACAACCAGGCTCAGCGCACCGCCAGCCAGCTCAAGGACGCGGTGGTGGCCCGGTCGGTCACCGACCAGGCCAAGGGCATCTTGATGCATGCCCTCGGCTGCGACGCCGACGAGGCGCTGAAGCGCCTGCGCCAGGAGTCGCAGCGCCGCCACGTCAAGGTCACCGAGGTCGCCACCGAGGTCGTGGCCGCCTACAGCGGCGAGGAGCCGAAAACCAAGACGAGTAACTAGTACCCGTCCGGGTAGCCGGAGCCGGTTCCAGCGTCGCGCGGAAGGTGACTTCAGGCATGGACACCGGCAAGCTCAGCCAGGTACTCGCGGACCGGGTGGACGGCGAGGTCAGGTTCGACCCGGGGACCAGGGGTGCCTACGCGCACGACGGGTCCAACTACCGCCAGCCGCCGCTGGGCGTGGTCGTGCCGCGCAGCGCGGACGCAGCCGCGGCGGCTATCAGCGTCTGCGCCGAGTTCGGCGCCCCGGTGCTGTCCCGCGGCGGCGGGACCAGCCTGGCCGGGCAGTGCTGCAACACGGCTGTGGTGATCGACTGGACCAAGTACTGCCACCAGGTGGTCTCGGTGAACCCGGGCGGCCGGACCGCGATCGTCCAGCCGGGCGCCGCACTGGACAAGGTGAACGACGCGGTGCGGAAGTACGGGCTGATGGTCGGGCCGAAGCCGTCGACGCACGTCAGCTGCACGATCGGCGGCATGATCGGCAACAACTCCTGCGGCTCGACCGCCCAGGCCTACGGCAAGATGGCCGACTCGGTGCGCAGGCTCGAGATCCTCACCTACGACGGGCTGCGCACCTGGACCGGCCCGACCAGCGACGTCGAGTACGAGCAGATCCTGGCCGCGGGCGGCCGCAAGGCCGACATCTACCGCCGCCTGCGCGCGATCAGGGACAACTACCTGGGCCTGATCAGGACCCGTTACCCGGACATCCCGCGCCGCGTCTCCGGCTACAACCTGGACTACCTGCTGCCGGAGAAGCAGTTCCACGTGGCGAAGGCCCTGGTCGGCAGCGAGTCCACGCTGGTGACCGTGCTGACCGCCGAGATCGACCTGGTGGAGATCCCGAAGTCCCGGTCCCTGGTCGTGCTCGGCTACCCGGACATCGCCGAGGCCGCCGACGTCGTCCCGCTCGTCACCTCCCACTCCCCGCTGGCCTGCGAGGGCCTGGACGACGTGCTGATCTCGCTCGAGCGCGAGGAGCACCTGGCCGGGCACGCGCTGGACAAACTGCCGGAAGGGTCGGGCTGGCTGATGGTGCAGTCCGGCGGCGACACCGGGAAACAGGCCCACGATCGGGCCCAGGCGCTGATCGACGCGGTCCAGGCCGACGGCGACCACCCCAGGCCGCACGTAGCGTACATCGAGGACCCGGCGGTGGAGGACGAGCTCAACCAGGTCCGCGAACTCGGCCTGGGCGCCACCGCCTACCCGCCCGGCAAGCACGAGACCCACGAGGGCTGGGAGGACGCCGCGGTCCCGCCCGGCCGGCTCGGTGACTACCTCCGTGACTTCCGCGTCCTGCTAACCCGGCACGGCTACCACGGCGCGTCGCTGTACGGGCACTTCGGCCACGGCTGCGTGCATACCCGCATCCCCTTCGAGCTGCGCACCGACGAGGGCATCGCCAGCTACCGGTCCTTCGCCGAGGACGCGGCCGACCTGGTGGTGTCCTACGGCGGCTCGCTGTCCGGCGAGCACGGCGACGGCCAGTCCCGGGGTGAGCTGCTGCCCAAGATGTTCGGTCCCGAGCTGATCCGCGCCTTCGGCGAGATGAAGGACGTGTTCGACCCGGACGACCGGATGAACCCGGGCAAGGTGGTCCGGCCGTACCGGCTGGACGAGAACCTCACCCTGCGCGGCTGGTTCCCGCGCGAGCCGCAGACGTTCTTCGGCTACCCGAACGACGGCGGCAAGTTCGCCCAGGCGGCCTCCCGCTGCGTCGGCGTCGGCAAGTGCCGCGGCGACGAGGGAGGGGTGATGTGCCCGAGCTACCGGGTCACCCGGGAGGAAGAGCATTCCACCCGGGGCCGGGCCAGGCTGCTGATGGAGATGGTCCGGGGCGATGTGGTCAGCGAGGGCTGGCACTCGACCGAGGTCCGCGACGCGCTGGACCTGTGCCTGGCCTGCAAGGGCTGCCGCAAGGAGTGCCCGGTGGGCGTGGACATGGCCACCTACAAGGCGGAGTTCCTCGCGCACCACTACGGCCGCCGCGCCATCGCCCAGGTGCACTGCCACCAGCACGCCATCATGGGTTTTGACCCGGACACCGAGATCCTGCGCCGCTGTGGCGTCGACGTCGAGGTCCTCGACACCGGGTGCTGCGGGCTGGCCGGGAACTTCGGCTTCGAGCGCGGGCACTACGACGTGTCCGCGGCCTGCGCCGAGCGCGGGCTGTGGCCCGCGGCGCGTTCGGCCGACCCGGACACCGTCGTGCTGGCGGACGGGTTCTCCTGCCGCACCCAGCTGGCCGCCGGCCGCACCGGCCGGGAAGGAGTGCACCTAGCCCAGCTCCTCGCCGAGCTGACCGGCGGCGATGTCGCGCCTTAGCGGTGATCGAGCTGATCTGGGTGCCTAGCGGCTGGCTACCAGCGACGCCAGGCCGGCCGACGGCGCCTGCGGGTGTGGTACCGGCCGTAGCCGCGCGTGGTGAACGCGCTGACGGCGAGCGCCGCGAGCAGCACGGCGACGATGAACGTGATCACCGTGTGCCCGGCTCCGAGCAGCGCGGCCGTCAGTATCCCGCCGACGATGGCGGCCACGATCCCGATGAGGATCGTCACGATGATGCCGATGTGCTGGCGTCCGGGTATGACCAGGCGGGCTACCGCGCCGACCACAAGGCCGATGAGGATCCACCAGATGATGACGGAAAGCGTGATGACCATGATCTCTCCAAAGGCTTCCTACGGTCGGGTTCGCTTTGCGGGCGAGGCCCTCCGACCGCGCCGTCGTTATCCTGCGTGCGCTCGTGGCGCCGGGGTCATTCTTCGTAGACGTCTTCGATGACCTCCGTCTCACGGGCGGGGCGCACCTCACCAGTGAGATCGCGGGTACTGGAGTCCGACCCAGCCGTAGCCGCGGCGCGGGATCGCGATCCCGATAAGGCCGATAATGATGAGCACCCAGCCGGCCGTGTGCAGGTTGAAGACCGATGTATTGGTGGTCACGGCGAAGGCGAGAATCGCGCCGACGGCGATCAGTGCTAGGCCCACTCCCGTTTTCATGATGGTCCTTCCGCTGTCAGGCCGTGGCAGCTGAGTGAGGGGTGTCGGTGTCGGCCGAATCGAGCAGGCGGCTCTTCAGGTGGCCCAGCGCGCGGGCGAGGAGCCGGGACACGTGCATCTGCGAGATGCCGAGCCGTTCGCCGATCTCGGTCTGGGTCAGGTTGCCGTAGAAGCGCATGACCAGGATGCGCTGCTCGCGCTCGGGCAACTCGCCCCAGTGCTTGTTGACGGCCTCCATGTCGATGGTGTGGGCGACTTCCGGGTCGTCGTCGCCGAGCATGTCCGCGAGCAGGGCCGGGTCGTCCCGGTCGGACATCGGGGCGTCCAGCGAGTAGGTGCTGAACACGAGATCCGCCTGGCGGGCCTCCTGCATGTCGTTCCGGCTGACCCCCAGCCGTTCGGCCAGTTCGGTCTCTTCCGGCGCCCGGCCCAGTTGCTGGGTGAGTTCCTCGGTGGCCTTGCGCAGCTCGAGCAGGAGCTCCTGGGCTGACCGGCGGACGTGGATCTGCCACCGCTTGTCCCGGAAGTGCCGCTTGATCTCGCCGCTGACGCAGGGCTGCGCGTAGGCGGAGAGGCTGTCGCCGACCTCGGGGTCGTAGTTGTTTATCGCCTTGAGCAGGCCGACGTATCCGACCTGCATGAGATCTTCTGTGGGTTCAGGGCTGCCG